>MTLE01000497.1_pt1 | contig 317434 bp, 269 predicted proteins | sample 1982461 | NCBI WGS metagenome assembly MTLE01 (sample SAMN05712605, study PRJNA340218) | biofilm metagenome | isolation source: sample SPL anode biofilm adapted to -200 mV | place: USA | collected 2012-02-03 | reverse complement strand
CAACTGAGCTATTTTCGCATTTAAATATTATCTTCCGCTGAAGATTTCCGTTATTTTGCGAGTGCAAAGATAAGGCATATTATTCAATTCTGCAAGATAAGAAGATGAAAATTGAATATAAAAATCATCTTCTAAGTCCCGCCACAGCCCTACTTTACGAGTTTCATAAACTCCTCTCGTAATTTAGCATCCTCAAAATCACCAGTATAGTCTAGCGTAACAGTCGTACTTTCCTGTTTCTCTACCCCCCGCATTTTCATACACAAATGACCTGCTTCACAATGCACAATCACTCCTTTGGCTGAAAGAGTAGAAGTGAGCAATGCACATACTTCATGAGTGAGTCTTTCTTGAACTTGTAGACGTTTTGCAAAAGCATTCACTACTCTAGCCAATTTGCTCAATCCCACTGTGTAGCCATCTGGAATATAGCCTATTGACACTTTTCCAAAAAATGGAAGTATATGATGTTCACACAAAGAATAGAACTCGATATCCTTCACTATCACCATATTCGATCCTGCATATTCAAATAATGCTGATTTGACTAGTTTCTCAGGATCTTGTTCATATCCAAAAGTAGATTCAACAATAGCTTTGGCGGCACGATATGGAGTTTTCTTAAGCCCCTCTCGTTCCACATCTTCACCTAGCAATGTAAGAATACTCTTATAGTGCTCAGAAATTTTATCTATTTTATCTTTATTTTCTATGTAAAATCTGTCTTCGTCTTCCTCAATCATAATGCAGCTGGGTTTATTCTATCCATCACAACAGTCATTTCACTAGCATAGGAAGGGAAAGCTTCCTTTATTTCTTGAAGCATTGCTCGTGCTTCTCCCCTTGTACGGAAGTCTCCTACTCTAAGACGCCATTGAGGTGCCTTATATTGAAGATAAGAGCGTAATTGAGGAAAGCGTGAAAGGATATTGCGTTCTTTCACCTGGGCCATGTTCTTTGCAGTGCGTTGATTATTGTCTGAGAATACTTGTATTCTATATCCAACAATGTTTTTATTGACAATCTTCTTTGTATCATTGTCTGTTGACCCACTCTCAGGCTTAAGCCTTTCATGAAGTCCTTCGGGCTGATCTATCGTTACTTGTTGGTTAGAATCTTTTACAATATAGTCGCTTATTGTCTGCTTTTCTGTTGCCATTAATGACAGGCTGATAAGCATACAGGCAGTTACAAGTAGGTATTTTGCTCGAAATAATAACATTATGAATATATAAATTAATAAGTTAGGCTACTAAAATAATAAAAATCATTCTTGTAGCCTTGAATAATATGATTTATTCTATAAATTAGAATGCATTTACAATGCCCATGAAGTCTTCTGCCTTCAATGAAGCTCCACCTATAAGGCCACCGTCAACGTCTGGTTTTGAGAATAATTCAGCAGCATTACTTGGCTTGCAGCTTCCTCCATAAAGGATTGTTGTATCTTCTGCTACTTGCTTGCCATATTTCTCTGCAATCAAACCACGGATGAATGCATGAATTTCTTCTGCTTGGTCAGATGTAGCTGTCTTTCCTGTTCCGATAGCCCATACTGGTTCGTATGCCAATACGATTTTACCGAAGTCTTCAGCTGAAAGAGAGAAAACTGACTTCAATTGTTCTGCCACTACTTCGTTTTGTTTGTTAGCCTCACGTTCTTCAAGAACTTCACCGATACAGAAGATAACTTTCAAACCGTTTTCAAGAGCCAATTTAACTTTCTCATCAAGCATTTCCACTGTTTCACCGTAGTAAGTGCGACGTTCTGAGTGTCCAAGAATCACATAGTTTGCTCCAGTTGAAGCTACCATAGCAGCTGACACTTCACCAGTGTAAGCACCCTTAGTGTGGTCTGCACAGTTTTCTGCGCTTAGGCCTAAAACGTTAGAGTCAATAGCATTTTTTACAGCAGTAAGATGTGTAAAAGGAACGCCAATCACAACTTCACATTTAGGATTTGCAGCTTTTACAGCTTCACTTACTTCTGCTGCCAATTTAACGCCCTCTGGAACTGTAGTATTCATTTTCCAGTTTCCGGCTACGATATTCTTTCTCATTTTTATTAAATTTGATATTTATTGAAATTATTCTTCTTTTTCAGATTGCAAAGGTACGTCTTTATTTTGATTCTTTTTTATCATATGGCGGCTAAAATTAAACACATTATAGCTTCTATTCAATATTAGTAGCACAACCATAACAAAAAGATATGAAGTGACTAGAAGTGATAATTTTCGCGAATCACTAAAATCTGAAGAAACAGAGGCAAAATCTCCTTGATCAGCTTCCAACCTCTCTGCGGAAACGGACTGTAATGTGCGCTTCCACATTATTTTGCCATCTTTAAGGTATACCAATGCTGGGTTTCCTCGGGCTATCATCTTTAAGTCTGAATCATCTGCATTATATATCTTATATGAAGCCATTGATAGATCATTCCATTCAGCAATGTCTTGTTCATCGCCTGGTGTTAGGCCTATCATATCCACACCATGTGATTGTGCAAAATCATACAGCTCATTCATTAAATATGAATATGATACGTCAATATCCTTCATATCGCTAAAAATAAGCAGTAATTGCCCTCCATCTTTCTTTATGGCATCATCGGGCAAATCCGACCCATCAGGCGAGCTAAGAATAAGAAGATTTTGTCCATCTACCTTCGGCATTGTTTTCTTAACCTCGTGTCTTTCCACAAAGTTCCACGTTTCATCAGGCAGCCTATCTATTGTAAATTCTTTTTGTACTCCGTTTTTCTCGTATGTAAACACAAAGTTTGAGCCATCAGTATCTTCGGATGGTTTAGATACTATTGTATTTCCCACTTTGTAAGGTCTGAAATCAATAAGGGGTTGATAGAAATAGCCTAAAGAAGCTACCCATAGAATAAATACAAATGAGAATAGCCCTACAATCCATTGAACATTCACTCCATAGATATTCTTTACTCTCTTATTGAAAAAGACTAGATATAATATTCCTAATGTAAGGAACAGATTTTTTATAAATGTTGCCCAATTGCTAATCACAATGGCATCGCCAAAGCATCCACAATCTGGCACCGCATTAGTTATTGCAAGCCAAAGAGTTAAAGGAGTCATTACTGCCATCATTAACAGCAATACAATCGGAGCGCCACGTCTATATGCTCCAATTAGAATAAACACTCCAAACATAAACTCAAGTGCTGCTACCGCAAAAGCAGAAAACAACAAAAATGGTTCTAAACCAGGTAATCCTAATGCTAATACGTAGTCTTGAAATTTATAGAGGCTTCCCCAAGGGTCAATAGCCTTCACAAAGCCAGAGAAAATAAATAGCCCTCCTACGAATATTCTCAAAGCGAATATTATTGCAGGCGACCATTTATCACTATATAATATGCTACTCTTCTTTTCTTCCTTCATCAGCAAGTTTTATCAAGCCAAATAGCGAATAATTCACAATGTCCATATAATTAGCATCAACCCCTTCTGACACTATTGTAGCTCCATTATTATCCTCAATTTGCTTAATTCGTTCTAGTTTGGTTAGAATTATATCTGTATATGAATTAACACGCATATAGCGCCAAGCCTCATCGTAATCGCTATTCTTATCATACATCAGCCTGGTCGTTACATCCATGAAATGGTCATAAAGTTCGAGGGCTCTTTTTTCATCAATATCAACTTTGTCAGCAAACCCCAAATCGAGTTGAATTAACGCCATAATCCCATAGTTGGCCATACCCATAAATTCTGGATATATACCTTCGCCCACTTTCGATTCATGCTTCATTTCTAAAGTACGTATACGACGTGCTTTGATGAAAATCTGGTCAGTTAACGATTCTGGACGCATCAAACGCCAAGAAGCGCCGTAATCATGCATTTTCTTTCTAAAAACATCACGACAGAGGCCTATTACATGCTGGAATTCAGCTTTAGTATCTTTCATATTGACAATTGTTTGTTTTTCCGAATCACAAAGATAACACAACCGCTACGGAAATAAAAACAATCATTTGAAAAAAACTACTATTGCCTCTAGGCCGATGCTTTCACAAGATACTCAATGATTCTTATGCTTCAATTATAATCAATAAGGATAATGAGGACGTCTATATCCTTGTTGGATTTCTTCCGGAGAATCATGATACTCGGTGATTCTTCGGCCTGCCTTATTAACCAAATACCACCCCATCATATCTTTCACAAGTGCACGGCCTCTATAGTAAGGATATGCTTTTTCATAATAATAACCTATGCGTTTTCCGCTTTTATCTATAAATTGCCATCCCATCATATCTTTTACCAAGGCATAACCTTCAATAAAATCTGTAACTTCTTCATAATAAGAACAAATTCTTTCACCGGAAAGATTAATAAACGTCCAACCCATCATATCTCTCACCGCTGCCAATCCATGATAAAATGGTCGCGCTTCTTTATAATAACCTCCAATCCTTTCGCCATTATCATTACTAAAATACCATTCCATCATTCCTTCTTGGAGTATTAGTTCTGGTTCATCATCATAATATGGATATTGATATTCACATTTTGGCTGTGCAAAGCCCAATCTTGTTGCAAAACTTAATATCAACGCAAGTAAAAAGATTCGTTTCATAGAATATAATTTATATATCTGATATATTTTTCACCAAAAGGTTTAACTACCCCTTATTCAAAAGCACAAATTATGTCATAAAAAAAGTACCAATACTATATGCATCAGTACTTTTTCTATATAAAACCACATCAAAGGATGCGATGAAACTCCGAAAAACAGGATTTGAGTGCTCCCACTCTTCTGTAATCCCCTGGCCAAAACTGACACCTTTTCAGGTTGGGGCCCGCCATTAGAATGAAAGCTTGTCTCGGCATTTCATATAATCTGATGAGTTTCCCAATCTACTTTGATGTGGTATGTTTCTTTCATCAATTATTTAACGCAAATATATGATGATAAGTTTAGAAAAGCAAATATAAAAATCAAAAAAAGTCCCATTAAATGGGACTTTTCGGATAATTAACACAATATAATGTTTGTAATATTATGCGTTCTTTACTTTGTCAACAATTGCTTTGAAAGCTGCTGGATTGTTCATCGCTAAGTCTGCTAGAACCTTACGGTTGATTTCTACACCTAACTTGTGGATCAATCCCATCAATTTTGAGTAAGAAAGGTCTTCTAGACGTGCTGCTGCATTGATTCTTTGAATCCACAATGCACGGAAGTTACGTTTCTTATTCTTTCTATCGCGGTAAGCGTAAGTTAAACCTTTTTCCCAAGTATTCTTGGCAACGGTCCATACATTACGACGGCAACCGAAATAACCTCTTGTTAATTTTAGGATTTTTTTTCTGCGTGCTCTTGAAGCTACGTGATTTACTGATCTAGGCATTTTTCTTAATTTTTTTGAATGTTAGCGGCATAACTTTGCTCTTTAATGCTAAGCACTCGGTTAGTAAAAATAATAAAATCTTGAAATTGAAAACTTAAAATTTGAATATTTAATTTCAATTACTTCATAGCTAACAACTTGCGAACGTTGTTCAAGTCAGCTTTTTCAAGTATTGAGAACTTAGTCAAATTTCTCTTCTGCTTTTTAGTCTTCTTTGTTAAGATGTGACTTTTGAAAGCATGTTTTCTCTTGATCTTTCCTGATCCGGTAAGGGCAAACCTCTTTTTGGCACCGGAATTAGTCTTAATCTTTGGCATTTTTTTAGTCTTTAAAATTTTATTTAATAAAGAGAGTATGGGCAACCTAAAGCCCATAGCTCTCATTTTTTTATTTTACAACTTTCTTTGGAGAAAGCATAATAATCATACGCTTACCTTCCAACACTGGCAATTGCTCTACCTTGCCCACTTCTTCTAGATCATTTGCGAAACGCAATAAAAGCACCTCACCTTGTTCCTTGAAAAGGATTGAGCGTCCCTTAAAGAATACATAAGCTTTCACTTTGGCACCTTCTTTCAAGAAGCCCATTGCATGCTTTAGTTTGAAGTTATAGTCATGGTCATCGGTTTGTGGTCCAAAACGAATTTCTTTAACTACAACCTTTGTAGATTTCGCTTTCTGTTCCTTCAAGCGCTTACGCTGCTGATAAAGGAATTTTTGATAATCGAGAATCTTACAAACTGGGGGTACAGCATTAGGTGAAATTTCAATCAAATCTAGCTCCAAGTCGTCAGCGATCTTAAGAGCCTCAGCGATTGGATACACGCCAGTCTCTACATTTTCACCAACTAAGCGTACTTCTTTTGCTCTGATACGCTCATTAATTGCATGCAAGTCTTTATTTTCTCTTTCACCCCTACGGTTAGCTGCAGCCCCTGCATTTGGCCGCGGCATTGGCTTCTTAGGCCCTGTCCATGCTGGTTTTTTCTCCATTCAGTAATATTAAAAATTTGTCATTTTCTCAATTTCATGAGCAAATTCGTCTGCAAAGGTAGTAATTTTTTGCGTACCTTTATCACCTTCGCCTTGTTTTCTTACAGAAACTTCATCATTTTGAGCTTCTTTCTCACCTACAACGAGCAAATAAGGGATTCTCTTTAGCTCATTGTCGCGAATTTTCTTGCCAATTTTTTCATTTCTGTCATCAACGAATGCTCTTACATCTTTTTCAGCCAAGATTCTAACAACTTTTTGTGCATAGTCATTAAACTTCTCGCTAATAGGCAGCACTACCACCTGATCAGGAGCTAGCCATAATGGCAATTTTCCTGCGGTATGCTCAAGAAGCACAGCAACGAAACGTTCCATTGAGCCGAATGGCGCACGGTGAATCATCACTGGACGATGCTTCTTATTGTCAGCACCTGTATATTCTAGCCCAAATCTTTCTGGTAAATTATAGTCAACTTGGATAGTTCCAAGCTGCCAACGGCGTCCAATTGCGTCTTTAACCATAAAGTCTAGCTTAGGACCATAGAACGCTGCTTCACCTAATTCAGTTCGTGCATTAAGGCCTTTTTCAGCACATGCCTCAATGATTGCGCGCTCTGCTTTTTCCCAGTTCTCATCAGAACCTACGTATTTTTGAGTATTCTTTGGATCTCTTAATGAGATTTGTGCCTCAAATGTCTTAAAGTCTAATGCCTTGAAAATATAGAAAATAATATCCATAACCTTCAAGAACTCATCCTTCAATTGGTCAGGCGTACAGAATATATGGGCATCATCTTGAGTAAATCCACGCACACGAGTCAATCCATGAAGTTCTCCACTTTGTTCATAGCGATACACTGTACCGAACTCTGCATAACGTAGAGGGAGGTCCTTATATGAGTGAGGAGCTACTTTGTATATTTCGCAGTGGTGAGGGCAGTTCATTGGTTTCAAGAAATATTCCTCACCCTCTTCTGGCGTGTGAATTGGTTGGAACGAATCCTTACCATATTTTGCATAGTGTCCGGAAGTCACATAAAGCATTTTGTTTCCAATATGCGGAGTGATAACCTGTAGATACCCATAACGTTTTTGTATTTTACGCAGGAATTGCTCCAATCTTTCACGTAATGCAGCTCCCTTTGGCAACCATAATGGAAGACCTGGTCCCACATTTGCTGAAAAAGCGAATAATTCCATTTCCTTACCAAGTTTACGGTGGTCACGTTTCTTTGCTTCCTCCAAAAGAGTAAGATATTCATCAAGCATCTTTTTCTTAGGGAACGTAACACCATAGATACGAAGCATTTGTTTGCGTTTCTCATCGCCTCTCCAATATGCACCAGCTACAGAAAGGACTTTAATAGCCTTAATTATACCGGTTGAAGGAAGGTGTGGTCCACGGCAAAGGTCGGTAAACTGGCCCTGGGTATATGTGGATATGTGGCCGTCTTCGAGTTCGCTTATAAGTTCGCACTTATATGTTTCTCCTCTATCACCAAATGCGGTGAGTGCGTCGGCCTTTGAAATGTTGTTTCTTACTACAGCTTCATCTTTAGCTGCTAATTCAGCCATTTTGGCTTCGATTTTAGGGAAATCAGCACTTGTAATCTGGTTCTCTCCTGGATCTATATCATAATAGAATCCATTCTCGATAGCAGGTCCAATACCGAATTGTACTCCCTTGTAAAGTTCTTGTAGTGCCTCAGCTAGCAAGTGTGCAGAAGTATGCCAGAAAGCATGTTTGCCTTCTTGATCCTCCCACTTGAATAGTTTTATCTCGCCATCGCTACAAATTGGTCGTGAGATATCCCATTCTTCACCATTAACCGTAGCAGCCAACACTTCTTTTGCTAAGCGTGGACTGATACTTTCTGCAATCTGATATGGTGTAATACCTTGCTCGAATTGCTTTGCACTTCCGTCTGGAAAAGTTATATTTATCATTATTAAAACAGTTTTCGTTGTGCCATACAACAACACAACATTTTATTAAATGCAAAATTAACTATTTCATTTAATAATAGATATACATAAAGTGTGTTTTTTTAGGCATAAACACACAAAACACCTCTTTTCACTAAACAACAAGTATTTAGCTTGATAAATATGTTTGAAATAAAATATTAAAACCGATAAGCGTTTACTGCATTCTCTTTAACACATTATACGATGGCAGAATCCCTAATTCGCCTGCCTTACTTAAATCTTGAACACCCTTCTCTTTGTTCCCAAGTCGCAAATATGCAAGGCCTCGATTATAATATGCTTCGCCAAAATCTGGTTTAACATCCACCGCATTACTATAGCTAGTAATAGCTGACGTTAAATCATTCATTTTCATATATATATTGCCTATATTGAACATAGCATATACATTTTTAGGTGAGAGCTCAAGTACCTTGTTATAATCACTGATAATATCCGCAAATGTATGCGCATCTTGACGGCTTTTCAACATTGCTTCAGAAGCAGTATTTGTACTATTATCATTAGAATTTGACATCCATTGAGCCTCATTTAATTCGTATTGCAGATATTTAGCATTTGCCCTAGCAAAGTATGCAAGCGTAAATTTAGGAGTCAGTTTTATTGCTCTGTCAAGATCTGCTATGGCTTGTTGTGGATTTTTCAGTACAATAAAATCCATTCCTCGGCCAAGATAGTCAATCGAACGAGGATCCGATGTAGCAAGTATTCCATTATAATATTCTACCGAATTGAAATGCTTGGTTATTTCATCCTCATCAAGTGATACATCCTTATTTGTCAATAACAGAACATACTGCAACATATGTGTAGCATTCGCATCTGCAATTTCTCGCATATAATTAGTGTTGCCTCTTATCTTATCTTCTTTATCATAATAAGATAAATGGAAGATAGGTTCACTTTCAATCTTTATATTATTATCCTGTACCTTACCACGTGCCTTGTTATCATATTCAGGCTTCAAGTCATTATCATTGACAACTGTAAGCAATGTATTAAACTTATTCTTAACAGCAGCTTCAGAGTCAAGCGACTCTCCGTTATCTTCTTTCGGTTCTGCTCCTTTAAGGTCAGGATCTCCAGCGGAATGTCTACGCTTTTTATACAATTCCCTTGACCTATTATAATCACGTTCTCCTCCAGCCAAATCACCAGCCAAACGCTTACATTCACTTCTTGCAAATAAGGCCATCTGGAAGTTTGGATAGCGGCTTAGAAGCACGTCATAATCTTTTATAGCATGTTTGTATTGACCGGTCTTATTATACAGCATAGCCCGATTATATCTTGCCATTAAGTTAGTAGGATCACTGCGTAATACATAACTAAAGTCATCTATAGCCTTATTGTTTTCACCCACCTCAGTCTTCAGCAAACCACGATTATAATGAGCCGTTACATTAGCTGGATCAAGACTTATTGCATAATCATAATCAGCCATAGCTCCGAAATAATCATCTAGCCTATACTTCATAAAAGCACGATTGATAAAATATCCAGAAAAATGAGGCTCAAGCTTTATTGCCTCGTTCATATCTTCAAGGGCTCCGGGATAATCATTCTTATGACGCATCTTTATCTCTGAACGCATCACAAAGGCGCCTGAATTGTTCTTATTAATTGAAATACTCTTATCGATATCTGGGAGAGCTTTGGTCGTATCTCCTTCTGCCATCAATAACTGAGCACGACCTAAATATGCATTAGCTAGATTAGGGAATAATGTAATTAATCTACCATAAGTTTTTTCAGCACCTTTATAGTCCTTTATTGCGACCTGGCATACTGCTTTATTTAGCAAAAATGTCTTATGCTCAGGCATCTGCTTTAATCCTTCATCATAATCCTGAATAGCCAATTTCTCTTTTCTCAAAGTCTGCCTTGCAATGCCTCGCACTTGATAAGCATCAATAATAAACTTGTTCCTTTCTATGGCAAGTGTAGCATCTTCTTCTGCTCCCTTATAATCATCAAGATTTAACTTGGCAATGGAACGATAAAAATAAGGCTCAGCTAGGTATGGTTTCGCACTTATTACTTGATTAAAATACTGGATTGAAAGTATATAGTCTTCAAAATAAAGCGCGTTTCTACCAATATTCATCACTTGGTCAGTATTAATCTGAGCTTTAATTCCGGAGGCAGTAGGTAATAATATTAATAACAATATTATATGTCGGAGCACATTAAAATTTTTTATAGAATACTTGTTTGATTTCATGAATATAACAGTCAAGTGACGAATGTAAATTGAATACCAACTTTATGTCTGTATCTTTATTGGGCAAAGATATAGAAATACATAAAACAACTATTACTGGCAATTATAGCTTTAACAATATTTAATAGCCCAATATAGACCAATAGTAAATATTAAAACGCTTTTATAACTTATTAGTAATAAAGCCTATATTCAAATTAGTTTATATATTGCTAGAAAAATAATGGGTCGCCAAATTTGGCGACCCATTATAAATTATATAATAATATTTGAATTATTATCTTACAACAACCTTAACTGATTTACCATTAACTTTAACTAAGTAAAGTCCAGATGCACAATTAATAGTTGTTTCATCCTTGCTAATTAAGGCTCCACCTGCATTGTAAACTTCAATCGACTTAACGTCACCTACAACCTTTATTTCGCCAACACCAGCAATAACCTTAACTATTGATCCATCAACACCTTCAACTCCAGTAAAGGTTACAAGAGTGATTGTATTATCATTCAAGTTAGCCTTAACAGTAACTGTAGCAGGAGCATTAATTGTATAAGTCTTATCACCTAATACTCTAAACTCCTTAGCAGTATTTTGTTCGAGTTTCTCATTATTTGTAGTTGAACCGAAGCGTCCACTATTGAATGTCGTCCAATCAGTATTATTCGTTCCAAGAATTTTAGAGAATCCAATATATGCAATTCCAGAACCTGCTTCCGATTCAACAACATTGAAAGTCCCAGTGTATTCTCCAGCAACTCCTGTCTTCTCAAGAGTAACTGTACCAACAGAAGGATCCCATCCTACATTAGGAATATTCCCAATTACATAAATTTTATCTGGCATTGGGCTAGCGATTTCTTCCGTTAAAGTAGCCTTAATGGTTTTGTCGTTCAAATTAACCTCAATTGCATACTTACCAAGTTTAGGCAATGCCCATGCTGTTGCATTATTTGTCATTGGAGTAACAGTAGCATTTACAAGAGCTGTTGCATCTGTCTCAGGTCCAAAACGATTTGCGTTCATTGTATCCCAGTCACTTGCAGTTGCACCTAGTTTAGTTACTACAGAGATCATACCATTATGAGAATTTGTCATATTGGTTGTATATACACCAGCAGTAGCTGTAGGAGTCATTTCAACTCCTGCATTAGCTGCCCAACCTGCTGCATTTTCGTCAAATTGACCAACCAAATATACTTTCTTTACTTCTGGTGCAGGAACCGGCATTTTGAATGTATACATTGCAAAATATCCGCCTGGATAATATTGATATATATTTGCTTTAGTATCACTTACAACCTCAACCTGGAACCAATCTGCCTGGAATGAGTTAGCTGGACTTGCCAATGTTTCTTCGTGACGTACTAATTCCTTATTAGCAGCATCTGTTGAATATTCAGCAATTGAGAATCCATCAAGATATTTAGAAGAAGTTGAAGTAGGATAAACTACATAATTCTTACCTCCCATTACAAATGGGGCACATCCATTAAGTGAGTGCTTACCTGGCATTTGTAGAGGTGTAGTATTCAACTCTTCACCATTCCATGTAGCATCAAAATAAGATGCTGCTGCCCCTCTAGGAGCGATTGTCAAATGTTCTTCGCCGTCAGCAGTTTTAAATGAATATATTGCAGTAGACGTATTTGCTGCCATAGCAGAAACAGCCACTGAGAAGCTATTATCAGCATCTTGAACACCATTTGCTATAGAAACTACATATACATTCTTATTTGCTGAAGCATCACCTGTGGTGTAATAAAGTTTACCACCATCAGCTGACAAAACATTCCCCTTAGCATATCCGAAGAAGTCACCACGACCTATTGGCATATTCGACAATGTAACAACTTTAGGAGTACTTCCATCTGCTGGAATTACAGTTACTGAAGAATAACCTACTGTTGTATTAGCAAATGCTGGAGCAATGATCATATTTCCTGCTTCATCTTTACAAATACCACTACCACCAGCACTTGGATAAGATTCAGTTGAGCTCTTACCATCCTTAGTCCATACCTCTACTTGTTGAGTAGCTTTATTTTGGATATACCATTTACCATCCTTAACGATACCTTGACGTGTATCACCGGCAGCAGGGACATTAGTACTAATCCATTCTTGTTTCAATGTCGGTACGGTAACTTCTGGTTCTGGAGCTGTGAAAGTGTATTCAGCAATCAGTCCTCCAGGGAAATATTGGTAAATCTTTGCTTGAGTGTCACTTATTGCTTCTGCTCCAAACCAGTTTCCTTGGAAGTTATTTGCACCCTTAGAAGCTAATTGAGAGGCATGTTTTGCAAGTATTTGATTATTTGCATCGGTTGACACTAATGCAACTGCAAAGCCATCTAGATAAGTATTATCAGTACCATAAACGATATAGTCTTTCCCACCTAGAGTGAACAGGCCACAACCATTTAAAGAATATTTATCAGGAGTAACTAAAAGTTCTGATGTCAAACTCTCGCCTTCGATAGTACTCTTATAGTATGTATTACCCATGTTACGTTGGCAAACGATAAGCTCATTATCACCCTTTGCATATACTGTTGCAGTATTGTTAAGGTCAGTCGGTCCTTCATAAGCAAATGTATTATTAACATCTTGCACTCCTGATGCTACAGGAATGTTATAGATTTGCTTTGTAGTATTCTTTGCAAGATAAAGGACACCACCTTCTGCGCTCAACAAGTTTCCTCTTGCATGTCCCACGAAGTCCATACGAGGAAGAGCATCAAGAGAAGCTCCGGCAAAATCAATTTTAAGATCTGTTGAAGTTGATAAGTCAGCAGAATAAATCTTAAATTGAGGCACGTCTGTAGCCATAGCTGACGGCCATGTAGCGTCAATACGTACTACAATATTACCCGCATCATCCGTACAAATAGCTGGCCAGCTTAATGCACTATCAAGAGTCTTTTCGCTCTTTCCATCTTTTGTCCAGATCTCTATTTTACCAGTAGTCTTATTTTGGATATACCATGTTCCACTCTTGCATACACCTTGACGAACGTCAGCAGCTCCAGTTAAGCCAGTTGTGATAGCCCAATCCTGAGTTAATGAATAAGGAGATACTGGTTCTGGAACAGGAATAGTAAATGCATAAGAATCTGCAGCTGGAGTTATAGCATTAGGATCTTCACGAGGCATTGCTATACGACCGAAGAATTCTTTACCATTATCACAAGTATAGACATTTCCTGCATAGTCAAATGCCATAGCATTTTGGCCACGGAATGTCGTAGTCATATCAGGAGTCTTATATTTTTGTGTTAGGACTAATTTACCTTCAGTATCTGTTGAAACAGTGTAAAATCCTATATAACCGTTACCTGAAGGAATAGCAAGCAATGATTTATCCATATTATAAGCAATACCACCACCACGCACTACTGTTGAAATATCAGAATAATCTTCAACACCTGCGGCAGTAAAGTGCTTTATTGCAGGTTCTGATGCTTTTGGAGTAGCACGATATTGAGCGTAAAATATACCGCCCTTATCATCATAAAGCAAATTTACGCCTTGTGGGCTTACAGTATATTGTCCTGTCAAAGCTTCGATAGAAGAACTTGGAGCACTTGACCATGACTTAGCAGTACCTAAATTATATACATCTGTAAAATAATTACCTACTGCAAAAACAAAACCTCCTTTACAAGATAGGGCAGCAATTTTCAAATCTGCACCTTTTCCAGTAACAGCCATGGCTGCATTTGGACCAGCAATGAATGGATTTGTTGCATCTGAAAATATACCATTCGCATCAGGCGTTCCAGAGAATATCGGAGTAAATGCCGTATTCAAATTAGTAGGATCTATCTCAAAAATTGGAGAATGCGTCATATCTGCATTACTAACAAAAATACGTCCATCTTCTGAAGCCGCAAGTCTCTTGAATCCATAGAGGTGCGTTGATGTAGTTCCAGGATATATACCATCTGTGAAAGTAACACCGCCCGTGAATCCATAACCACCATTGATATTCTTTACTCCTTTCATTTGAGGGTCAAAAGCATAAACACCACAACCTACGCCACCATTTCCAGATGAAGTAAAGTAACCTGTTGCAGGAATATTCATTTGAGTCTCTGTTACCAATACGCGTCCAAAGTTTGCACTCGTAGGGTTATTATCCACTGTTATACCATAAGGAGAAAAGAACTTATACAGTTCACTCGTCACGATAGCTGGAGCTGTGAGCGTAGCTCCTGTAACCTTCACCTTCCATCCTAGAGCAACACCTTGTGGAAGGTCTGCTGTGGACACGGCGATACTATGCTCTCCGGCGGTAAGACCAGTTGCGTCCACAGGAAAAGATTTTGCCAAATCCTTTCCGTTATAAACGTCAATAGAAACCGCAACTGCAGGAGCATTTAACGAATACTTAACGGTGAGAGTAGCTGATGCTGCATCGAATCCGCTTGATAATCCATATGCATAAGGATTTGCTGTGACAGCATCCTGCGCATGAACCATTGAAGTGAATCCCATTACAGATAGGAGCATAAGTGTCACCCATAGTAATTGTTTTTTCATCTCTTTTTAGTTTAAGTTAAAAATAAATAGTTAATAGTAAATTATTTTATGTTCAAAATAAAATTCATTAAGGCAACTTTATGATTGTGTATTTAATTCTAAATATGGATTTATGGCTACAAAAAAATATTATTCTTTATCAAGAATTAATATCTATTATAGATAATATGCAATGCCAAATATATGCATTTTTGTTTTCAACGCCAAATAAAACTCTAAATTTTTCTTTATTTATAATATTAATACTTAATATAGTTTATATCATGCCATCCCTTTATTAAATATACATTCCAGGAAAGCTTCTTATAATATTAATTATTACGAGTTTATAATAAGCGTTAGACTAAGGCTAATAGTTCATTAATCACAATTATATTCATAAAAAAAGCGCCCACATAAGTGAGCGCTTCTATTTATATCTTATCTGATATTAATTATTGAGCAACTACGATTGTAACTGCACGATCAAGAGAAGCACTCTTTGCACCGAAGTTAGTCAAGTTGTTATCATTAACTTGTGTATCTAGGCGAGCTCCGTCAACACCCTTCTTAACCAAGACAGTCTTAACGTTTTTAGCACGGTCAGTACGTAGTTTAGAATTGATCTTAGCTGTTCCAGTATAGTTGTCAGCCCATCCAGTTAATACGTAGTTATCTTTGCTTTGTTGCATAGCATTTGCTACTGCAGCTAACAATTTACCTTGTACGTTAGTAACCTTAGAAGAACCGATTGGGAAATATACCGTTGCCAAAGGACCTTCAGATTTTACTTCCTTAACCTCTGGCTTTTTGTTCAAGCAGTCACGAAGTTGTTGTTCTAGAGAAGCAATCTTAGCATCAGCAGCTTGTAGGCGAGAAACCAATGCATCACCTTCAGCATCTGAATATTTGTATGTTGGGCATACTGGTACGATTGGAGCATTCCATTCTGTCTTGTTGAACTTGTAAGCAAAACCTACTAGAACTGTTCCGAATCCGCTACGCAAGCTAGCTTTGTAGCTATCAAAGTGCTCTTGAATGAAATCGCAACGAAGGTCAAGAAGAACATCTACATGCTTAGAAACAGTGAATGTGTTTAATAAACCTCCGCGGAAGCTGAAGTTATTAGACTTAGCATACTTCCAGTCGCCATCAGTTTTTGTTCCGTTATTTTCTTTTGCTACTACAACGTTTGTTGCAAAACCAGCATAGAAAACAGCGTTGTAAACACGACCTGGACGATATCCACACCACCAGTTAGTAAGGTTGATCATAACATCAGCTGTTGGGCCAAATTGCCACATCTTTTGTTTGTAAGCACCTTTTGTCATATCCTCGTCAAAACGTACTCCAAGAGCATCTGTAAAAGGAGTTGCTCCCTTTGCTTGGTATGCATCAGCACCAAGGCGAAGTCCGATTATTGGAGAGAACCACTTACCGAAAGTAAGGTTGAATGAAGCGCCAATACGATCGCTAAAATCAGCCTTTTTGTCGAATGGGCTCATAAGAACACCAGCTCCACCTTCAGCCATGATAAACCAGTTATCTTTAAACTTGTTGAAAGTATATCCTTGTGCAGGATCTTCAACATAAGTTACTTCTTGTGCCTTCAAAGAAGGAACAATAAACAATGCACATAAAAATGCAAGTAATGTAATCTTTTTCATAGACTTACGTTTTATAATACTATTAATATATTCATTTATTATTCACTAATCTACGTATAATCCTTTCTATTATATCGTACAAATGTAATTATTAATTTTTAATTCGTGCAAATTTTTCACAAAAAAAACGCATTTTAGTGAATATAAAGTTATAAATGCAATAATTATTAAATATTCACATAGTTCCTTATCTTTTCTGCCACAGCTTTTGGTGTGAATCCAAATTTTTCTTCTAGTATTTGATATGGAGCAGATTCACCGAAATGATTCATTCCTACAATCATTCCATCTGTGCCTACTAGGCTTAATAAGGTTGAGGTTAGTCCAGCTGTGAGACCAAACTTACGGACACCCATTGGTATTACGCTATCCTGATATTCTTGCGATTGTGATTTAAATAATGCGATTGCAGGTACAGAAACAACATTGCATTTAATACCCTCAGCTTTAAGCAATTCTGAGGCCTCATAAAGAGTTCCTACTTCTGAACCACTTGCTATCAATGTAACATCTGCATTTGGATGTGAAACTATCGTATAACCACCTTTCTTCATTTTTAGAGCATCTTCATATCTATCGCCAGATGCCGAAGGCAAATCTATAACATCTTGTCTAGTTAGAATAAGGCCAGTAGGAGTTTCGTTATTTTCCATTGCCATTTTCCATGCCACCGTTGTCTCAGCGCTATCTGCTGGGCGTAGGACCAAAATGCTATTCTTGCCAGAATGATTATTAATTTCAGAGAGCAAGCGTATCTGTGCCTCTTGTTCTACAGGCTCGTGAGTAGGGCCATCTTCACCTACTCTGAAAGCATCATGTGTCCATATAAATTTCACTGGGAGTTCCATCAATGCAGAAAGCCTTACTGCTGGTTTCATATAATCTGAGAACACAAAGAATGTTCCGCAAGCTGCAATAACGCCACCATGAAGAGCAATACCATTCATAATGGCAGCCATTGTCAATTCTGAAACTCCAGCATGCAAGAATGCGCCGCAGAAATCACGATGTTTAAATGCACCCACTTTCTTCAAGAAAGCGTCTGTCTTATCACTATTAGCCAAATCCGCTGAAGACACAATCATATTCTTCACTTTTTCGCCAAGAACACTAAGGACATCGGCTGAAGATGCACGTGTAGCGCTATGAGGTTTATGCGGTATGGCCTTATAATCTATTTCTGGAAGTTTTCCTTCTATAAAACCGTTTAGTTGTGATGCTAATTCCGGATTTACTTTAGCCCATTCATTTTGAGCTTCTCTTTTGGCCGCTACAATTTTTGCCAATTCATTAGCTCTATCTTCATATAATTTTGCTACATCATCAAATATCACCCATGGATTCTTTGGATCGCCTCCAAGATTTTCAATTGTCTTATCGTATGATGCTCCTGATTTGCTCAAAGGTTGTCCGTGCGTACTACACTTGCCCTCAAAATTATCTCCATTTTCGGTAACACAACCTTTCCCCATTATTGTATGGCCAATAATTATTGTAGGTCTAGTTTCCTCATCAATAGCTAACTGTATTGCATGCGCTATTTCATCTGCATTAGTTCCATCTACTTCAATAACATTCCAATGCCAAGCACGATATTTAGCTGCAGTATCTTCGGTTGTAACCTCGTTCACGTCAGTGGATAACTGCACGTTATTGCTATCATAAAACATAATAAGGTTATTCAATCCAAGATAGCCCGCCAAACGACCAGCTCCTTGAGAAATCTCTTCTTGGACTCCACCATCAGAAATAAATGCATACGTCTTATGTGCCCAAGTTTCGCCAAAACGGGCAGCAAGGAAACGCTCAGCTATAGCGCTACCCACAGCCATTGTGTGACCTTGCCCCAATGGGCCCGAAGTATTATCTATACCTCTTTTTACATCAAGTTCAGGGTGGCCTGGAGTTATGCTCCCCCATTGGCGGAATTGTTGCAATTCTTCCATTGAGAAGCGTCCCGTGAGAGCTAAAACGCTATATAACATCGGAGACATATGGCCTGGGTCTAGAAAAAATCTGTCACGAGCTATCCATTCAGGATCTTTTGGATCATAAACAAAATATTTGGAATAAAGCACATTTGCAAAATCAGCTCCACCCATAGCTCCACCAGGATGCCCAGACTTTGCTTTTTCTACCATAGATGCTGCCAAAATTCTTATATTGTCAGCGGCTTTTTCCATTATCTCTTTTTTCATAGTCTTTTAATATTATTATGCATTTTCGCAAACGAAGATACAATATTTCTTTAGTATATACAATTGTTATAAAAAAAAGTTGGCAACCACTTCGAGAGCCCGTCTCCAAATGGTTGCCAAACAATATATTATTAGTTTTTATTCTTCGCGCTTGTAAACTTTACTTCCTACTAGTGCATAGAACAATAGATATCCAAGAGCCAATACTGGAACCCAGTAACTAGCAATGTAACCCGACAAGTCAGCTACAAATCCTTGAATCATAGGAAGGATTCCTCCACCGCAAACCATCACCATAAATATACCTGATGCCACGGCTGTATATTTTCCTAAACCTTCCACTGCAAGATTGAAAATACCTCCCCACATTACAGATGTACATAATCCGCAAAGGATAAAGAATAATACACTTAGTGGTGCTTCCACTGTTGTGAATGAAAGAGTTGAAGATATACCTGGTACAGAAACCTTAACAGTATCTGGGGTGAATATTGCAGCCAAAAGGAATATAATAGCAACTGCAGATACAGAAGTTAACATCACTTTGCTCGAAATCTTTGAGCCAAGAGCACCTCCAGTAAGACGTCCAATAAGCATCAAAAACCAATACATACCAACAAGTGATCCTGCTATTGCAGCAGATATACCAAGTTCATTGGTCATATAAAGATTAGCCATATTTGGTATTCCTACTTCAATACCTACATATAAGAAAATAGCGATTACTCCAAGAACATAATGTTGGAATTTGAAAGCGCCTCCAAGAGATATTTTTTCTTCTTTTCCATTCTTTTTATTTTCTTCAAGAATTGGTTCTGGAAGTTTTGACAAGAATAATACAACAAAAGCCAAAGCAAAGATTCCAAATGCTACATATAATGCTGGACGAGCTTGAACTAGTGTTACACCTTGAAGGTTGCTACCCATTAGGTATCCTACCAATACTGGACATATTGTAGCAGCTAAAGAATTAGTTGCGCCTCCAAATTGAAGTAATTGGTTTCCAGTTTTTCCACCTCCGCCTAAAGTATTAAGCATTGGGTTTACAACTGTATTCAACATACACATTGAAAAACCAGCAACGAAAGCTCCTATAAGATATACTACGAATACGCCTGATTCTATTGAGCTTGACAAGAACATTAATGCCACACCAGCCATTCCTACTAATACCGCTGCTAATGCTGAAAAGCGATAGCCTTTCTTTTGTAGTATTAATCCTGCTGGTATTCCCATAAATGCATAAGCTATAAAATTAGCTGCGTTTCCTAGCTGAGATTGTAAATTGCTTAGTGTAAGTTGTTCTTTTAGAATAACTCCGAATGGATTTTGAAATCCAGTAACGAAGGAAATCATTGCGAATAAGAAAAACATCACAACAATCGCCGGTACGTTGTTCGACTTTTTAATTTGATTAGTTTCCATTTTTTGGTTTTATTGGTTATAAAAATATTCTAATTTTCCCAGTCTAAGAAGGGAGAGATTTGAGCACTATTATTTAAACGTGATTAAAAATTGAGGTAAATTTACAATTTAATTAGTTAACCACAAACAATAGTTCTAAAATTTGATTTAGTCGAAACCTAATATTCTCTCTCACCGAAAATTGAAGTTCCGATACGCACCATTGTGCTCCCCTCTTCTATAGCTATTTTATAGTCATGGCTCATACCCATGCTAACCTCTTTAAAATCGGGATTATCCTTGAAACACTTTTCTTTTAACACGTCATAGACGCATCTTATTTCTTTCAGCTCTTTTCTTATTTCAGATCCATCCTCGGTATTAGTGGCCATTCCCATCACGCCACATACATTAATAAATGGTAATTTTCTTATTGCGCCTGATTCTACCAAATCGATACAATCTGAGCATGAAAATCCAAATTTTGTTGTCTCCTTTGCCACATAAAGTTGCAACAATACATTCACAACTTTATTAATTTTAGCTCCTTCAGAATTAATTACTTCAAGAAGTTTTAATGAGTCAACGCTATGAATAAGCGACACTTCACGAACAAGCATACGCACTTTATTGGTCTGTAAATGACCTATAAAGTGCCACTGCACATCCTCAGGCATCTGATGGCACTTCTGAGAAATCTCCTGCGCCCTACTTTCGCCGAAAATCCTTTGCCCGGCATCATAGGCCTGCTTAAGAGCCTCAATGGGATGGAACTTCGATACAGCCACAAGTTTCACTCCTTCAGGAAGCTCTTCATGAATCTGCCTTAAATGCTCTGCTATACTTGTCATTTTATATGAATAATTATTATCCTACTTGAGTTGCCGGATTAGATTCTTTGTCACCTAATTTCACAGGGAAAACATCCATTAAAGGAGTCTCAACTATTGAAGCTATTTCGAAATCAGCCATAGTACCCTTCATTCCTTCCATAAAGTTATCCAATGCATCTTTAAATTCTGAAGCTTGGACTAAAATATATGATGCTGTTCTTTTCTCTACAGCTGTTTTCTCGTCTATTGTAATGAAGTTAGTCTTAACCTTATACCACTTATCCCCTGTTTCATCATAGAATATTTCTGATATATTTGTTCTTTTCACTGCCGATACAGAGAAATCGCCCGATATAAATGGAGTTATCTCTTCAATGATTCTAGCTTCTGCCTCTGTAAATGAAAGGGCGTCTACAAGATATGGTTCTGTTACCATTTTCTGAATGCCGGTTTCTAGCATCTTATCATATCTTACTTTACATTCAAACCAATTTGCCATAGTTTTTATATTATTTGATTTTGATTTTTAAATATGATGCAAATTTATCAAAAATTCATTCCAAAACTGGAACCTGTTCTAATTATTTGCACTGAACAATTATTAAAATATGTTGTTTCCCTTTGTTAAAAAGCCGCCAAGATGCACATCATAGACTATACCTTTTTGAATATCACTATTCTAATAATATCTGGGCTCTTCTCCGGTATTATAAATGCCATTGGTGGCGGAGGTTCACTTTTAGCTCTTCCAATGCTTATGTTCACTGGGCTGCCAGCGTCTATTGCCAATGGTACGAATAGAATATGCATTTTTCTAGAAGACATTGCATCACTTTTGGGATATTCTAAGAAGAGAAGAACTAATATTAAGAAATCCTATCAGATTTTATGGCCTATTTTAATAGGTTGTATCTTTGGAGCTTTTAGTGCATCATTTGTTTTTGAGGGAGATAGTGGAGAAATAATAATGAACATCCTACTTCTGGCTTTAATAGTTCTAACAATCATATCTATTATAAGGAAAAGGACTAGGTGGTCCACCAATCTTCTCAACTCTCTCAATCATAAGCCTAATTTATCTGACTATATAATTCTAATTATAATAGGCTTTTATGGAGGTTTTATTCAAGCAGGATTCACTTATTTAGTTTTAATGGTTTTAGTAGCGAGATTTGGGTGTTCTTTGATATATAGTGACATAGTGAAAATATTCGTCAATGTCTTAATAACCCCTATAGCTCTAATAGTATTTTTACTAAAAGGACAAGTAGATATAGTAGCAGGACTGATATTAGGTATTGGAAGCATTTTTGGTGGTTATATAGGAGCCAAACTTGTCACTAGGCTTTCCACTAAAATAACAATTCTTATTTTAATGGTACTTTTAGGTACCTCTGGAATATATGTTGCCCTGTTCAGGCTAACAAAAATTGGATATAGTTTTTTTGATTTTTAAAAAATAAAATATATTTTTGATAGATTGTTATATATTATCATGGATAAAGACTGTAAAAATACGAAGCGAATGAATGTATTTCAGCGCATTCTTGACCTATATATCGATGGCTTTAGAAATATGACCATTGGTCGTACTCTATGGGCACTTATCATTATAAAACTATTTATCATCTTTATAATTATAAAATTACTATTCTTCCCCGATTTGCTAGAAACTAATTTCAGCAATGACGAACAGCGAGCTCAACACGTACGTAATGAACTATTGCGTGATAGATAATACTTAGACAAATTATTAATTAAATCTCAATAATATGAATGACCTTATTAGTTTAGTCGATTGGTCGCGCGGGCAGTTTGCCCTTACCGCCATGTATCACTGGCTTTTTGTCCCACTCACATTGGGGCTTTCCGTAATCGTCGGTATTATGGAAACTATTTATGTTAAAACAAAAGACCAAAAATGGCTCAATACAACAAAGTTCTGGATGACTTTATTTGGAATAAACTTTGCTGTTGGAGTAGCCACTGGTATAATACTTGAATTCGAATTTGGAACTAATTGGTCTAACTATAGTTGGTTCGTTGGAGATATCTTCGGAGCTCCATTAGCAATTGAAGGCTTACTGGCATTCTTTATGGAATCTGCTTTTATTGCTATAATGTTCTTCGGATGGAAGAAAGTAAGCCCAGGATTCCACCTTGCAGCCACATGGCTCACAGCTCTAGGAGCAAGTCTTTCAGCTTTATGGATACTTGTTGCCAACGCATGGATGCAATATCCTGTAGGAATGCAATTTGATCCTGATTCAATGCGTAATGTGATGGATAATTTCTGGGCAGTATTATTCTCGCCTGTAGCTATGAACAAATTCTTCCACACTGTTCTTAACGGATGGACTCTTTCCGGTATATTCGTTATAGGAGTGAGTGGATGGTTACTTTTAAAGAAGCGTAATATTGAGCTAGCGAAACGCAGCATTAAGATTAGTGCATGGGTTGGACTAGCGGGTATAATTATCACACTCTTCACTGGAGATGGCTCTGCTAAAGCTGTATCAAGAGTACAACCAATGAAGCTTGCAGCGATGGAAGGCCTTTATCATGGACAATGTGGTCAGGCAATAACTGCTGTGGGAATTATTAATCCAGAAAAGAATTTTAAGAATAATGAAAAGGAATTCCTTTTTGACATACAATTACCAAAAGTACTTTCTTGGCTAGCTAAAGGTGACGGTAACGCCTTCGTTCCAGGTGTAAACAATCTAGTAGAAGGTTATGAATTAAATCAAAATGGAGATACCATAAGAACCGTTTCCTATGCTGAACGAATTGAACGTGGTAAAGCAGCGCATCAATCGCTTAAAGCATTTGATATAGCAAAGAGCAGAGGTGATAAAGCTGCTATGGATAGTGCCACAACTACCCTCCGCCAGAATTACAATTACTTTGGATACGGATATTTTAATAATGTGGATGAAGCTATTCCAAATGTCGGCATTGTATTCTATTCTTTCCATATAATGGTTATTTTGGGATGTTACTTCCTACTATTCTACATAGTCGTATTATTGCTAGCATATAAGAAATTCCCAGTCCTACAAGATAAACGTTGGATTCAATGGATTATGATTCTTTCAATTCCACTTGTGTGGATTTGCTCTGAAGCCGGATGGGTAACAGCCGAAATGGGCCGTCAGCCATGGGTTATTGAAGGTTTGATGCCTACAAAAGCTGCAATTTCCGACATCCCTTCATCTTCAGTTATTGTAACGTTCTGCATGTTTGCCGCAGTATTCACTATATTATTAATAGCTGAAATAAGCATTATGCTTAAGCAAATATCAAAACGTTCAAAAGAAAACATTGACGAAGCTAAAAATTAATCTGAAAAACTTACAACTATGATAAATTATGAATTTCTTCAAATATACTGGTGGTTTTTGATATCAGTTTTAGGAGCAATCCTTGTTTTCTTATTATTTGTACAAGGAGGTCAAACCCTATTTTATAACGCAAAAACAGACACCGAGCGTTCTTTGATGATAAACTCTATTGGAAGGAAATGGGAATTAACATTTACTACCCTGGTAGTATTTGGAGGTGCTTTTTTTGCATCATTCCCCTTATTCTATTCCACAAGTTTTGGTGGTGCATACTGGTTATGGGTCCTAATATTATTTGGTTTTATAGTTCAGTCAGTGTCTTATAAATTCCGCACTAAGCCAAACAACATTTATGGAGCAGCCACTTATGATGCATTCTTACTCTTCAATGGTTGTTTTGCAACAATTCTTCTAGGTGTAGCAGTGGCAATGTTCTTCTTTGGAGGAAGTTTCACAGTTGACAAACAGAATTTGCTTAATCCGTCTTCACCAGTAATATCTCAATGGGTTTCTACACATGGATTTGAAGCTATATTTAATTGGAAGAATCTTCTTCTAGGTTTTACTGTGTTATCCCTAGCTCGCACACAGGCCGCAATCTATTTTATGAATAACATTGACGATAAAGACACCTTCGATCACTGTAAGAAACTAGCTTTGATTAATGGTGCAATATTTGTTGTATTCTTCTTGACTTTTGCTGCTGTGCTCCTATTTTCAAGTGGATATCAAACTATGACTGCTGGAGGAATACCAAGCGCACAAAATGCTTTTGAATTAGTTCCATTTAAATATTTCCACAATTTTATCACTCTTTGGTGGGCTCTTGTGGCACTTCTCATAGGAGTGGTCTTGGTACTTTACGGAATAATTCGTTCAATTCTATCAGCTCATTTCACTAAAGGGATTTGGTTTACTGGAGTAGGTACTATATTAGTCGTTCTAGCTTTATTCTGGGTAGCAGGTTATAATAACACTCCTTATTATCCTTCTATTACGGATCCTTCAAGTTCTTTGACCATATATAATAGCTCTTCAAGTGAATATACACTTACTGCTATGAGCTTCGTATCCCTAATTATTCCATTTGTTGTAGGATATATAGCTTATGCTTGGTATTCAATGAACAAGAAGCCATTAACAGTAGCTGAATTAGAGGATACTCCTGATAAATATTAATATCCGGATTATACAGGATTTTGATAATTAAAATTTGAGGGTTAACTTTGCACTTCAACCAAGGAGGCCAAGTTAACCCTCCACTTTTGTTAATGAGTGATTTCTACAAGACAATAGAAGGCATATCAGACGGATTATACAAAGAGAAAATGAGTAAATTTATCTCTTTCGCGATTCCTGTGTCATCCACTGAGGATGCTAAAGAAATCATAAAGCAATACCAAAAAGAATATTATGATGCACGTCACGTATGCTGGGCATATATGATTGGTACTGACAGAACAGAATTTAACACCAACGACAATGGTGAGCCTTCTGGCACTGCAGGCAAACCTATCTTAGGGCAAATCAACTCTTTTGAACTCACAAATATACTCATTGTCGTAATACGCTATTTCGGTGGAATCAAACTTGGCACATCAGGATTAATTGTGGCATATCGCGCAGCTGCGGCCGATGCAATCACAAATGGAAAAATTATCGAATGTCATGAGCAAGCCCAATTGGAATTCACTTTTCCTTATCTTTCAATGAATGATGTAATGAAGCTCATTAAAGAAACTGAAGTAAAAGTAATAAGCCAAGACTTCGACAATCTATGCCGCATGATTATTGAGAATCGAGCAGATTCAATTCCTGAGCTTAGGACACGCATCGAGAATATCGATGGCACATCCGTCATCGAATAACAATACTTGTCCTTTCTCTCATTCCTGAAATTTTTAATTTTAGAATCAACTAAAATAAGCCATAATTCGTTATAGTTTCACTTCTAGCGTTCTTTAAACAATAACTCTAAAAAGCAAAATTATGGCAGACTTCGGAAGCTTCTCTTCGGTAATCCACCCAGCAGTAGTACATTTCCCAGTAGCATTAATATTAACGACTTGCGCTCTAAGCATCATATATGTATGGCGAAAACATGTGCTAAATATGAGCTTTACAATAAAACTCTTAGCCGTTCTTAGCGCAATTAGTGCATGGGTCGGTGTAATTAGCGGTGGCCTCACCGCAGATATGAGTGGATTTGCTAATACTGTTGAAGGTTGGCACCATGCATGTGCTATTGCCACTTCTGTCTTAATATCGCTATCAGCAATAGGATTCCTTTTAACGCCTAAGGAAGGTGGACAAGAATGGCTTAAATGGATGTCATTAGTATTATTACTCCTGTCTGGCGCAGGCATTGCCGCTACGGGTTATTTTGGTGGATACATAGTATATAATATACTTCTCTGAATAGCATTATGTCTAGATAATGGCTTTCACTTCCTCCAAATCCGATACTACCATCTCGGCAGCACTAGTATCTTGTAATTGTTTCCCTCTCCAATTAAAATATATGGTATGCCAACCCACATTATTTGCACCACAGATATCAGCATCATAATTGTCACCAATCATAACCGAACTATCTGCTGTAGCTTGGCACTCTTTTAAGGCATATTCAAATATCCCTGGTAGCGGTTTAGTCACCCCAACTTCATCCGACAATATCAAATGATTGATATATTGGTCGATGCCCCCCGACTTTAGTTTTCTTAATTGAACGCCTTTGAATCCATTACTTAGCACATTTACATCGTATTTGTCTGACAAATAATCCAATAAATCTTTTGCACCTGGAATCAATAATGGCTGTTGAGATAAATAATCAAGATAGTCATCATTCATTTTAGCTCCTACTGCCAATAAATCGCCTTCATATCCTATTTGCTCAAGTACATATCTATAACGCTCAGTAATTAGATAATCCTTTTCTATCTTTCCATAGTGGTATAATTCCCAGAGTTCATCGTTCTTCTCATGATAGATATCTGCAAATCTTTTATAATCCTGGCACCATCTATCAATTTCAAATTTCTCATATACATATCTTAATGCTACTTTAGAATTTTCGGTAAACCACCATAAAGTATCATCTAAATCTATAAAAACAGTCTTTATTCTATCTTTCATCATAGTTTGTCGATTCTCCACCATTTATAATTTACATTTTCATCATCAAAGGTATCTCGCTTCTCTACACGCTTTATATATTTCACCACTTGAATAGTCACTGGCAATATCACAATCTCGTATAGTGTCTTTATACCTGCTTGAGTCCATATTAAAATAATAATTGTTGAAATTGGTAATAACCCTCCGAATGCAATTGGAAAGAATATGATACTATCCACCGACTCTCCAAAAAGTGTTGATAATATAGCCCTTAGGGAAAAATGCTTTCCTTTACTCATTACCTTCATTTTACTCATCACATAGGCATTAACCATGGAGCCACATATAAAGGCGGTAAAACTACCTAATAATATTCTTGGTGTATTTCCATATATAAAACTCATGGCTTCTTGTCCCGTCCATACAGGGTCGGCTGGCAAAGCAATTGCAATTTGTAAGAAAACAACTACAATCAAATTCGCAAGGAAACCTAACCAAATAACGAATCGGGCTCTTTGAAACCCATATACCTCCACTATACAATCATTAATTATATATGATACTGGAAATACTGCAAGACCGGCAGTGGCTGTAAGTATCCACACCTTAATAATCTTTACTTCCATAAGATTCGCAAGAATCAAAAACACACAGAATCCTAATGTTAGGAGTAAAAAAGGTATCGAAAATTTATTCTTCATCTTTATCTTTTTTATATCAAAATCAAGAATTAGCCTATGCTAAAATAAGCCTTCTTGATTATTTTGCAAAGATAACTATAAATGCGTAATTTATTCTAAATCATAAATTACCATTTCACAATCATTTATAAAGGCTTTCAATCAGCCTTTTACGGCAATAGTATTATGCATTATTTTCAGCATATTATAAAATATTAAGAATAACTTTTACCCTACTCCTACTGGTACCTTACTATAAAATAGCTATTTTTGTTAAATCATAGTAATCTAAAGACAGCATAAATCATGAAAATTGGTATTGACCTAGGCGGCACAAATATGCGTGTAGGACTTGTTGATAATGGTAAAATTATCAAATCCGTTATTCGTCCTTGCCCCTCAAAAGAATCTGAAAATATAGTTGTAGAGCAACTCATTGATCAAATCAAATCTGTTATAAATCCTAATGTCTCGAGTATCGGCGTTGGTGTTCCATCTGTTGTAGATGTGAAAACTGGTATAGTATATAACGTTGCTAATATCCCATCTTGGAAAGAAGTTCATTTAAAAGAGATTTTAGAAAAAGTGTTCAACATACCAGTAGCTGTAAACAATGACGCAAACTGCTTTGCACTCGGTGCAAAGGAATTTGGTGCAAGCAAAAATTTTAAGGATGTAGTGGGCATAACGCTAGGAACTGGCGTAGGAGCAGGCATTATCATCAACAATAAGCTTTTTAATGGTGCAAATACTGGAGCTGGCGAAATAGGTTCGCTTCCCTATCTCGATTCAGATTTCGAGAGTCATTGCAGTAGCGCATTCTTCACAAGAGAATATGGAGTTAGCGGTAAGGAAGCATCCTTAATGATGACTAATGGTGATAATAAAGCGTCAATTATATGGTCTCACTTCGGGAAAAACATGGGGGAGCTAATTAAAGCTGTTTTATTTGCCTATGATCCCGAAGCAATTATCCTAGGCGGAAGCATTTCTAATGCCTATAAGTATTTTGAGAACGAAATGTGGAATTCAATCAAAAATTTCCCATATCAAAACATTGTAAATAATATTAAAATCTACGTTAACGATGTGGAAGATGTTGCCATTCTTGGAGCATCCGAATTAATCTAACCATATATACTCTCTTAACAAACATCTCGAATGAAAAAATACATATTTCTCGCTATTACATTATTTTACTCTTTATATACATTCGGAGCAGAAAATAAAACCTCTAAAATCACTTTATCTAACAATTGGTTTATCCAATCATCTTCAAAAATCAATAAGAGCTGTGCAAAGCTTTCATCCAGTAAACAAAATTATTCTGGATGGTATCGCACATCTGTCCCATCAACCGTAATGGGAGCTCTGATTGCAAACGGAGAATATAAAGGGATCCTTGAAGGAACAAATTATAAGACTTTTGATAAATCACGCTTTGACACTTCATGGTATTTCATAAAAGGTTTCGAAATGCCTAAGCTTAATAAAAGCCAAAATGCCTTTATCACGTTCGATGGCATAAGTTATTCGGCAAATATATGGCTTAACGGACATAAAATTGCTGATAAGGCTTCAACATACGGAACTTTCAGAATACATAGATTCGATATATCTAAATTCGCTAAGAAGAAGAATGTTTTATTAGTAGAGGTATTTAGAGCTCAACCGGGAGAACCTAATATTGGCTTTGCGGATTGGAATCCACGGCCGCTTGATGAAAATATGGGAATATTCCGGGATGTTCAGCTATCAATAACTGATGCTGTGTCTATGAATAATTCTGCCGTGAAATCTAAAGTAAATACATCCACTCTTAAGGAAGCATGGCTTACGATTGAAACAACACTTACAAATAACAGTACAAAGACTGTAAGTGGTAAGCTAAATGGCTTTTTTGAAGGAAAAAGGTTTACTGTCCCAGTTGAGATTGCAGCAAATAGCTCAAAAAACATATCGGTTGATTCTACGTCTGCTATCTTCTTATATATCAAGAATCCGAAACTCTGGTGGTGCAAAGGCCTTGGTGACCCAAATATGCACACTCTAGACTTATCATTCGAAATAGACGGCAAAGTATCAGACTCCCAGTCTATTAATTTCGGAATTAGAGACATTAAAGACTATTTGACAGAAAATGGAGATAGAGGTTTTATCTTGAATGGACGTAAAGTGCTTCTTAAAGGAGCTGGTTGGACTGATGATATTTTCCTTCGCAACGACTCAACTTCTAACGAAATACAAGCGCGTTATGTAGCCGACATGAATTTAAACACTATACGTTTTGAAAATATATGGGGAACATCTCAATATATCTATGATCTGTGCGACCGCCTTGGTCTAATGATGTTTGTTGGATGGAGCTGCCAATGGGAATGGGAACACTTAGTAGGAATGCCATGCGATAAATTTGGAGGTATAAAAAGCGAGAAAGATATGAACCTTATAGCTAATTCTTTCAAAGATCAAGTTTTATGGCTAAGAAATCACCCATCTATCATTGGATGGGCTCTAGGTAGCGACAAACTTCCGCGTCCAGAACTTGAGAAGAAATATCTAAGCATATTAGCCTCTTACGACCATCGTCCATATATTGGTAGTTGTAAAAAAATGAATAGCTCAGTTACCGGTCCTTCTGGCACTAAAATGGCTGGGCCATATGAATATGTTGGCCCAAATTATTGGTATGACGAAAAAGCTCCTGGCGGTGCTTTCGGTTTTAATACCGAAACAGGCATCGGGGCCCAACTTCCAGCAATAGAATCTATTCAAAAAATGATTCCAGCAGATAAGCTATGGCCTATTAACGATGCTTGGAGCTACCATTGCACTAATGGAACAGAAGCCATGGGATCATTAAAAGAATTGACTCGAATAATAACAGGTCGTTATGGAGAAACGTCTGATTTGGAGGACTACTTAAAGAAAGCTGATTTAGCAAATTATGAGGGTACGCGGGCAATGTTTGAGGCATTTAGATCCAATGTTCCTAAGACTACCGGTATTATACAATGGATGCTTAATTCTGCTTGGCCATCATTTTATTGGCAATTATATGACTTTTATCTAGTTCCAACTTCAGCTTATTACTCTGTAAAAAAAGGAAATATGCCACAACAATTAATTTACGACTATGTCAAGAAACAAGTTGTGGCTGTAAATGAAGGGACTCAGCCATTAAAGATGTACGCCTCTATGGTTATATATGGCATCGATGGCAAGAAAATTGCAGAAGACAACAAAATGATTGATATTCGACCTGATGAAGTATCTTCAGTATTTAACGTTCCAAACATAAGCGCCAATGCTTTTCTATTCCTTAAGCTTAATGATTCTAACGGGAATGAAATAAGCAATAATAACTATTGTCTGTCCAAGGTTAATGATGAACATGATTGGACCAAAAGTAACTGGGTTGGTACTCCGGTAAGCAAATTTGCTGACTTCAAGAATCTTTCAAAGCTTCCTAACAATAATTGTAAGATATGGGCGGATTTTGCTGAGGGCAGAGACAATGCATATATTAATGTAACAATAGAGAATAACGAGCCAACAGTTGCCTTTATGATTAACCTAAAAGCTAGATACAATGATTTAGAGATCATTACACCGGCATTTTGGGATGACAACTTTGTCACTCTTGCTCCAGGGGAGAAAAGAACTTATAAATGCTTCATTCCAAATTGCAAAAAAGATGTTCCAATATATCTCAATGTTGAAGGTTGGAATGTTAAACCTATTTCTATTGTTCTAAATCTAAAATAACATAGTAAATTCTTTAGAGATTTTTTTATTTTAGAAGGTCAAAATGAATGTATTATCTGATTTTATTCTCTATTTTCATTAAATAGAATGATATTTAGGCAATAAGTGGAAAAAAAATCATTAAGCGGTTTATTATTCAAAAAAAAAGTACGATATTTGCACTTGCAAAACGCGAATGGGTTTCTTTTTCAAGTTTTTGATATCGAGTACCCTATTTAATGGGGTGACACCTATTATTTTGCGCGTTAGTGTGTAACAACAATTATAAAAACAAAAGTTAAGAATACAATGACTAAAGCAGACATCGTAAACGAGATTTCAAAATCTACTGGTATTGATAAAGCATCAGTGCTTGACGCAGTAGAAAAATTTATGGAAATTGTTAAGGATTCTTTGGCAAACGACGAAAACGTTTACCTAAGAGGATTTGGTAGCTTCATCGTGAAAACTCGTTCACAGAAGACAGCGCGTAATATCTCTAAGAATACTACTATTATTATTCCAGAGCACAAGATTCCATCTTTCAAACCTGCTAAGGTTTTCATGGATCAAGTGAAATAATAACTTTTAAGACTCGAAACACTCTCTCGAGAGAGTAAAAAATATTTTATTAATTTAAAAACTAAGTACAAAGATGCCAAGCGGAAAGAAAAGAAAAGGCCACAAGATGGCTACGCACAAGCGCAAAAAGAGACTTAGAAAGAATAGACATAAGAAGAAGTAATTCTTCCTTTCTAATTAAGTCATACTAAGAACAAACTGATGAGTGCAATATTGATTATTCATTATGTTTGTTCTTTGTGCTTATTTTAATAGTAGTTCTGAAGTGTATTCACAGCTCCTGTTAAAATCCCAATAATCGAAAGACAGCTTTCTCCTCCCTGATTGGAGGAGATTAAAGCTATCTTGTAAATGAATTAAAAACCTTCGCAATGAGAAGTGAACTCGTAGTAGACGTACAACACAACGACATATTGACAGCTCTCCTCGAAGATAGCCGCCTCGTGTCACTTCAGAAAGAGTCGCGCGATGCTTCTTACGCCGTAGGTAACCTTTATTTAGCGAAAATAAAAAAACTAATGCCTGGTCTTAATGCTGCATTCGTGAATGTGGGCTACGAAAAAGACGCATTCCTGCACTATTTAGACTTAGGCTCTCAATTTAGCACTTACTCTGCCTTTATTAAGGCTGTCCTGGACGATAAAAGACACATCCCCAGCATTTCTAAGTTCAAGTCACTTCCTGATATTGACAAGCATGGGACTATATCTGATGTCCTTACAGCAGGCCAGGAAATAATAGTACAGATAGCTAAAGAGCCAATCTCATCAAAAGGTCCACGCCTAACCACTGAAATTTCATTCACTGGCAGATTTTTAGTATTAATGCCATTCAGTGATAAAATTTCTGTATCACAGAAAATAAAATCTGGCGAGGAGCGAATGAGATTAAGGCAATTAATTGAAAGTATTCGCCCAAAAGGATTCGGCGTAATAATTCGCACTTCTGCAGAGAACAAACGTGTCGCTGAGCTCAACAATGAGCTAAAAACGCTTTTAAAATGCTGGGAAGACAGTATTCTTAAAGCACAAAAATCTAATGTACCGTCGCTTATCTATGAAGAAGATAGCCGCGCTGTTAGCGTCATTCGTGATATCTTCAGCCCCTCATTTGAGAACATTTATGTAAATGATCCTGAGGTTTTCCAACAAATCTCAAATTATGTGAGCCTTATTGCTCCTGATAGGAAGGATATCGTAAAACTTTATGACAATCCTATTCCTATTTTCGATCATTTCAGTATAACCAAACAAGTCAAATCATCTTTTGGTAAAACTGTCTCATTTAAATCTGGAGCTTATATCATAATTGAAAGCACAGAGGCGCTTCATGTAATCGACGTAAATTCTGGAAACCGCTCTAAAAATTCATCTAATCAAGAGAGTAATGCTCTTGATGTAAACCTCAGAGCTGCCGACGAAATAGCAAGGCAACTAAGGCTAAGAGATATGGGTGGTATCATTGTCATCGACTTTATCGATATGGCACAAGGAGAGCATCGCCAAGCACTATTCGATCATATGAAAGAAGTGATGGCCAATGACCGTGCTCGCCACAATATTTTGCCCCTGAGCAAATTCGGACTTATGCAAATAACTCGTCAAAGAGTTCGTCCTGCCCTCGATATCGTCACTACAGAAGCTTGTCCTTCGTGTGGTGGTAAAGGTGAAGTTCAGCCATCGCTGCTATTCATCGAAACACTGAAAGACAAGATTGATTATCTTATTAACTCGCTTAAAGTTACTGATTTCATCATGTATGTGCATCCTTTCGTCGATGCATATATAAAGAAAGGCTTAATCTCCGAATATCGTAAATGGAGAATGGAATTTGGATTTAAATTCAAAATCATACCAAATCAGTCTTTAGCTTATCTCGAATATAAGGTCTTTGACAAAAAGCGCAATGAAATAGACCTTAAGGAAGAAAAAGATACAAGTAGCGCTACTTCTAAAAAAGAATCACGTTCGAAAAATAGTGATAACGATTAAAACTTATTTTTCGTTTTACGTTAAATCAGACTTAATTATTCCCTCTCGCAAAAACACTTTTCTTCTATAAGAGATAAAATCAAAGCCGAATTCCATTTGGAGTTCGGCTTTATTTTAAAATAAATACTGATTAAATATCCTTAATTGCATCTGAGTGGTCAGAATTATCATTTATATCATCAACATATAAAATATCAACACCACCCTCTTTATTCATTAACAGCCTTATCCATCCTTCGGAGGTAGTATAAGTGGATATAAAATGACATCCGCCCATTTTTAATTGCATCAACATTATCATGCTATTTATTGCTGATGAAGGAAGGCCTTCATTCTCATCACATTCTGGATCACCATACTTTTCAGTAAGCATATTTTTGAATCTGTTATAGCAATTATATAGATCTGCCCATGATTCATATACAGGCAATGACACCATCGCCCTAGATATATTTCCGGCACGATTCTCTTTTGCATAAAAAATACAGCGAGAATAACCTGCAAATTTACCAGTCATTAACAAATCATCCGATGAAACAGATTTTGCGATTAACCCTTTCTTCTTTAATTTCTGCGCAAATGAATTTGATGACCCATTCATCTCGATTCCCATAAACTTCAGATGAGTTGTACTTTTCCCCTCCACAGTAACTTCTGATAAAGCAGTAAAAGTAATAAAAACAAAACAACTCATTAAAACAATAATTTTTTTCATTGAAAATGTTTTTAGTATTAGCATATTTACTGATATTTAAGGCTTTAGCCTTCTATTTTATTCCTATTAGATATATGTAACCCAAACCAAATGCAGGCAAAATCCTCGGCTTTGAGTAATAGATAACAATGTTTCTATATATTATTCTACAACCATCTTTTTAAATTTAGAATTCATCCATGGTTCGTTTTTACCATTTTTATCCACGCTTACTAAGTACACACCAAGTTTATCATTATTCTTCATAAACTGTTTTGTGCGGTTTAGCCCCATTACCATACAAGCTGTAGCATAAGCATCGGCTTCCATACATGAAGGAGCTACAATGGTAACACTTAACAAGTTAGATATTTCCGGATAACCTTTCTTAGGATTAATTGTGTGTGCCACCTTCTTACCATTTACTATCTTATAATTACGATAGTTTCCAGATGTAGCTATACCGCCTGAATTTGCCATTAATATAAGTGAAGACTGGTGTATCACACTATCATTATTCTCAATAGGTTTATCCACTGATATATGCCATGCTTCGCCTTGTTTGTTAACGCCAAGCAAAGCTATCTCTCCTCCTATCTCAACCATGTAATTTTTCACGCCATTGCGTTCAAGCATTCTACCCACTGCATCACAGCCATAGCCTTTTGCTATTGCACTGAAGTCAAAAGAAGTGCGGCTATCGCTTTTTTTAATTTTCTTATCTGCAGTAAGCATTGTCTTTTCTATCCCTACAAACTTCAATATACTATCTATCTGAGTGCTGTCAGGCAATGCTCCATTCTTATATCCGAATCCCCATGCATTAACAAGTGGTGCACACGTAGGGTCAAAGGCCCCGGCAGTTTCCTCTGAGACGCGTTTTGAGGTGGCATAGACAGCCTCAAACATAAAGTCTGTAGAATCAGTCATATTTTGATTTATCTTCGTCACAAGCGATTTCTTATTGAATTGGGAGAGACTGTTGTCAACCTGCATCAGTGCCACCTGTATTGAATCGTCCAAATCTTTATCACTTTCATAAGCTATATGGAATTCTGTAGTCCACACAATTCCCTCGCTAAATCTATAAGTTGGCTGATTATAATGCTTATATAGAATTATGGCCACGACCACTATCAATGGTAGCCATAAATATTTTTTATAAATATTCTTTTTCATACAGCAAAATTAGCCTTTTTATTGTTTTTAACCTAAGTACGGAATAGTTATTGTAGTATTCCACCAAATATTTATCGTATTAGACAATTTATAACACTAAGAAAATTGTTATTTATTTAAAGATTTTACTATTTTTGTTATATGAGTGTAGTATGACAATATCCAATAATATTTAAAATTTCCATTTTATGAAAAGCTCATATCTATTTTTGGCTGATGGATTTGAAGAGGTAGAAGCAATTTGCGTGATTGACATTATGCGTAGAGCTTCCCTACCCATAAAAACAATATCTATCACTGATTCACTACAAGTTGTAGGAGCCCACAATGTTACCCTTACCGCTGATTCTTTGTTTGCGGACACAGATTTCTCAGATGCAGACTGGTTAATACTTCCTGGAGGAATGCCGGGTGCTACCAATTTAGCCAAATATACCCACCTAGGAGAATTGCTAGTTAAACATAATAAAGCCCACCAGAATATTGCTGCTATTTGCGCTTCTCCAGCTGTTGTTCTGGCACCACTAGGAGTACTTGATAACAAGAATGCAGTGTGCTATCCCGGGTTTGAAAAAATGATGACAAAAGCTAAACTAGACTATAAACCTATCGTCAGCGATGGAAACATTCTCACGGCTAATGGGCCTGCAGCTGCAATACAATTTGCTCTTGCAATTGTTGCTAAATCTATTGGCGACGACCACGCACGAGAAATAGCAGAAGGATTATTACTATATGAGATGCATCATGAGTATTATTTTTAAATAAATTTATCCGATAAAAATCATTGAGGCGATGTCCAAATAATATGGACACCGCCTCAACACTTTTATACCAAACTGCTTATTTTCTTATTAATTATTTTCTGGACGCAATTTACGAACTACTTCTCCAGTTCTCCACATTTCACTATCATGAAGTGCTTTCAATTCTGCATTAAGCTTCTCACGATAGTCTGGTTGGCTGTTAGTATCAATTGAGCGTTGTGCTTCTTCACCAGCGGCTACACTAGCATATAATTTCTGGAATACTGGCTTTGCTGCATCATGGAAAGGTACCATCCAGTCAAGAGCTCCACGTTGTGCTGTTGTAGAACAGTTAGCATACATCCAATCCATTCCTTTGTCTGCGAATAAAGGCATCAATGATTGAGTAAGTTCTTCTACTGTTTCATTAAAAGCTTCTGATGGAGTGTGTCCATGTTCACGCAATGTCTCATATTGAGCTAGGAGTAGACCTTGGATTGCTCCCATCAAGGTACCGCGTTCCCCAGTTAGGTCACTATATACTTCGCGTTTGAATGTAGTTTCAAACAGATAACCAGAACCTACGCCAATACCAAGAGCGATAACTCTATCTTTTGCTTTTCCTGTTGCATCTTGGAAAATGGCAAAACTTGAATTCAAGCCACGTCCTTGAAGGAACATTGTACGCAATGAAGTTCCAGAACCCTTAGGAGCTACCATTATTACATCAACGTCTGCTGGAGGAACAATTCCTGTACGCTCTTTATAAGTTATACCAAAACCATGAGAAAAATACAAAGCTTTACCTGGAGTCAAATGCTTTTTGATTGTTGGCCATACAGCTATTTGAGCAGCATCTGAAAGTAAATATTCAATAATAGTACCCTTCTCAGCTGCTTCCTCTATCTCAAATAGAGTTTCGCCAGGAACCCAACCATCAGCAACTGCTTTATCCCAGCTTTTGCTGTTCTTTCTTTGTCCAACGATAACTTTAAAACCATTATCACGAAGGTTCATGCTTTGACCAGGACCTTGAACGCCGTAACCAATTACTGCGACTGTTTCATTTTTCAACACTTCTCTTGCTTGTTCCAATGGGAACTCTTCGCGGGTAACAACGTTTTCTTCTACGCCGCCAAAATTCATTATTGCCATAATCTTGTAAATTTAAGATGTATAAATTAAATTTTCTTATTCTCTTTCTTCAAATACTAAACGGCCTCTACAATGGATTGTCTCTACATCATTAACTTTTGTAGATATCTCCAAATGAGCGTCAAGTCCATCTGCACCGTCGTCAACGGCAACTTTTGCTTCCATTCCATAAAGACATTCTTTGATATATGCTATCTCAAATCGCTTTATCATGTATTTATCATAAAAGTCAAAGTCCCATTGATTCATTAAAAGTTCAACATATTTCACGCTATTAACATGACGATTTATATCAGTATCAGTATATCTAAACTTGTAGAAGCCCTCTCTGCCATCTACCCTTCCAAGTCTTGACTGAGGTTCAATCGGACAAAGTCTTTTTGATATCTTATCACAGATATAGCTCAACTTGGAAATGGCTACCATATCTCGGGTAGAATTATTAATCACTACCCATATCGTACGTAAATAGCCTATTTCTTCTCCATTATAGTCAAGGATAGCAAAATTACGCTGGGAAAAATATCTATTATAGTCCTCTATCCATGTCACAAATGTATATTCCTCATTAACTTTTGGATAGCGTTTCATTTCTACCGTTACCCGGGAAAGCACCCAGCATTGATCATCTTCTACCAGCTTTGCATATCCTGCACCCCATGAGTTTGCATGTATTGTTGCAACTTCTATTAAGCGACTCACCACAAGCGGCAGAGGCATCTCCTTTGATGGGTTGCACTCTCCAGCTGTGAGAAAGTAAGTGCATGAGAACTCTTTTATATTATCGTTCATTCCAACTCTTCTTTTCTGCGTTCTTGGTCATCTAAGAACATTGTTACATACTCTTCGGTACACTTAGTAACTGCGACACGCCCGCTTCTCACAAATTGGCGTATATCATAGTGGTTAAGTTCTTGGAAAAGTGCTTCTGTTTCTTCCGGATGCCCAGATTTCTCTAGTATCGTATAATCTTTTGTTATCTCAAGGATTCTTGCATTATATTTTCTTATTATCGACTCTAATCTTTCCTCTTCAAGGAGTTGGTCTGTTGGCACTTTATATAATGCTATCTCTTGATAAATAATCTCATCATCAGTATAGTAAAAGGATTTCAAAACATCTATACGCTTTTCTATCTGTTTTACTAGCTTTTCAATCGTATCAGCATCGCTATACGCTGTAATTGTGAATTTATGCACTCCTTCTATTGATGAAGGAGATACGCACAAGCTCTCAATGTTTAATTTACGACGAGTGAAAATAATAGAAATTTGATTAAGTAATCCTACTCTATTTTCTGAGAATACTGTAACGGTATATAATTGTTTATTTTCCATAATTAGTTGCAATTAATTTTCATATTTCTCAGTCGCACTCAATATCGTGTTTGACATAACACTCCCCGCCGGAACCATTGGGAAAACATTGGCTTCAGATTCAATGTTTACATTCAATATATAAGCGCCTTCATGCTGAAGCATACGCTCAATAGCTCCATCTAGTTGTGTTCTATTTTCCACATTTTCAGCTTTTATGCCATAGGCCGATGCTAAAGCCACGAAATCAGGATTAATCATTTCAGTCTCAGAATAGCGTTTATGATAGAATATCTCTTGCCATTGTCTCACCATTCCCAAGAAATTATTATTCAATATTATAATCTTAACTCCGATTCCATATTGCATAATGACGCCTAATTCCTGAACTGTCATTTGAATACCTCCATCACCCGTAAAGAAACAGACTTCTCGTTCCGGAGCACCTATCTTAGCTCCTATTGCTGCGGGTAATCCAAATCCCATCGTTCCAAGTCCACCGGAAGTTACTATACTCTTCGGCTCTAAGAACTGGAAATATCTTGATGAAAGCATTTGATTTTGGCCTACATCGGTCACCAATATTGCCTTGTCGCCTGTCGCTTTTGACACTTTATAGGCCACCTCACCCATATGCATTGCACCAGTTTCCGGGAATACCTCTTTTTCAATTACTTTATCATTCTCAAGCTTCTCATCTGCATCAAAACTCTTCAACCATTCATCATGTTTTCTTGAGTTTATTTTGGGCGTTAATTCTACCAATACTGTCTTTACATCGCCCAATATTGTTGAGTCTGCTTTTATATTCTTGTTAAATTCTGAAGGGTCAATATCTATGTGAACTACCTTTGCCTGCTTTGCAAATTCTTTCACATCGCCAGTAACTCTATCATCAAAGCGCATTCCAATTGCAATAAGCACATCACAACGGTTAGTCGCCATGTTAGGTGCCACATTACCATGCATTCCTAGCATACCTTTATTAAGACGATGGTTCGAATGAATTGTAGAAAGCCCAAGCAATGTACTTGCCACAGGAATATCAGCCTTCTCAGCAAATGCCAATAATTCTTTTTCTGCCTCTGAGATCATTACCCCATGGCCTGACATTATTAATGGTCGCTCCGCTGAATTGATTATTTCTGCGGCTTTGTTCAAATCATCTTCTTCAATATTTGGATAAGGGATATAGCTTCTTATAAAATTACACTTCTCATATCCATTCCATTCTATAATCTCATTCTGAGCATTCTTGGCAAAATCAAGTACTACTGGACCAGGCCTTCCTGTTGATGCTATATAAAAAGCCCTTGATACAGCCCAGGGAATGTCTTCTGCGTTTCTAATCTGATAACTCCACTTTGTTATAGGTTGAGTTATACCAATAACATCAATTTCTTGGAATGCATCAGAGCCCAATGCAGCACTACCTATTTGCCCCGTTATCACTACCATCGGAGTGCTATCCATCATTGCATCACCTATACCTGTTATAACATTAGTAGCTCCAGGCCCTGAAGTAACAATTACTACGCCTGTCTTGCCGCTAACTCTGGCATAACCTTCTGCAGCGTGGGTTGCACCCTGTTCATGACGAACAAGTATATGATGTAATTTATCTTTATGGTCATATAGGCGGTCAAAAACCGGTATTATAGCACCTCCAGGGTAGCCAAATATGGTATCTACATCCTCAGCAATTAATGAATTGATTAACGCTTCGGCTCCGCTTATTCTGTTACTCATTTTTATTCAATTTTGATTATTAAACCTATTCTCTTACGCCTCCCTTATCTGCAGAGGTCACCATTGATGCATAAGCTTTCAAAGCTTTGGATATAATTCTAATTCTATGCTTTGGTGTAAACGCGGCTTTACCACGCTTTTCTTCTTCTGCTCTACGAGCTTCTAATTCAGAATCATTCAATAGCACATTTATCTTTCTTTCTGGGATATTGATTTCAATAATATCACCATCTTGAATAAGGCCCACATTTCCTCCAGCAGCTGCTTCAGGAGATATATGTCCTATTGACAATCCTGATGTACCACCTGAAAAGCGTCCATCAGTAATTAGTGCGCACTCTTTTCCAAGATGTTTTGATTTAATATAAGATGTTGGATAAAGCATTTCTTGCATTCCTGGCCCACCCTTAGGACCTTCATAGGTAATAACAACTACATCTCCGGCCTTCACCTTATCATTCAAGATACCTTCCACGGCATCATCCTGAGATTCAAATACTTTTGCTGTGCCTTTAAAATGGAATATACTTTCATCTACGCCAGCTGTCTTTACCACGCATCCATCTTTAGCTATATTTCCATAAAGCACTGCAATACCGCCATCCTTTACATAAGCGTGCTCGCTGTCTCTGATACATCCTTTTTCCCTATCGCTGTCAAGAGTAGGATAATAAGTAGCCTGCGATGCCATTTTTATGCTTCTAATTCCACCTGGTGCGCTATGCCACATATTTGATGCCTTATTGCTAAATTCGTTACCTTCTATTGCATATTTTGAGATTGCTTCGCCTAGTGTACGGCCATCGACTCTATTTACTGACGTATCAATAAGGCCCTGCTTTGCAAGCATATACATAATAGACATAATGCCGCCAGCTCTATTCACATCTTGCACATGATAGTGAGAGTTAGGAGCTACTTTGCACAATACAGGTGTTTTACGCGACAATTCATCGATATCTTTCATTGTAAAATCAGCTCCAGCTTCATTAGCTACTGCTAGAAGATGTAACACAGTATTCGTACTTCCACCCATTGCAATATCAAGCGACATTGCATTTAGCATAGCTTGACGAGTGGCTATATTACGAGGCAATACGCTTTCGTCTTCCTCATCATAATATTTATGACAGTTTTTTACAATCTGCGCAGCAGCTTTTTTAAATAACTCCTTACGATTAACGTGAGTTGCTACGATAGTTCCATTTCCAGGAAGTGCTAGCCCTATTGCTTCGTTAAGACAATTCATACTATTAGCAGTAAACATCCCAGAACAGCATCCACACCCTGGACAGCCTGCCTCTTCTATTTTTTTCACAGTATTATCGTCAACTGATGAATCGGCCGAATCAATCATAACATCAATTAAATCAAGCGCTCTATCTCCAAGTTTACCGGCTTCCATTGGGCCGCCGCTTACAAAAATAGTAGGTATATTAAGGCGCATAGCTGCCATCATCATTCCCGGCGTGATTTTATCACAATTACTAATGCACACCATTGCATCTGCCCTATGAGCATTAACCATATATTCCACGCTATCGGCTATCAAATCTCTTGAAGGCAGAGAATAAAGCATTCCGTCATGTCCCATTGCTATTCCATCATCAATAGCAATCGTATTAAACTCTGCTGCAAAGCATCCTAATTTCTCAATCTCGTCTTTTACAAACTGCCCTATTTCATGAAGGTGAGTATGTCCTGGGACAAATTGCGTAAATGAATTCACGATAGCAATTATTGGATGTCCCATTTGTTCTTCCTTCATTCCGTTTGCACGCCAGAGTGAACGCGCTCCTGCCATTCTGCGGCCTTGTGTTGATAATGCACTTCTTAATTGTATGCTCATCTTATATTTTTCTTTAAAGAAAAAGCCTTTCCTTTATCTATTAGATAGGAGGAAAGGCTCTATATATCCTTGTATAAAATTATTATCTGCTTGTCACGATTCCTCCTTAATATAACCCCACGACTTCCACGACGACAGTAAACAGTGCCACCAGCAGAATAATCGAAATAGAAATAATATTAAAAGATTTCATCGTTTTTGTTCTTTTTTTATTTACGGCTACAAATTTATAGTGTTAATTCGGTAAAACCAAATATTTTTCACAAAATATACCAATTTTCTTTCATTTTATTTCTTTTATAGGCATAATATGCACAATTTATTACTTTTTTAAAAGTTTTACTATCAAATAATAACACTACCGAAGCACTTATACTTCATTCTGCGAGAATCAAATAGCATTTTATTTTATACCGCAATATTTTTTCAATTCCGCAGTTGTGCCATGTTTCTTCCCATTTAAATCAGAAAGCCACTTATGAGAATTATTATACATGATTGACTTAGCGTTATTAAAATTTTCGGGTTTGGTTATCCTACTAAACACTACTCTTTGTATTGCAGTTTTATCGCACGTTTTAATTCCATAGCCATCTTCTTTCGGTGTTTTTGACGGTCCATTTGAACTCCAATACTTAACGAGTCCCTCTGTAGTATATCCTAGGAATACTACACTATGACCGTGCTCTTGGTCGTCGCTTTCATTGTCATTACAACCAATAATAGCACCACTGTCACTACCTGCACTCTCATTCCTATTCCAAAATATCTTCATTATATCTCCTGGTATAGCCCTGTTCCACACATCATTTGCTCTCCATTCCTCGTCGGTGAGATATTTCTCATCTTTTGTTTCTTTATTTTTTTCACTTTTTGCACCTCTATATGCTGTGAAATTAAATCCTGCCTTTACTTCATTTATCAATACGGCTGATCCTGGGCCATTGGCATTCCATCTGCCCCAGCAACCTTCTCCGTCATTCTGATTATACCCCACTTGATTTAGTCCATCCACGATACCCATGTATGGTTTCATTGCATACCACACTTCTTTCTTTATATTTCCATTGTCATATATAAGAAGGGCCTTAATAAAGGCTCCATAGGTGGCCAACGAACAAAACGAAGGTTGCGCTTTAACTTGTTGAAATTCCGGTTTCGAATCTACAATAGAATATTTAAAGGCTTCATTAAATGCCCGCCATGCACTTTTTGGAAAGTCTGGGGTTACCTTTCTTCCCGTATAATAGCCGCCCTTTTCAGGGAAAGAGTCAACTGCAGCTAAAATAGATTTCTGCCAACGCTCATTGACCTCATCTTCTTTTCCTTTTGCAAATGTATAATTGAATGAGCCTAGTAACATTAAAAGGCTAAAAGAGATTATTGTATTTCTAAATAAATTCATAACGATAATTTTTTACTAAGACAAAGATAACCATCCTAGGTTTAATTTAAAAGTAGATAGCTAATTTTCACATTTCAAACCCTTTGCTAGTCCTTACTCCGATCTCACGACTCAATATTAAACATTATTTCACGCATTTTCCATGTACTAATTGGCTGATTTTAATTTTATTAATCCTTCAAAAAATTATTTTTCACAGCAGTAGTTCTTCACCATGTATTCTTCTTTTAAAATCTTGTTTGCGCCGTCATTTTAGGTATTTCTGTTTACTATATTTTTCAATACTACATATCTGTATATAAATTTGTTCTCAACAGAATAACCAACTTTTAAACATACAGAATTATGAAAAAGGGTATAATGGGATTAATTTTAGCACTCTGCTGCAGTGTTTCATTATGTTTTGCACAACCTCCTCAAGATAATGAAGGTGGAAGAAAGAGTCCAATCGAACAAATAAAAACAGAATTGGGCCTTACAGACCAACAAGCTACACAGCTAGAAGAAATAATGAAAACTGCACGTCCTCACAAAATGGAATCTTGTGAAAAGCCATCAAAAGAGGACATGGAAAAGAATCGCACTGAAATGGATGCTAAAATAAAAGCCATCCTCACACCAGAACAGTTCACTAAATTCCAGTCTATGATGCAAAAAAGGATGAAGGGACACCATAATCATCAGAAATCTGAGTAATCATCTTTCTATCAAATATTTTAATTACTCTTGATGCAGGAAGCTTGTCTTCCTGCATTTTCTGTATAATAAAGCCCGGCATAAGAATGTCGGGCTTAGAATTCTTTTATTGAAAAGATTATTGTGCGGCAACTGCCAAAGGGGCTGCTTGGTTATAAACCCTTGCACCTAATTCTTTATCAAGCATATAGAGTCCATAGCCATTATCTCCAATCATTTTTAAATTATTGATAATCGTACGTGCATTATCCTCTTCTTCTACTTGTTCATCTATAAACCATTTCAACATACTTTGAGTAGCGAAATCATTTTCTTCCATGGCTATAGCATAAATTCCATTGATCAAATTGGTTACAACATTTTCATGTTTCAATGTCTCTTGAAAAACTTGTAGTGGAGACTCCCATTTTGTAGGGACAGCATCAATAGGTTTTAATTCAACTATGGCATTTCGTGAAATCACATGATTGTAAAAAATAATAGCATGGTCTTGTTCTTCTTTAAACTGAACCTCAAACCACTTAGCAATGCCGTCATATCCTTCTGCGTGACTATAAGCAGCCATTGATAAATAAAGATAAGCCGACCACATTTCCGCATTTATCTGAGCATTAATAGCTTTTGTAATTTTTTCACTTAACATATGCCTATTTTTTTGATTATAAATTATTTCTGTAAATATCGTAAATTTTATTGAATCAAACTTTATTATTTTTACAAAAATAAGTGCGATTTTCTTGCTTTCTACTCTTGAATATAAATTATTAGCTTAATTTTTAATGTTTGACTTTTTGCACGCAATAGGGCTTTGATTATCTTTGTAGTCTATTTTTAGCTAAATCCAATGATAAAGTCTCTTAGCAAGTTTATTTTTACGGCTGTAGTAGCCATTTGCACCATTTCATTGGTGGGATGTAGCTATACTAAACATGTCCCAAAAGGCGAATATCTTGTTAATCATGTGAACATAAAAATTACTGACAACAATAAGATAAAATCATCTGAATTAATAAATTATCTCAAACAGCAACCTAATCATGAGGTGCTTGGTGGCTTAAAACTTCAGCTCGCTTTTTATAATCTATCTGGAAAGGATAGTACAAAAAGATTCAATAAATGGATCCGCAACGTTGGGCAAGCTCCCGTTATTTATGATCAGGTTCTTACTGACGCATCAGTAAACCAACTGCGCACCACAATGATTAACAAGGGTTACATGAATGTAGATGTAACTTATGATACAATCCTTAGCAAGAATAAGAAGAAAATTGACATCAACTATTCCATAACTACTCACGAGCCTCATTACATTAGGTCGATTTCTTATAACATTCCTAATGGCACTCTTAAAGAATTGATTTTAAGCGATTCTGCTCAATTTATAATCAAACCAAATCAATTATTCGACAGAAATATACTTGAGCAAGAACGTCAAATGATTACAGAGAGCTTACGCGATAAAGGATATTATGCTTTTAACAAAGAATACATAACATTTACTGCTGATACAGCCGAAAACTCTAAGGCCATCGACCTTACGCTCAACACAATGCCTCCTTATTCTAATGATAAAATGAAATACTACACGAGCCACAAGCCTTTCTATGTGCGCAAAGTTGTATTTGTAACAAATTATGACCCACTCACCATGAGTGATTATCATTCTTATAAAGCGAAAGACACTGTTAATTACAAAAATTACGAAATCTTATACGGAGAATCTCATTATTTACGCCCCAGTGTTCTTGACGAATGTTGCTTCATTGAACCAGGACAGAAATATAATTCTTCTAATGTTACAAAAACTTATCAGGCTTTGGGCCGATTAGGAATCCTCAAATTTATAAACATCGAGGTAAAACCTGTGGGTGAAATAGATGGTAAGATATGGCTTGACACCTATGTCCTGTTAACTAGAGGAAAATCTCAAGCTGTATCATTATCTCTGGAAGGCACAAATTCAGAAGGCGATTTAGGTTTTGGAATAGGAGCTGGTTTCCAACATAGAAATATTGGAAATGGCTCCGAAATATTAAATGCAAAATTTAGAGCTTCCTATGAAAGCCTTTCAGGTGACTTAGGTGGTTTGATTAATGATAACTATTCAGAATATGCGGGAGAAGTTGGTATCACTTTCCCTAAATTCAAATGCCCTTTCTTGAAAAAAAGTTTTAAACAAAAAATTCTGGCTACAACTGAGTTAACAACCCTTTTCAATTATCAAGAAAGGCCTGAATACACCCGAATAATTGCAGGTGGTGCATGGAAATATCATTGGAGCGAAAAACAAAATACTACACGACACATCTTTAATCTCCTAGATATCAACTATGTATATCTACCTGAAAGTAAGAACAATTTCTTAGACAGCATTAGAAATCCTCTTTTAAGATATTCATATGAGGACCACTTTATTATGCGTCTTGGATATTCATTTTATCATACTAATAAGAAAGCTCCAGAATTATTTGGAAAGCAGTTCCAAACTAATGTTTATACGATTAGAGCAGCAGGAGAAACAGCGGGCAATTTGCTTTACGGAATATCCCAATTGACAGGTGCTAAACGAGACGAAGGAACATATAAAATATTTGGGATAAGCTATTCACAATATGCCAAATTTGATGGTGATTATTCCATCACCCATTCCTTTAGTCCACGAAGTTCATTAGCATTTCACGTGGGAGGAGGCGTGATTATTCCATATGGCAATTCTACTGTGGCTCCTTTTGAAAAAAGATTTTATGCCGGAGGTGCCAATGGCGTGCGTGGTTGGGGTGTTAGAACCCTTGGCCCAGGAAGTTTTGATGGAGCCAATTCTGTTAACAGTTTTATATACCAATGTGGCGATATCAGACTTGACATGAGCCTTGAAGCCAGAGTTAAGCTCTTCTGGGTTATTGAAATGGGAGCATTTATTGACGCCGGTAATATATGGACAATACGCAATTATGAAGACCAACCTGGAGGATTATTTAAATTCGACCAATTCTACAAGCAAATTGCACTTGCATATGGATTAGGACTAAGACTAGACTTTACATATTTCCTACTTCGTTTTGACTTAGGAATGAAAGCTCACAACCCGGCAGAAGGTCAAGAGAGATGGCCTCTAATTAAGCCAAACTGGAATCGTGATGCCGCATTTCATTTCTCTGTAGGCTATCCTTTCTAGTTAATTATTTGGTTAATAAAATAATATTATTCTTAGATATATAATTATCATTACTAAATGAAGAAATTAGCTATTTTTGATCTTGATGGGACTCTTCTAAACACTATAGAAGATTTGGGAACAGCCGCAAATTATGCTCTTGAAAAAAATGGTTTCCCTACTCATGCAATAGCTGCATATCCTTTTTTGGTTGGCAACGGAGTTAAAAGACTTCTTCAACGTGTGCTTCCTGAAGAAAGTGCTTCCACTGAAAATGTTATGAAGCTTTTGGTCGATTTTAAAGAGTATTACGATAAGCATAATACTGATTTTACAGCGCCCTATGACGGAATAAACCAACTGCTTTCAAATCTAGTAGATAAAGGTGTCAAATTAGCAGTCGCTTCAAATAAATACCAGTCTGCCACCGAAAATATAGTAGCTCACTATTTTCCAAATTATGAATTTGTGGCTGTTTCTGGGCAAAAAGAAGGTGTCCCAGTAAAACCAGACCCATCAATTGTTTTTGAAATATTAGGCTTAGCTCAGATTCCTAAAGCCGAGACAATCTATATTGGCGATTCTGGAGTAGATATGGAAACCGCCCGCAGAGCTTGTGTAGATTCTATCGGAGTAACGTGGGGATTCCGTAGCGAGAAAGAGCTTACTACATATCTTGCAGGCAATATTGCACACAGTCCACAAGAAGTATTAGAAATAATCGAATCTTTCGATAAATTTGATACAAATCTATAAAACATCTTATTATAAGTTTTTTTTCATCTGCTTTAAATAAATCAGAAGCATTGTATTTTGGCTTATATAAAAAATAGTCGTACCTTTGCACGAAATTTTACAATATGGGCATATTTCCTATATATCTACTAAAATAGACTTCCTTTTATTATTATGGAATGGATTCAAGATCTTCTCTTTAACAGCGAGTCAGTGGCGCATGCAATACTTTTGTATGCTCTTGTGATTGCTTTAGGTGTTATTATTGGCAAAGTTAAAATCTTTGGCGTTTCTCTAGGTGTCACTTTTGTGCTTTTTGTCGGCCTTTTGGCTGGTCACCTGGGATTTGGTATTAGCCACGATATTCTTCACTTTGTGAGAGAATTTGGACTAATCCTCTTTATTTTCTCAATTGGCATCCAAGTTGGACCAGGTTTTTTCTCTTCATTCAAAAAGGGAGGATTACTTCTCAACGGACTGGCTACACTATTGATTTTCCTTAATATTTCAGTTGCTTTAGTAATTTATTATACTGTTGGCGACATTAGAATCACTGACCTGGTAGGTATTCTTTCAGGTGCAGTAACTAATACCCCTGGGCTTGGAGCTGCGCAACAAACACTTTCTGAAGTTGTGGGGCAATCTCCTGAAACAGTAGAAAAAATACGTGGTATGTCAATGGGATATGCCGCTGCTTATCCACTTGGTGTTATTGGCATCATTCTATCAATGATTCTTGTTAAAGTATTCTTCCGCGTTAAGTTTAGCGATGAAACTAAGAGTCTCGAAGAGGATAACGACCAAAGTCTTTTGAAGCCTTATGTGATTACGCTTAAAGTTGAGAACGCTGGTATATACAATAAGTCTATTAAAGAATTACATAAGATTATCGATCGTAATTTCGTTATTTCCCGACTTAGCGATGTTTCCGGAAAAGTTACAATTCCAACTGCTGATACTGTTATCGAAAAAGACGATTTATTACTCGTAGTTATCTCTGTTCAAGACGAATCTGTATTCACTTCTATAATTGGTCAAAAAATAGAGAAAGACTGGGAGCAAGTTTCTGGTCCAGTTGTTTCGCGCCGCATTCTCATCACTAATGCTGAAATGAGCGGTAAGAAAATTGGTCAACTTCGATTACCATTTGGATACAAATTGAACGCCACACGTGTAAACCGCGCAGGCGTAGATCTTCTTGCCAATCCAAATTTAGCGCTCCAAATAGGAGACCGTCTTACTGTAGTCGGTAATTTAGATGATATCAATCGTCTTGCATCACGCTTAGGCAACTCTTTGAAGCGCCTAAATGAACCAAATATGTTCACAATGTTTATTGGTATCTTCCTCGGTATTTTAGTAGGTTCTATTCCTTTCGCTATTCCGGGAATGTCAGTTCCAATGAAACTTGGTCTTGCAGGTGGGCCACTTATCGTTGCAATTCTAATAAGCCGATATGGATATAAAATCAAGCTTATCACTTACACCACATCTTCATCAAATTTGATGCTTCGTGAGATTGGAATATGTCTATTCCTTGCATCTGTAGGAATTAGCGCTGGAGCTGGATTTGCTTCAACCGTATTCAATAGCACCGGTTTGCAATGGGTACTATATGGTTTCTTGATCACATTAATTCCATTAATCATCGTAGGTGTAATTGCAAGAGCTAAGTTCAAGCTTAATTACTATACAATCACAGGATTGCTTTCAGGTAGTACTACTGATCCTCCTGCACTTGCATATGCTAACAAGACGGCAAATAATGACGCTCCAGCCGTAGCATATTCTACAGTTTATCCATTAACAATGTTCCTCCGAGTCATAACAGCTCAATTGTTAATACTATTCTTAGTCTAAAACAAAGATTCATACATAACAAAAAAGATGTCGCACCAAATAATGATAGCGACATCTTTTTTTATGGATGCTAATCTCACGATCCGCACCCATTCACATTGTATTAACTTCAGTTAGAGTGATATTATTTTTAATAAAAATCCTTTCAGTCTTCTCTCACGGGAGTGAGAGTATGTCGGTTTATATAATCCACAAATGCATCCTTATAAGTATCTGAAACAGGAATATACTGCTTTCCAAATACTATTCTGTTGCGTTCTATGAGCTTAATTTTAGATGTTTGAACAATGAATGACCTGTGAACCCTAAGGAATTTGCTCTGTGGAAGGCTTGCTTCCAAAGTCTTCAAACTCATTAATGACATTACATTGGCTCCATCTTCCAGATAAATACGCACATAGTCTTTTAAACCCTCTATATATAATATATCATTCACTGGTATCTGCACAAGTTTATACTCGCTTTTAATAATTATATATTGGTCACTCTCAGTCTTGGAATCAGCACGCTCTGCCATTTCAAACCATGTGAGAGCTTTATTTGCGGCATTTATAAATTCGCTGTAGCTAACCGGCTTAAGTAAATAATCTATAGCATTTGCTTTAAAACCTTCGACTGCATACTGCTCAAAGGCAGTTATGAAAATAATCTTGCTCTTTGGCGGTATTACTCTAGCAAATTCTATTCCATTAAGTTCAGTCATCTGAATGTCCAAAAATACCAAGTCGATATCGGCCTCAATTATTGTCTTTACAGCCATAGATGCTGACGAGAACACATCAATAAGCTCTAAGAAAGGTGTCTGATTTACATAGCCTTTTATTAATTCTTGAGCCAAAGGTTCATCATCAATGATGCAACATCTTAATTTTCTCATAATAAATTATTATTGAACAGTATTTAGTGTTATTTCTAAATAGGTTTTGTAAACCCCATTTTCAATTTCCGTAGTGAAAATATGTTTATTAGGATACAGAATGGACAGTTGCCTTTTCAGATTTGCGATTCCTATTCCGCTTCCACTCTTATCGTTTGCATTCTTTGGAAAACAGCTGTTTTCTACAGTACACTTAACTTTATTATTTTCCACAAAGATAGCAATATTTATAAATGATTCGGAGATCCCTATTCCATGTTTAAAAGCATTTTCTATTAACGAAATAAACATTAAAGGTGCAATCATAACATTTATACCTTCATTCTCATTTATACGCACATTGAGCTTTACATTACTTCCTAACCTCAACTGCATCAGCGCAATATAATTCTTAACAAATTTAAGCTCCTTCGATAATTCAACTTCGCGGTTATTCTCATATAAAACATATCTTAGGAGCTGGCTTAAATCGTGTACTGCCAATTGCGCTTTTTGCTGACTTATTGGGATTAATGCATAAATATTATTTAAAGTATTGAACAAAAAATGAGGATTTAACTGGTTCTTTAAATTCTTCAATTCATTTTCTTGGCGTTCAATGGCAATTTGTTTTTCCATCCTATCCCATTTGACCCATTTCTCTCCAAATTTCATTAATACACTCAAAACAACTGACATTATCACCAAAATTCCTACACGAGGAATCTCTTTCAGGAAGCCCAATATATGGTGGTCAAATGGCATATCTCCATGTTCAAAAGGCATCATAGGAGGAGGTAGTGGCAATTTTCCCCTCATTTCCATTGGAATCATCACATCGGGCTTGGTAATTAGATGTAAGTAGTGAATTCCTACTACCACACCTAACATCAATAATATATTTATTACAAAAAACAGCCAACGTCTATTCTTTGAAAAAAGAAATTTGTCTATTAATAGGTAATAATTCAAATAGAATACCATTATATAGGCTATCGGACCTATATACATCATTCTTGGCACTTTATGTCCCAGGCTGAAAATCAACTCAGGTCCCACAAAAATTAGCAATAAAACTAATATATGGGTGATAATCTTAGCCCAAGTTACCTTTTTCATTTCTTGTAATGAAATCTTATTTACAAATTGATTGTTACTCATATCTTATTGCTTCTATTGGGTCTAAATTTGAGGCTTTCTTAGCTGGATACCAACCAAAAAAGATACCCGTTACCGTACATACTACAAAAGACAATACCACCGAATAAAATTGGATTGATATTGGCCAGTTTAATATTGCTTTAACCAAGAATGCTGCACCACAACCTAGTATAACACCTATAATACCACCTGTTACACTTATTATCACTGACTCTATCAAGAATTGGGATAGGATATCTCTTCCACGTGCTCCGATACTCATCCTAAGCCCTATTTCTCTTGTACGCTCTGTTACTGACACATACATTATATTCATAATTCCTATCCCTCCTACGAGAAGTGAAATACCGGCAATACATGCTAGCAATATAGTCATCATGTCTGTAGTTGAACTTAGCATCGTACTCAATTCCTGTTGTGATCTTATTGTGAAGTCGTCGTCCGCACCATCCTTTAATTTATGATTTTTACGAAGAATCTCCGTTAATTCATCTATTGCTTGTTGGGTTTTCTCTTCAGATAATGCTGAAGCAAAAATTCCTTGAATATAATCAATTGCTAGAACTCGTTTCATTACAGTGGTATAAGGAGCTAACACTACATCATCCTGATCCTGGCCCATTGAATTATACCCCTTTGCTTTCAGCGTACCAATTATTGTGAAAGGGATTTTATTGAATCTAATCACTTTACCCACTGGGTCATCACCTCCAGGGAAAAGATTATCTGTGATAGTTTTACCTACAATGCAAACTTTTGCAGAAGATTGTATATCACGTTCGGTAAACATAGATCCCTTGTCTAATTCCAACTTTCTTATATCAAGATAATCTGGAGATACTCCCATCAATGATGAAGGATAATTATTTGCTCCATTTATATATTGTCCCGAACTCTGCATCATTGGCGATACTTCGCTAATATAACTTGTATTGTTAAGAATTGATTTGTAATCAGCTTCTTTAAGAGTCTGCATATTATCCGAGCTTTGCCTAACCCCTCCTCGCTCTTGAGTGCCAGGCATTATCATCACCATATTCGATCCCATTTGTGAAATCTGCTCTCTGATGCTTTGTTTTGAGCCTTGTCCTATAGCAAGCATAGTTATCACAGATGCCACACCAATAATTATCCCCAACATAGTAAGGAATCCGCGCATCTTGTTATTTCCAAGTGCCTTTATTGCTATTTTGAATAGATTAATTATATTCATTTTTTACATTTATATTTTTAATCTTTCTCAGCTGGTAAAGAATCATAAACTTCTTGCGCTGACTTCATGTTTGGATTCAACCCATCTGAAATCACTTTTCCGTCTCTTAGAACGATGTTCCTACTACTAAATTGTGCCAAATCAGGATTATGCGTAACAAAAATAATAGTTCTACCCTTCTTATACAACTCCTGAAACAGGACAAGGATGCTATATGATGTGCGAGTATCTAGATTTCCAGTGGCTTCATCCGCTAATATTATAACAGGATCATTAACCAATGCACGAGCAATGGCAACACGTTGCTGCTGTCCTCCCGACATTTGATTGCTCTTGTGCATCTTTCTGTCTTGAAGACCTACATGGTCAAGGGCTTCAGAGGCTCTTTGCTCTCGTTCTTTTGATGATATCTTACTATTATATAATAGCGGGAGTTCTACATTCTCTAAAGCCGTGGTTTTGGGTAAAAGATTGTAGCTCTGAAATACGAAGCCTATTTTTCTATTTCTCAATACTGCACGGTCATTCTTCCCCATTTTCTTAACAGAGACATCGTCAAGATAGTATTCACCTGAGGTGGGTGTATCCAGACATCCAAGAAGATTAAGCAAGGTTGACTTTCCTGACCCAGATGTTCCCATTATGGTCACGAATTGGCCTTCTTCAATTGTGAAAGAAATTCCTCTTAATGCATGAACTTCTTCCCCTCCTACTTTGAAGTTACGACGTATATTCTCTAATCTGATTATTTCCTTTGCCATAAGGCCTATTTATTAGTCTTACTGTCTTTTTTATCTGACCCCGGATGTTTAGGCATGAAAGGACTACTTTGATTATTAGAATCACTTGAATCAGCAGAAGTATCACCATTGTCAGTATTATACTGCTCTGCAACCTTATCACCATCCTTTAATCCGCTTAATATCTGTACATCAACTCCATTATCCACGCCAAGTAGAACTTCTGTGGCTATAAGTTTATTATCGCGAAGAACCAATACGTTCCTATGCATATCATCTGTAGGTATTGCTGGATCTTGAGGCTTTTCTCCAGATTGCAAAGCTGGTACGCCAGCCTTTGGTTTCATAGGCTCAAATGAAGGCAGTCCTTCGCCTCCTTTCTCAAACGTTTGAGGCATAAATCTTAACACCTTCAAGGGCACAGTCAAAACATTCTTTGCTTCTTTCACATTAATAGTCACATTTGCCGTTAATCCAGGGATAAGCTTTAGTTCAGGATTTTGTGCTGATATCACCACCTCATATGTTACGACATTGGACGTAACTGTAGGACTAATTCGCACTTGAGTGACAGTGCCTTTAAAAGTATCATTTGGAAAAGCATCTACTGTGAATGTTGCGCTCTGACCTTTCTTCACTGAACCGATATCGGCCTCATCAACATTAGCGACTACCTGCATTTTATTTAGGTCTGCAATCGTGTATAAATTAGCTACATTCATGCTTGAAACAACAGTCTGTCCCACCTCAACGGCTCTTGACACCACAATTCCATCAATTGGAGAATACACTTCAGCATAACTTAAATTTTTTGCTGCTCTCACTCTATCTGCTTGTGCTTTCTCATAACTAGACTTCGCTACAAGATAATCCTTGCGCGTTGTCTCATATTCATAATCACTTATAAGCTGTTTATCATGTAATTTTTTGTCACGGTTATAATTATCACGTGTATAATTATAAGTGACCTTAGCGCTCTCCAATGTAGAATTGGCCGATTTTAATTCACTTTCTAAAGTGGTTTTGTCTATTTCTGCAATCACTTCACCCTTCTTGACCCTAGAATTATAATCAGCGAATAGTTTTGATACAATTCCGGTGACTTGGGTACCAACATCCACAGATGTTGAGCTTTCAACTGTTCCTGTAGCAGTAACAGCTTCAATTATATCACCTTTTGACACTGTAACAGTGTCCAGTGTAACTTTTTCTTTCTGAGAACATGACACGGTTGCAAAAAACATTACAAACGCTAATATCTGAAATAATTTATTTTTCATCTTTCTCTTATATTATTCCTTTATTAATCATATAATTATCTAAGGCAATTGAATGCCCTTATTTTGATAGTAATCAAGCATCTTAATGCTAAGAATCGCCATATATTTTGATTGTAGCAATTCAAGGCGTGCATTAAGCAATTTATTATGTGTAGTAAGCAAATCAAGTGTGTTCACAAGCCCGAGTTTAAACTGCTCATTGGTCAATTCATCTGTTAGTTCAGCACTTTTCAGCTGTTCCACTCCAGTTGCATATTTAGCTTGGTTATTCTTTGCTTCAATATACGTGCTTTCTATACTTTGAGCCAAACTATTTTCCAAGTCTCTATAACCAAGTTGGGTGTTTAATTTAGCTATCTGGGCTTTTGCCACATTAGCCTTTGTAGATTTGTTATCCAATATAGGAACTGTCATTGTGACCCCTATTTGCTCATTAAGTCCATTAAGAAGTTGGTTACTGAAACTGTAACCCGTTCCTGATGAATTTCCTGTTCCGATTGCTCCATTTAGATTAATCTTAGGCATTTTACCACTTTTGGCAATCTTCACGTCTAAATCATTAGCTTGAGCCTGTAATTGATTACTTTTAAACGCTGGCATCCATGCTATTGCTTCATTATATATTATATCTTTTGCAGTTAATGGCTGAAGGACCTCTTGACTTGTAAAAGATAATTTCTCCACAGAAATATCATCATTAATTCCAAGCTTAAGAAGACGCCGCAAATTCATAACCTTAGTATCATATGTGCTTTTTGCAGAAACCACATTATATAAATCGCCTTGATATTGTGATTCTAATTGAGAATAATCTACTTTCGACATCTTGCCTGCCTTCATTAGCTGCTGAGCTCTATCCATTTGCATTTTACTCACTTCTAGAGATTTATTCGCAATATCAATTGCTTCATATGCATAAAGTATTTCTAAATAATCTGTAAGTATTTCTGTCTCAAGATTGTTGTATATCTCCTCTATAGCTAAGTCATTAACCTTATCTTCAATTTCGGTACGTTTAATTGTATTTGTGCGGCTATTTCCATCCCACACAGTCCAGCCGGCACTCAACCCATAACTTCCATTATATGAATTTTTATTCATCCCATCAGCTGGCCTAGGATAGTTTGTATAATTCTGGGAAACAGCACCCTGCAATGTTGGGAACCATTGGGCTTTTGCCGCCTCAAGGCTCACTAGCCCACTTTTCTTTGTTAGTTGGCTTTGCTGCAATTTAATGTTATTCTGCTTCGCATATTCTACACATTTTGCATAGCTCCATATATTCCCATCGGATGATGTATTTGAAACGTCTTGTGCATTTACTCCGACTGATACAACAAACATCAACCCTAACAAGAAGAAATATCTGATATTTTCCACGCTTATTCTAATCATTTTCGCTGTCTTCATTTAATTATCATTTCTATCTATAAATAGCCTAATTCTTCCGATGCAAATGTATTTTATATATATTAATCATTAAAATAGAATAGATTAAAGGTCAGTAAAAGCCCCTTCTCAAATCAATTTAACATTTAAAAAGGTTTTTCTCTAGTAAATTCATCATCAATTGTTAACTAATATTATATGCGTTATCTGCATTGACTCAATAACCATTTTATTACTAAGCCAATATTTCATGACAAAATAATTATCTTTGTAAAAATCTTACTTCAACTTTAATAATGAGCACTTTTAAAAGAAATATTTTTCTAATATTTATCCTTTCTTGTTTTAATATTTATGCACAAAATGATTCCACCGCTGTTAAAATAGACGCCAATTTGGTGCGCCTAATGAAATTGCAAAATAATCTCACAGAAAGAATCCTACGTAATGAAAATTCTTATACCGATCGAAAAGTACATTTTCGATTTATACCTGGGATGGGAAGAAACCCCGATTATGGATTTTCCCTGGGAGCTGGAGCTGCTATGTCCTTTTATACTTCTAGGACTGATTCTTTATTATCTCGAAGTAATATCCCATTGCAATTCAGCTGCACATTAAAAGAACCTTTTTCTTTCAAAATTCTTAGCTCTCCAGAATTCTATTTTAATGGTAATCGCATAAAATTGTCGGCAGATATACAGTATCATAAATGGCTTGAATATTATTACGGAGTAGGATATTCTACTAATCGATCTATATCACGCGAACGTGGTATCAACTCTTATATTTCCAGGCTTTTTTATTTTACACCCACATTTCAAGTAAAAATTGGTGATTTATCTCTCTACGGGGGAATAAAAGGCTCTATTTTGCACGAGAATATTAAGGATCCAGGTAGTTTCCTTATTTCAGACTATCACTATATTGAGTCTGGTGGTACGCAAGAAGGATTAAAATCTACAGGCATAGGCTTGGGTCCAGCAATCACTTTAGATACACGTGATAACACCTATAATTCAACTGAAGGAGTATATTTCAATCTTGAATCACTGTTTTATAGCACACTTCTTGGAGGAAAAGCAAAATATTCTACTCTCACAATGGATTATAGACAATATGCGCGACTTGGATCATATAAAAGTATATTAGCTTGGAACGTCACATCAAACAATTCATTTGGCTCAGAAATACCATTTATGCGGTATGCCACCATTGGAGCAATAATGCCATTCAGAGGATATTATGGTTATCAGTATCGGGATAAATCAATCCTTGTCACTCAGGTTGAGTATCGATATATGTTCAATATCGGAGGTCCTTGGTCTATTTTAGTAAATCGGTTTGGATTTTCTCTTTGGGGTGGATTAGGATTCATGGGTAAAAACCCTATAAAATATGAGGCGGTTTTACCTGAAGCTGGAGCCGGGATAAAAATTCAGGCCACACGTCATGCTATTTTTAGATTTGACTGTGGATATAGCACTCGAGATAACAGATTCCTATGGTATATAGGAATGTCTCAATCATTTTAATCTTAATAAGAATAAAGCAGCTCAAAAAATACATATAGTGGTATTTTTATGATATTTAGCTCTAAAATTTCGCCACCTACAAGTTTTTAGCTAACTTCGCACTATGGGAAGAATTTTAGCAATTGATTATGGGCGAAAAAGATGTGGAATCGCTGTTACTGATCCTTTGAAGATTATTGCAAACGGACTTTCAACAGTTCCTACTCATACTCTCGTCGAATTTTTACAGTCATATTTGGCAAAAGAAACTGTAGAGCGCATTATAATTGGTCTTCCGAAACAATTAAACGGAGAACCAAGTGAAAGCATGAAGTATATTGAGCCTTTTTTAAACCGGCTCAAGAAAATTCTTCCAGATATGCCTATAACAATGTACGATGAGCGATTCACATCCTCGATTGCACATCGCACTATGATTGATGGCGGAATGAAGAAGTCTGATAGAAGAAACAAGGACATTGTTGATTCTATTGCTGCTTCCATCATTTTAAATGATTATTTACAAAGCATCCAAGTATAAATATATGATTTTACCAATTTATCTATACGGGCATCCCGTATTAAGAAAAATATCTCCCGATATCGAAAGTAATTTCCCAAAATTGCATGAACTTATCGAGAATATGAAACAAACGATGTATGAAAGCGATGGCATAGGTATTGCGGCTCCTCAAGTAGGAGTTAACGCCCGTATCGTCTTTATTGATGTTGATGTTCTAAAAGATAGCTTTCCTGAATTAGAAGGCAAAAATTTCGTCCTTATCAATCCTCATCTTGAAGTCCTGGAAGACGGTAAAAAGATTACTCGCGAAGAAGGATGTTTAAGCCTGCCTGGAATCCATGAATCTGTTCAGAGAATTGAGAAAATACAAATGAAATGGGTTGACGAGAATTTCAATGAACATGATGAAGTGTTTGAGGGTTATCTTGCTAGAGTTATTCAGCATGAATATGATCACCTCGACGGCAAAGTATTCATTGACCATATTTCTCCTATCCGCAAGCAACTCATCCGCAACAAACTTCATAATATAATTGAAGGCAAGGTTAATTGCGACTATCGCACACGCGGATACAAAAAGTAATTTATTTATTATTGATATATTTTTTAAAACGACATGGCCGACGATAAGAAAGTAATATTCTCTATGGTGGGAGTAAGTAAGATTTTCCCTCCTCAGAAGCAAGTGCTCAAAGACATCTACCTGTCATTTTTCTATGGTGCCAAAATTGGTATCATTGGTCTAAATGGTTCCGGTAAATCAACCCTTCTTAAGATTATTGCAGGGCTTGACAACCAATATCAAGGTGAAGTAGTATTCTCTCCTGGATATTCAGTTGGATATTTCGAACAAGAACCAAAACTTGACCCAGACAAAACGGTAAAGGAAATTGTACAGCAGGGAATGCAACACATTCTCGATCTTATAGCAGAATTTGACAAAGTAAATGAAAGTTTTGGAGATCCAGATGTATTAGACGATCCTGACAAGATGGACAAGCTTATTGCGCGTCAAGCAGAATTACAAGACAAACTTGATGCTGCTGATGCTTGGAATCTTGATAACAAGCTGGATCGCGCAATGGATGCACTACGTTGTCCTCCTGAAGACCAACTTATCGGCACTCTATCTGGCGGAGAAAAACGTCGTGTAGCTCTTTGCCGACTATTGCTTCAGCAACCTGACATACTTTTACTAGATGAGCCTACAAACCACCTTGATGCTGAGTCTATTGACTGGCTAGAGCAACATCTCCAACAATATCCTGGTACTGTAATCGCAGTAACTCACGACCGCTATTTCCTTGACCACGTGGCTGGTTGGATTCTTGAACTTGATCGTGGAGAAGGTATTCCGTGGAAAGGTAACTATTCTTCCTGGCTTGACCAAAAGACTAGCCGCATGGCACAAGAAGAAAAGCAAGCAAGCAAGCGCCGCAAAACTCTTGAAAGAGAGCTTGAATGGGTGCGCATGGCTCCTAAAGCTCGTCAAGCTAAAGGAAAAGCACGTCTTTCATCTTACGACCGTCTTCTAAATGAAGACCAGAAAGATCGGGAAGAGAAACTTGAAATATTCATCCCTAATGGTCCTCGCTTAGGCAACAAGGTTATAGAAGCACAGCACGTAGAGAAAGCATTTGGAGATAAGGTACTGTTTGACGATCTAAACTTCATGCTTCCCCCTAATGGAATTGTAGGAATAATAGGACCTAACGGTGTAGGAAAAACTACCATGTTCCGACTTATTATGGAACTAGAGAAAGCAGATAAAGGGAATTTTGAGATTGGAGAAACTGTAAAAATTGCATATGTGGACCAAAACCACAAAGACTTACATCCCGAAAGTACTGTATATCAGGTAATCTCCCAAGGAATGGAAACATTTAGAATGGGTGGTAAGGAAATGAACGCCCGTGCTTATTTATCTAAATTTAATTTCACAGGAGCCGATCAAGAAAAGAAAATAGGAATGCTTTCTGGTGGAGAGCGTAACCGTTTGCATCTTGCAATGGCTTTAAAAGAAGAAGGGAATGTTCTACTTCTCGATGAGCCTACAAACGATATCGACGTTAATACGCTAAGAGCCCTTGAGGAAGGTCTTGAGAATTTTGCTGGATGTGCGGTAATTGTCTCGCACGACCGGTGGTTCCTCGACCGAATTTGTACTCACATTCTCTCTTTTGAAGGAGACAGTCAAGTATTCTTCTTCGAAGGCACATACTCAGAATATGAAGAAAACAAAAAACAGCGTCTCGGCGATATAACTCCTCACAGAATCCGTTACAAGAAACTTATTCAATAGAATCAATTCAACTTAAATACTAAAGAGCCCTTCTAATTTGTAGAAGGACTCTTTGTTTTTTAACTTTATTAATTCTGACCTTAACCTCAATCGTATTTTATTTTACTAATGGAAAAATTTTATTTTGCATGTTGTCTTATTAATGTTACCATTTCCGTTGTGTGCGGCACAATAAGGTACTTCCAATTATATAGATTTGAAAAGAACAACAGAGATATACAACCCGGAATTAAGATTATTGCTACTACATATTTCTTATCTCTATTACAACTGCCATATCTAATGTCACCTAGTGACAATGATGTGTGGATATATATTCTTGCTGCAGGAATAATACTATATCCTCTTTTATTTATTATTCGACTAAAAAGTTTATTCAATTTTGAAGATAAGCGTTTTTTTCGCATCCACAATATAATTCTTCTATTTGCATTATTGCAAATAATATTGCTCATATCTTTATTAATTAATGGCACACTGCTGTCCAAATACTCCAAATTCATATTAGGAATAACAAGTATTATCGGAATTATAGTTACCATAGTTATATGCGTGATAGTTAAGAGATTAAAGAATCAAATGGGAGATTTAAACTTCCGAGATATATACTCAAATGAAGGCTTTCACTATCATATAGTTTATAAAGCAATAGCGGTTCCCCTCCTCTGGGCTATTATGATCTGGATTATAATGCTTACAGAAAGTCAACTCATAAAAGCCATCTCAGATTTAGTATTTTCTTTGATAATGATAGCCTTCTTAATTAATATTCTTTCTGTCGACATTCCAGTAGTTAAGCAAAATGATAATAATTTCAATAACAACACCATTGATTCAAATGAAGCTAAATTGTCTATGTCTGAAAGTGATTTAAAAATCCTCAGGAAAATCTTTATAATTCTCACAGAAGAAAAGTTATATCAGAATCCGAGCCTTAAACGAGACGATCTTGCTAAAGCTGTAAATTGCAACCATACCTATCTAACCAGAATTATACGACAAGAATATGGATCTTTCTATAACTTAATAAATGGATTTAGGCTCATTCATGCACGCAAATTAATATCCTCGCACAAATATCTTAAATTTGATATCATTGCTAAAGAGTCTGGCTTTACAAGCCGACAAACATTTTCGCGTGCCAAATCTAAAATCTCCGAGGCTGAAATTGATAAAATAATGACTCATCTGACCAATTTTTCCTCAAGAGAATAATTAGTCCGTTTCTCTTCGTTTATCCGATCTATATTTATATTTATGGCTTATTATTAACGTAGATTAGCCATTTATTCTTATTTATGGCTCACATTTTACATCTGGTCACTATGTGCAAAAAAATAAATTGCGCATAGTGACTTTTATTTTGTTTTTTTGTCCCGCCTTTTATTTTAAATATCAATATATTTGTTTTATGAATTTTTAATACTAAGGGACATAACTCCAAGTATGTGTGTGTGACATTTATAATTATTCCAAGTTTTGTAAGTAGAATTCCAAACTTTAAAAAGATAATTAATTCATTTTACATATAATTTATATGAAGAAAATTTCATTTCTATGGTTCGCTATAGTCTTTAGTTTTATGCATATAGCAGCTCAGAAAACTGAAATTGCACAAAATGGCTTCTATGTAGGGCTACAAGGGGGCATACCTTTTGGCGTGAGCACTTTCAGTAGTTTTGGAGAAGAAAAGACTCATCTAGGATGGGATGCCAGTATCTTCGCAGGCTATCAGTTTAATCCGACATTATCTACTGATATATTCGGCTTATATGGCAAAACCGATATGTCTGTACGTTCGTGTTGCAATTCCTACTGGCTAGGGAGTGATGGAGTTCGGTATTATTCTGCAATCCCCGACTTCCAAGGATGGAATTATAAGGATTTAAAGTCAAGAGCCTCTTTCATGCAGTATGGAGCTAGACTCAATATCAACATTCTTGGCCTATTCCAGTCTCTCCAGCAAAGCAGATGGAATATAACGCTTTCTCCCTCTATCAGCGCAATAGGCACAAAAACTGAGCTTCAAAACACCATTGATGGTAACACAGTTTTCAAAGATGAACAAAAGTGGCATCTCGGATATGGTGGCGATATATCTGTAGGATATAAGTTATCCTCACGCCTCACTGCATCAATATTTAGTGGCATAACAATGGTCACTGGAAGCCGCATCGATGCATTACCTAAATGGTGCCATAATGCCAATTATATATGGAATAGCGGAATCCGCATAGCTTGGAATTTCTGCTCAAGTAAGAAAGTTGTTGTACCCCATGCTGAAGAAGAAGTGATAGAAATCACTGCCCTTCAGCCAGAACCAGCAAAATCAGAACCTCAAGTAGAGGAAAAACCTATTGAGAAACAAGAAACTGAAAAACCGGCTCCTATTGTAAAAGAAGAACCTAAGGTTATTCCTAATGTCTTCACATTCCCTACAGTTTACTTCCCATTCAATAGCCACCGAATAGTAGCCTCTCAAACGGATTCAATGAAACAAATCCTTCAGGTAATGAAGACCAATCGTGATATTAAGGTCAAAATCACTGGTTGGTGCGATAGCCGAGGTTCTAAGGCTGTGAATGAAAAGATATCTCGCCAACGTGCTAATGCCGTTAAGCAATGGCTGGTTAATAATGGGATAACTCGCGACCGCATCTCAACTGTGGGCGCAGGTATTAATTATTCGGCAACTTCTCATTGGGAAGCTCGTCACGCAGCTACCATCGAATTAAAATAAGATAAGGAGGTAACAAATGAAATATAAAATTTTATCTATTATAGCGCTATTCGCATGCATGTCTTTTCTTACATCTTGCGATGATAAGGACAACCACGCAGGAGAAAACGGACTTGCAGTATCTCTTGTTTGGGAAGACCCTAGTGATTCTGGGACACCGATTAATGATGTTATCCTATGGGTATACGACTCCAAAGGAAATTTTGTGAAAGAATATCATTTCAAGGATTCTCATGAGGCAGCATCTACATTGCTTCCCCTGCCTTCTGGAAATTACATTGTTATTGGAGCCACTAATTTCGTGGATCCATATACAGAAGAAAATGGAGATATGACATTCGGAAACCTTATAATGAAATTATCCTCGCCATCTCCGACCAATATCCAAGCACATTACGGCGTTGTTTCAGCAACGGTTGACGGCAATAATATTTCTCACTCGCAAGTGTCTTTACGCCGTATTCTTGCTGAGCTTAATATCGTTATTGAAGGTGCTCCCACTGGGTCACATCTTTCTACCGCTGTAACGAATACTGCTCAAGGATTTCTCCCAGCTATAAAAGACGCTGATGGACACTATGGAGTTGCAATGGGGAATTCTCCATTCTACACGCTAAATTTTGCTGGTGCGTCTGAAAAAGATGGGAAAATCACTGATTCGGCACGTCTCATGCCGACAGCAGCAAATCTAAAATATACACATCTCGATTTCGAGCTTAGAAAAGCTGACGGAGACGCTTTAAGATACCAAGCTGATGCCCCAATAATGGTCTCTGGTGGAAAATACACGCTCATTATGCAATATGCTGACTTACGTCCATATATGGCCATTTCTGTTCACAACATCACTAACTGGGCCCAAGGATGGATAATTAATGGAGAAATTCTTAATCCCGATAATAAAATTAGATAATATATGAATACCAAGATTTTATTTTTATCAATAGCTATATCTTCTATTTTTCTAAGCTCGTGCAGCAAAGAAAGTATTGATGATAATACTGGAGCTATACCAGTAAAGATTCAGAGCATTTCCATTAAAGCCGACTCCCAAACGCAACCTCAAGCATTTGCTCTAGAAGGAGATCAAATAGGTATACAAACCTCCATTTCCAACAATTCACCTATATTATTTACTTATACTAATGGTAAATGGGTTAATAATAATGGCGACAGTTATGTCTTTTTAAAATTACCTTCTACACTATTTGGGTTCTTTCCTAATGATGGATATAATTCCATTAATTTATTTATGATCCCTGACAATCAAAGTGATGAAGCAAAGTTACATCAGGCAGATTTTATGGTTGGAGAAACTACTATCACATCAAAAGACACTCCTCTTGATTTCAAACTTAAACACAAATTGTGTAAAGTTATATTCAATGTAACTACCTATGGAGATGAATTTGGAGGCGTTGCACCTGTTATATCCTCACCGTACATTATATCACAAAATGCAGTTGTAGGTTCTAATGCACCTAATAATAGAGTGTCAGGTAAAATATCTCCTTTGATTACTACATTGCCCAATGGAATGCCTTCATATACAGCAATTGTTTCACCAGCAGTCATTACTCCACAACGACCAAAAATGATGGAACTAACTGTAAATGGCAAAAGATTAAATGTATTATATAAAAGCGATAATAATTTCAATCTCGAAGAAGGTTCGGTTTATACATTCAACCTTAAAGTTGGAAAAGATATTGCCACTATCTCTTCTGTAACAATTACACCTTGGATATCAGATATTCCACAATCAATAACCACTAGTAATGTAGTCCTTCCGGATGCTGGCAATTCTGCCGCAGGAATTTTCATATATTATGGAGATAATGACTCATTCAATGTTGATAATCAAAAAATTTCCACCACTAATAATTTTACAATTGAAAAAGCCTGGAAATCTCTTGATTCTGCTCCTTTAATAGCTATCTATTCTCCTTATGATTCTAATGTGGAATTTTCCACTGGATTACCATTAAATAATGGTACCGATTATTGCGCTACTGTGATAAATGCCGATGCATCATCAAAAGTAAGCAGCCTATTGACTGAAAATGGGATTCTAACTATCCCTGCAGATAAGTACACTCATCTTCTATCCCATCTCACGATAGATTTTGGTTCTCTAACTCCTACTTCGGTAAAAATCAATAAGATTCATTCAAAAGCTACATATTCATTCCTTAACGGAGGAATATCTTTCACAGATGATGCTGCAGCACAAGATCTTGCTCTAACAAACGGCAAGTGCGAATTATACGCTGTACCTCAAGTAGTTTATTCAGATGATTGGTTTATCACCGCTATTATTAATGGCATAGAATACAAATATTTATATGACAATATTGAGGGATTCAAATTAAACTCCAATGAGCATATCACATTGAAGCTCACAATACCTACCGTAACGGTGACTTCTCGTAGTATTAGCAATAAATATCTTAAAGGAACAATTACATACACTTCTTGGAAATGAAAATCACTAATAAATACTCAGGAGCTATTCTCCTATCAGCATTATCAATAATGATGTGTTGCACATCATGCAATGATGATATTTTAGATAATAGTGATTCTAACAATGTTAGAATATCATCTGCAACAGTAGTGCCAAAAACTCAATCAAGAGTTTCTTTGCAAGGCACAAATTTTACTGTTGACGACAAGATTAGAGTTACTAATTCTGAGAATCCCTCTAAATCTGCTGATTTCACATTCGATGGCAAATCTTGGACCACTAGCCAGGAATTATCATGGGGGAACTCATTTCCCACTTCCTTCTATGCTTCTTATCCTGCTGCTGAAGGGGTATCTTATGGTAATTTCACATTACCTACCGACCAAAGTGTGAACATTGACGCAGCAAATTATATGACTGCCAAAGCCGATTACTCGGCAAAAACGTCTAATGATGCAATCGACCTTCCATTTTCTCATGAAAATGCTATCGTAATTATAAATATAGTAAAGCAAGCCGTAGGAAGCACTGGAATGCTCTCTAATGGCAAGATATACTCGCCTGCCTCATCCTATGCTAATGGTACTCCTGTAAAGGCTAAAACTGCCATCCAGCCTGCTTTCAAACTCAATGATGACGGCACTTCCACCTACACTGCTGTGATTATACCATCGGGTAAGGTCGCTACCCACGAATTATTTAGTGTAAATGTGAGCAATTCATCCGCTCCTATAACTTTCAACAGTGACATAAACTTCAAAGCAAACCACATCTATACTTTCAATGTAACGATTGGAAGCGACAGAATTGTACTGTCAAGCCTCGAAGTAACAGACTGGGTTACAAAAATTGTAGATGGAGCTCTAATTGCTGGAAATTGGATTAACTATGCCTCTAAAAATATTTCTGGCTCAGGAACTGAAGCTGATCCTTTTCTAATCAAATCTGCTCAGGATTTAGCTTTTATATCAACCCTTAAGTACGATAATTCTAGATTAGATAAAACACTATATATAAAACTCACAAATGACATCAACCTGAGCGGAAAATACTGGGCTCCTATCGCAGCCAGTGATAAGGGCAATCAATTATCTTTTAATTTTGATGGAGGAGGCCATACTATATCAGGCATGACTATCAGGCATTCCGATAAATATTATGCCGGTTTATTCGGAAATATTTATGAATCTCAAATATATAATCTGAATCTCAAAGATGTAAATATAATTGACAATGTACCTATCGGTGCAATAGCAGGCATTATATCTACCTCAATGATATATGGGTGCACAGTATCAGGAATATTATCAGGGAACAGCGATATAGGCGGATTAGTAGGAACCACTGATAGCTATTTAACGATATTCGCATGCGGCACAAACTGCGATATAACAACAAATACAGGCTCTGCGGGGGGTATAATTGGACGAGTCTCGTATTCTCCTATAATTATAGGCTCATATGCGGCCGGTAATGTAAAGGCTATAGGCAGCGGCTCAATTGGCACAATAATAGGAATGAATAGTATGAGTAAAGGCGGCGAATTATATAGTACAGCATCTGTTCAGAGTGGTAAGCTGAGTGGCGGTACCAGCCCATTAGGTTCCAACTATGAGTCAGGTGTCAATGCCGCTAATTTAGCTGCATTTATGAAAAAAGGATCTACCTTATATCTTAATAAATATATATATAAGCCACAAGAAATCCAATGGTTAGACAATTCTGCCGCTGGCAGCAAAGCTTGCCCTTTATTGCTGTCCGCACCTATTTCCCTTACTCCTTTTGATTTCATACCTATCAGCACCCCTTCTGACCTTATAGACTTTGCAACAAAAATTAATGCTGGAGATTATGATAATACAAAACTGACTTTTCGTTTAATTAAAGATATTGATATGACGGGAGTGGAGTGGACGGTGGCTGCCGGAGTGAGTGCTCATCCTTTTAAAAGCACTTTTGATGGAGGCGGACACACTATTTCAAATATAAATGGATCCACAGGAATATTTGGCGTGTGCTATAGTGATTTCATAATCAAAAATATTACACTGAAAAATGTTACGATTTCTAATTCAAAAATTGATTGTGTAATAGGATGCTTAGCTAATTTAATATCTTGGGGAAAGATTGACAACTGCCATGTTACTGGCAATTCATCAATAACATCAACATATCCCGATTACACTGGAATTAGCGTAGGAGGATTGGTAGGAAAGTCAATCAATACATGTAATATATCTCGATGCAGTTCTTCCGCAAATGTGTCTTTGCCTAATAATAAACATGGATTTTGTGCCGGACTGGTAGGCGATATCTCTAATGCAACAATTCATGCTTCCTATTGCACTGGTAATGTTTACCAAAAGGAAGGGGACTATCCTTGTGGAGGCCTTGTTGGCTCAATTTACCGCAGTGATAAAAATACTGATCCTATTTCAGGATGCTATTTCTCTGGCACAATCAACCAAGGTGGACTGATATTTGGCAGAATTGGAGCCTCCTCATCGGCTGCCCCTTCTACAATTTCATACTGTGCTTCTACCGCTCCTAACACTTATAATTTGAATCTATTCAATAATCAAATTAATTCTATGACTCTAAACATATTACAATGCAACGGAGCAAACTCTAATTCAAATGCAGTATCTGAAATAGGTAATGTATATGGTATAGTTGCCAACAGTGCAAACACAGTTTCGTTCACGGCTCCTGATGGTAAGACTTACAATGTGAAAGACTGCTGGAAGGACAATCCAGGAGCTTTGCCTACACTTAAAGTAAATCCTGACGGAACGACAAATTAAAATGAATTTATTAACTATAACAATTAACATAAAATTAAAAATTAAATGAAAAAGAATTTATTTATCATGGCTGTTGCAGCCATCACACTCACTTTAGGAGCATGCAGCAATGAGAAAGAAAACAACGAACCTCAAGCTGCTCCTAAATACATCACTGTAAGTACTCAAATATCTGGGCGTACTACAATTGCTAACGACGGGACTCAAGTCTTTGCTAATGGCGATAAGATTAGTGTATATGCATGGACTGGAACTGCTACAGAAATTCCTTCTTCACTAGTGGTGAACAACTCTATCAATTCTTATGATGGAACTAAATGGACTGCTACGCCTCAAATGCTTTGGAAAGATATGACTAGCGCCCATTATTTCTTAAGTGTGTACCCGCAAAAGGCTATTACCGACTTTAAGTCTGATGCATATACTCTCGATGTTGCTAATCAAGAAGGTAGCGATCTTCTTGTGGCTACAAATGTGACAGGACAAACTGCCACTAACGCTCCTGTGCCTTTGCAATTTGACCACATTATGGCTAAACTTGTCATAAATCTTACTTTTCGCAACCAGTGGGGAGGAACTCCTACTGTAACTAGCGTTGTGGCTCAAGCTGTTAAGACTGCTACTGTAAACTATCTTACTAAAGCTGTAACTCCAGGGTCTGACATTGCCAATATACTTATGCCTGTTACTGCTGACAATACAAAATATTCATCTGTTATGGTTCCTCAAAGCACAACTTTCAATACTATAATTATTGAAATAAACGGTACTTCTTACTCTTATTATGACGGAAAAGGAATCTCTTTACAATCTGGCAAAATCACTACTGTAAATCTTATAGTTGGGCGCGACACTATCACTCTTGGCGATGTTTCTATCAATAATTGGACTGAAGGTAGCACTATTAATGGTGGTGAAGCTCATGAAGGCCTTATCGGTTAATAATTATAAATTCTAAAAATATGAAACTTATTAATATATTATCCTTAGTAGCTGTAGGCGCATTAGCGCTTACAAGTTGCTCCAAGGAAGATGTGAATACTCCTAATTTAAAGGACACTCCTATCATCATAAATGCAGAGGTGAATGGAAGTATTGATTCCCGTGCAGGATATGACAACAACAATCTTCCTACTAACTTTACAATGCATATCACACAGGATTCTGTGAGTGCTAATTCGCCTTACAACTACTACAATGTATCTATGTCCTATTTTAATGGCTCTTGGAGTGCAAATGTTACTGTTCCTAAAATGCTATGGAAGAGTTCAACTCCAAATGCGAAGATTATTGCATATAACCAAGACTTTGAACCTACATATGGTGAAGCTCTTGGAACTCAGGACCAAGTCATATACATTAATGCCAACCAAACTACTTCAAGTCTTATAGCTAGTTCTGATGCATTATATTATAGCGGAAAGAATATCAATCCTGACTCTAATGGTAAGATTAGCATTCCATTTAAACACTTGCTAAGCAAATTTGATATAACATGGAATTATGGATCTGAATACGAAGGCAAGAATATTTCAGTAACTGCTGTTGAAGTTAGGAATGCTTCTACAAGTTCATCTGGCATAGCATTAAACGGACGATTTAATTATTCTACAGGAAAAGGAAATTGGAGCACCGTTAATGGAAATGCCACACCTGCCGCTAATTATGCCACAGCAATAAATGCTTTAGTTACTCCTACTGAAAACAAAGCTGAGTTAATCCTCACGCCTACTACTTATGCTGATGGACTTGTTATATATTTCACTGCAAGTGTTAATGGTGAGACAAAATATTTTTCATTGGCTATCGATGCGAAAAAATATAACACCACTTTAACTTCTAATGTCAAGTATAACATTACCGCAACAGTTGGTCACGATAAAGTAACAATTGGTAGTGTTACTGCATTCTCATGGTCATCTCCTATTGACGGCGGCAATCTCACCACTGAATAGTATAATGGTAATTATTACTAATTTTAATTTAACAAAATGAAATATTCAATTCTTATATCGACCACTCTTCTTGTCATAGGACTTTCCTCTTGCCAAAAAGATGAAGTGAATAATATATTGACATACTATACCGATCCTGATGCAGTAATTCTAGCTACTCCTACTATTGGTAAAGTGAACTCACGAACTAATGCAGAGGGAAATGGGGATGTGTGGCAAGTTGGGGATGAGTTTGTTGCGAAAGATCGAAACCCAAATGCTCTTCCTGGTAAAGATCACATCACTATGAGATACAATGGCACATCTTTTGTACCTGTAGATGATAATTATATTATATGGGTCAAAGATGGTATTTCGCTCAATGTATATTCTCCTGCAGAATCTGCTCCAACTTCGTTTACTTTGCCTGAAGATCAATCTTCAATAGCCAAATTACGTGCATCTGATTGGATGGGAGCGCAAACTTTTGCTGGCAGGGTGGATCCTTTAACTCTTACTCTTTTCCATAATCTTGTAAAGTTAGAGATCACTATTAATGGCGCTAACGATCAATATTCCACTTCAGCTACGATATCCAACCCTGTAATATCATTAGCAAATTGGACTCCTAGTGCTATCCTAAACGTCACTATTCCAGCATCAAAATCAATTAAAGCATACCTTTCGGCTAAAAATGCGAATGGGTTCACTATTGCCGATAAACCAGTAATAATTGCTCTCATTCCTTCTGGTACTTATGCTGCTAATTCTCGAATTTTATCTCTCGACGTTAATGGTGAAACCCTTAATGTTAATATACCTAATGAGTTGAAGCTAACACCGTCTAGTAATCTAAAATTCAATCTTGTAGTTGGGAAAAACTCTGTAAAGATAGATGACGTAATAGTAGATCCATGGGAAGGCGGAACCTTTACTACTCCTGAAGGAACGACCTCTGGAGTTATTAATGTTACCTCACCTGGCACTTTGACTTCGCAGGAAATAATTAATTCTATAACTGACGGGAAGATAATTATCACGGGGTCCCCAAATCAAGACGATATAGATAAAATCGCTATCGCTCTAAATAATTTTCCTGAAGTTATAAAATCTATTGACCTAAGCGGTTGTAATCTAAGTGAACTAGGGGACAAATCACTTACACCTACAAATATGGAATCTTTCATAAAAATAGAATTAACCAATTTAGATCTTCCAAAGAATTTAATAAAAGTTGGGAATATGGCTCCTGGTATAAAAATTAATGATCCAACTTTTGTATTACCGTCAACATTGGAAGAAGTCGGCAATTACTCTCTTAGAAATTTACGGAACCTTGATAAACTCATTATCCCAGCATCTATTAAAAAAATTGGGAATTATAGTTTTGACGGGTGCTATGAAACGACACAAATAATATTTTTGGGTGCTGTACCACCATCAATGGGCCAATCTTTTCCAAGATATAATGGAAATCTCACCATATATGTGCCAAAAGGGAGTAAAAATGCATACATAGCTGCCTTTGCTATCAATAATGAAAGTACATATACTGATAAAATACAGGAAATGCCATAATCTATTATTAAAAATTCAAACACAAAAAAATGAGAAATTTTATAAAATACGGCTTGAATTCATTTAAAATGATTTATATAGCTAAATATTGTCTCCTTGCTTTAGCAGCTGCTTTTCTCATGATAAGCTGCAGCGAAAAAGATGATGTGGGAAATTCCACATTTCCCACTGACGGAGTGATTAGAGTCTCTGCTAACATAGAAAACCCTGCTAGCCGCGCAGGGTTAGATACAGATCTTTTTAAACAAAGATTATTCTATCTCAATATAGTTAATCCCAATAATAGCAACTATAGCTATTTTGCTGAAATGATTTATTCCAGTACTAGCAATTCATGGGAAAGTTATATCCCATCCACGAGGAGTGATAATGTACCTCTAACTATGCTTTGGCAAAATGCTACTCAACATATTAAAGTAGCAGCAATATATTCTCCTGGGATATTTGTTTCTAATTCAGATTTTGTTGACGGATTTAGTATAAGCATTTATAGAGATCAAAGCTCTTCAGCTTATTTAAATCATAGTGACTTCCTTTCAATGCTAGAAAAAGAAGTGAATCCTGCCACTGATCTAGTAAATGGTAAAATTCCTATAGTATTAAAGCATATTAATTCCAAAATCAATCTGAAAATAAAGATTGGTACTGAATTTACACTTGCCCCTAATGCTGCTACCTCTAATCCTATTACGTCTGTTGTGATGCCTAATTTATTTTATAACGCAACATATAAGATTACTGATGGAAGTTTATTACCTTACGGCGCTTCTAATTTGAATTTAACAATGTGTCCTACGGTTTATACTCCAGCCACAGCGTCGGCTAATTCTTATGCTCTGTATGAGTGTATTGTAATTCCTCAAACAATAGCAGCAAATGAATTTGCTTTTAATATCAATATTGGCAGCAAAACTTATAGATGGGTCTCTCCTACTTCTATTACTTTCGAATCAGGAAAGCAATATAGCATTGAACTTAATGTAGGTAAGGACGCTGTAACGTTAGGCGCTATAACAATAGGATCGGCATGGAGGACTGACATTGACGAATCTAATATTGAGACCGAGTAATAACATTTTAAAACTTCAATGAAAATGAAATATTCAATCATAGCATCAATTGCTCTTCTCATTGCCACACTCTCGGCTTGTCAAAATGAAGACGTAATTTCTAATGATGATATTGTTAAATTTAACTTTGGCATTACCTCTAATTATGATGCTCGCTCTAATCCAATAGGAACTGCTGACGAACAAAAACAATTTAACGCTGGAGATATGGTCTTAGTTACTACTGCTACTTTTAATGATGACGCATATGACAAAATAATTTATAAATTCGATGGAACCAATTGGAAATCTCTAGACGGCAAATTCTTTAGATGGCAGGGAGACATAATGAATTTTATATCATATTATCCATGTGACGAGAATGGCATTTATCAGAATAATAATCGCACCGTTTATGATCAAACTACAGTTGATTCTCTTGCTAAAGCTGACTGGATGAAAAGTAACCAAAGAAATATTCCTCGCGGACAAATAATTAATATTGAATTTGGTCGCATAAGCACTCGAATCGTAGTTAACATTGCTAATTTCAATAATCAGTATGATGCTTCAACTAAGGTTACAGATGTTAGAATATTCGATAAAGCCAATACAGTATCCACTGAATATATAAAACCTTATGCAATAGGCGATGGGGGTGTCGGGAGTAAATATATTGCGATAATAAATAAAGATTTAATATCAAAACCTTATGTTAGTTTAAAAGTGGGAAATGAAGTGCTAGAAGCAGCGCTTACACCTTCAAATCCTGTTATGTTCCCTATTAGTGGATATTCTTATACATTCAATCTTACTGTAGGTAAACAAAATATTGGTATTATATCTACTTCAGTAAATCCTTGGACGGAAACATCTATTGCCCTAGGAAATACTGATGAAATGAGTCTGTTAGAACCAATAGGATCAACTTATTATTACACCGGGCCTGTGCTAGCTAATTTTCAATGTACAGTTATCGATGCTACTCCATTTATGGTTACTTTGATTGGACGTTCCCCCGCAAGTTCTGCATATTCTAGGATAGACAAAAATGTTGAAGATCTAAAAGCAAGACTTTCAACTGTTGATGAAGTAAAAATGTCTATTAAAAATGATTATATCGGGGTTAATCCAGACATGAAGATTATTTGTATGAATAACGGCATTAAATCTCTCCTAACATATACATATGAGGCTGGAGGTATTTATAATTTTACGGTAGTTCCGGCTGATGGCAATGTTGGAAGTGATGAGGAGGTATATTTCTATCCTGTGGTCACCTCTACAGAACATGCTCCAACTACCTAATCTAAATAAACTATATTAACTAAAGGGACATATCATTGCTGATATGCCCCTTTATTATTCCATAGGACTCTATAATTTAAACTGATATTTTGCACTAACTTTATCGTGAAAACAAACTTTTTCTTATAATATCTTGTTTTTATCAAAAATTGTAGTAAATTTGCCCAACATTTCAAAGCGTTTCTATCCGCAATAATAACGATAGAAACATCCCAGTTTTATATTTTTATTTTAAAGAAAAACTTACATTTATAATGTGCACTATTTTTGTGCGCTATATTTAAACTTCTCTTCTCAACAAAAGAATTCACAAACTTATTTATGTATAATATTTCAGATTTAAACTCGATGAGCGAGCCTGAATTGAAAGGTATAGCTGAATCGATGGGAATTAAAAAACTTGATGCTTTTAACAAGGATGAAATTATTTATAAAATCCTTGATCAGCAAGCTATTGACAGCTCTAAAGCATCTGCTGCTAAAGTGACTGAAAAGAAAAAACGTCCTAAGACCAAAACCGCTCCAAAAACTTCAACTGGTAGTGAGGAAAAAGTTTCTGATAACAACAAGCCCAAGCCTCCTAAAGAAAAGAAACCTACTGCTAAAAAGGAGAATCAGCCAAAAGCCGAAACAATGAAGGTTGATACCAAAATTGAAGAAGCAAAATTAGAAGCTCCTATGGTTAATGAACCTAAATCAGAACCAGTCACAGTTAAGGAAAGCCCTTTAGAAGAAACACAACCAAAAAAAGAAAAGAGAAAGCGTTTTGTTAGAGGAAATGAAGAAGATGAGCCTAAATCACAAGTAGAAGAAATCAAAGTGGAAAAGGAAAGTGCAACGCCTGAGATTGAGGCAAAACCTATTGCTGAAATTCCTATGGTTTTTGAACCAGAATCACAAAGCGAGCCTACTTCTCCTAAAGTTTTCACTCCTTCACAACCTAAGCAAGAAAACGTCGAAGCAAATGAAGGGCAAAAAGAGTCTCAAGACATTAAGAAACCTGAAATTTCTTTAGGTTCTTTCTTTAACACTTTTGAACGCAAGACTTTTACCCCTCGTTCTCGCCAAGAACGAGAAGAAGCCGAAAAGCGCGCAGCCCAAGAGGCGGCTAAAGCTCCTATTATTATTAAAGAGCCTACTACAGAGCCTATAGCTCCTGTAGTACCTCAGCAAGCTCCTAAACAAAATAATAATAACAATAATAATAAGAAGAAAAACGGCAAAATTCAGAAAGCTCCTATTCCTCAGCAAGCTCCTATAGTAGAAGATGAACCTAAAATTGAGCCTTATAATTTTGAAGGCATACTTATGGGAACTGGTGTTCTTGAGGTGATGCCTGACGGATATGGCTTCCTTCGTTCCTCCGATTATAACTATCTCACTTCTCCAGATGACATTTATGTGTCTCAAGCTCAAATAAAGCTTTATGGATTGAAGACTGGCGACGTTGTGGAAGGTGCTATTCGCCCTCCTAAAGAAGGGGAGAAATATTTTCCACTAAGCCGAATTGAACTCATCAATGGTCGTACTCCTGAATATGTGCGCGACAGAATTCCATTTGAGCACCTTGTTCCTCTTTTCCCTGACGAAAAATTCGATCTTACAAGTGGAAAGACTTGCAATCTATCTACAAGAGTAGTAGATATGTTTGCTCCTATAGGCAAAGGTCAACGTGGACTTATCGTTGCTCCTCCTAAAACTGGTAAGACCGTATTGCTTAAAGATATTGCCAATGCTATTGCAGAGAACCATCCTGAAACTTATATGATGATTCTTCTTATAGACGAACGTCCAGAGGAAGTAACTGATATGGCTCGTAGCGTTAATGCCGAAGTGATAGCTTCTACTTTCGACGAACCTGCTGAACGCCATGTAAAAATTGCTGGCCTTGTGCTTGAAAAAGCTAAGAGGATGGTAGAATGTGGCCATGATGTGGTGATTCTTCTTGACTCCATCACCCGTTTGGCTAGGGCCTACAATACTGTGTCTCCTGCATCTGGTAAGATTCTTTCTGGTGGTGTGGATGCTAACGCACTTCAACGTCCAAAACGTTTCTTTGGTGCCGCGCGTAATATTGAAAATGGAGGTAGCCTCACAATAATTGCTACCGCTCTTATCGAAACTGGGTCTAAGATGGATGAAGTTATCTTTGAGGAATTCAAGGGTACTGGTAATATGGAGCTTCAACTCGACCGCAAACTCTCAAATAAGCGTATTTTCCCTGCTGTGGATATAATTGCTTCAAGCACTCGTCGCGACGACTTGCTTCTTAGCCAAGATACACTTAACAGAATGTGGGTGCTTCGAAGGTTCCTTGGTGACCGCACTTCTCTTGAAGCTATGGAATTTATCAAGGACAGAATGGAACGCACACGTTCTAATGAAGAGCTTTTATTGACAATGAACGACTAGTTGTCGTAGATTATAATTAAAGACAGATGCCGGAGGGATTTCATTCCTTTCGGCATCTGTTTTTATTATACACATTTTCCACAACTCATTTCGCTTAAATTACGTTATACTTATAAACAATAACTGGGAGGAGTATGATGGATATTTCAGAATTAGAAATAAGATTAGCAAGAATCCGCGAAGAAAAAAGAGAATCCTCATTTAATTATTGGGAAATTTTGAGATATAAAGGAAGTCCCATTAATGTAGGACTAACTACTCAAATCACCCCCGAAATAGACAATGATTTACTGATGCTTAAACTGGGCGTAAGATATACGACGGTTTATGCTGATGTTCTTCACAACCTTCTACATTACGTGGTTTCTTTTGATTTCGACATAAAGAACCTTTCAAAAGAAATACTTCTTGATAAAGGTAGCGTAAAGGTTCCAGTACCACTTCTACATATTATATTGAGTGTAGGCATCGGAACTTTGCGCGGTATGCTGGCTCAAAGAACTCATCTCACGATGCTCGACAAGTATCCTCTACCTATTCTTAATATCAATGAGATTATTGATAATATGTGCGCAAATTCATCTGCTTCCGATCGCTTTGCGCCTATGTATCACTTTGAATACGAATAAAAATATTACTTTTGCATAAGTAATCGAATTTCGTAAAATTTAATACATATGTCTGCAAATAATAAGACAAATGTTTCACGTCTTCTTGATAAGGCTAAAATCAAATATGAGATGGTCCCTTATGAAGTGGATGAAAATGACTTAGCTGCCACACATATCGCCGACCAGCTTAATGAGGACATTAAGCAGGTGTTCAAGACTCTAATACTCCACGGCGATCGCAACGGACATTTTGTTTGCGTGATTCCAGGTGATGATGAAGTGGATCTCAAAAAAGCGGCTAAGGCATCAGGAAATAAGAAAGTGAATATGATTCCAATGAAAGAATTACTCCCTACCACGGGCTATATTCGTGGAGGGTGCTCTCCTATTGGAATGAAGAAGGCTTTTCCTACTTTCTTCCACGAATCATGCGCTAGTTTTGATTACATATATGTGAGTGCTGGTCAGCGTGGACTTCAGATTAAGATAAATCCGCTTGAACTCATAAAATACGTGAGAGCAAGTATGGCCGATTTAATTTGCGAGGACAGTAACGATTTATAATTTTTATGAGCGATGAGAAACGAATTCGGAACAATATTTAGATTGACTAGCTTCGGCGAATCGCATGGAGCTGCCATTGGAGGAGTGATTGACGGAATGCCTGCCGGAATAGATATCGACTCGGATATGATTCAAGCCGAGCTTGACCGTCGCCGTCCAGGACAATCAGCAATCGTTACTAACCGTAACGAGAAGGATCAAGTTAGAATTCTTTCTGGCATTTTTGAAGGTAAGACAACTGGTACTTCTATTGGTTTCTGTATAGAGAACGAGAACCAGCATTCCAATGATTATTCCAATATAAAAGATACATTCCGCCCTTCTCACGCCGATTACACATATACTTCTAAATATGGAATCCGCGATTATCGTGGTGGCGGTCGCTCATCAGCGCGCGAAACTGCCGCTCGTGTTGTAGCCGGAGCATTCGCAAAGCAAGCTCTATCTAAGCTCGGAATCACAATCACAGCATACACTTCGCAAGTGGGTAATATAGCATTGGACAAGTATTACAAAAAATATGATTTATCAAAAATAGAAGACAATATAGTTCGATGTCCCGACCATGAAGCAGCAAAAGCAATGATTGACCTAATTGCTGATGTAAAACACCGGGGCGACACAGTTGGCGGCATAATTAGTTGTGTGGTTAAAGGGACTCCCGTAGGCCTAGGCGAACCAGTTTTCAGCAAACTTCATGCTTCACTCGGTGCCGCGATGCTTAGCATTAATGCAGTGAAGGGTTTTGAATATGGACTAGGATTTGATTTTGCTAACAAATTTGGTAGCGAGGTTAATGATAGGTTCGTAAAAACAGAAAATGGCATAGCTACAGCCTCAAACAATTCTGGTGGTATTCAAGGTGGTATAAGCAATGGTGAAGACATATTTTTCAGAGTAGCATTCAAACCAGTAGCCACTCTTCTACAAGACATTGATACTGTCAATGCCCAGGGAGAGAACGTCGTTCTTCATGCCAAGGGGCGTCATGACCCATGTGTATTACCTCGCGCTGTCCCCATAGTAGAGGCGATGACAGCTATGGTGATATTGGACAACTATCTTTTAAATAAAACAGTTACATTGTGATTTGTGATAAAGGCTATTATGACTTTGGCGAGTTTTTAAAAGAGCATTTCCCCTATAAAGTTCAAAAAATAGCCATAAATGCCGGCTTCACTTGCCCTAACCGTGATGGTAGCAAAGGAACTGGCGGTTGCACCTATTGCAATAACCAGACATTCAATCCTGAATATTGCAAGAATGATTTATCCGTAACGGAACAAATCACACGCGGTAAGCAGTTCTTCTCAAAGAAATACCCTGAGATGAAGTATTTGGCGTATTTCCAGGCATATACCAACACTTATGCTGAATTAGATCATTTGAAGGCTTTATACGAAGAGGCTCTTTCTCAAGAGGATGTCGTGGGTTTAATTATCGGTACGCGGCCCGACTGCATGCCCGATTCGCTGCTTGACTACCTTCAAACGCTAAATAACACCCATTTCATTCTTATCGAATATGGCGCGGAAACGGCCAATGACTCTACTCTCAAACTGATTAACCGCGGCCACACATGGGCAGATACTGTAGATGCTGTTATACGCACGTCTAAGCGCAAAATTCCTTGCGGCCTACACCTTATACTAGGCTTGCCTAATGAAGGCCTTAGAGACGCTCTAAATACCGCAGACAAAGTTTCACGGCTGCCGATTAGCACGCTCAAACTTCATCAGCTCCAAATCATCCGTGGAACTCGATTAGCAAAGCAGGTAGAACAGAATGATGTCAGTATCAAGCATTGGTCGGCAGAAGAATATATACACGTTTGTCTGGAATTCATCAAGCATATTCCGCCACACATTGCATTAGAGCGCTTTGTATCGCAGTCTCCTGATTCCCTATTAATTTCACCTAGATGGGGATTAAAAAACTATGAATTCACCGATCTTCTTAATAATGCAATAAAAAAGACATCCACTACACAAGGCAGCGAATGTCTGTAATTCATTATAATCTCAGTCGTTAATACTTTATTTTATCAGCTTTTTTAGCCCATGCCACAAATGCCTCTAGTGCATTAGTATCTTTCATTCTCACACATGGGATATAGCGTTCTTCATATGGCTTATCTATTTCATCATAAATAAAGCTGTCATCGAAGTCTATCTCTTTCGCATCTTCTTTTGTGTTGCCGTAAAATATCTTCTTCACACCCGCCCAATATAGCGCACTTAGACACATAGGACATGGCTCGCAAGAACTATATACGACACAACCTTCCAATTTGAAATTATTGGTTTTCTTACATGCATTTCTTATAGCATTAACTTCAGCGTGCGCAGTGGGATCATTAGTTAATGTCACACTATTAGCCCCTGTGGAGAGTACCTCACCGTCCTTCACGATAACAGCCCCAAATGGGCCTCCTCCTTTGGATATATTATCAAGAGCTAAGTCACACGCCATTTTCATGAATTTGTGATCTTGTTCGGTTATTTCTTTAGAAATCTTATTTTCCATTTTATTCTTTATGATTTTTATTAAAGCAACCTTAAAGGTAATATATTTGCGCTTTCCACACAAATATTATTATGCTTTTGGAAGATAAAATGAGAATTTAAGACCGCCTCCTTGTCTATTTTCCACTACTACATCTCCACCCGAGGGATTTACCGATTCTTTCACTATTGCAAGACCAAGACCAGTCCCCCCGGTAATCCGTCCTTCTTTCTCTATTCTAAAAAATCTCTCAAACAAATGAGGTAGATGATTCTCAGCCACTCCCACTCCATTATCATAATAGGTAAAGAAGTGATATCTGGCATTTTCGTCTACTTCTTCAAATACTATTTCAGTCCCATGAGAATGAAGACAACTATTTTTTACAAGATTATTTAATATATTGTAAATTATACTTGGGTTAGAAAGCACATATATATCGGGTGAAATTCTTATAGAAAATGATATGCCGTTTTCTTCAAGATAGAACTTCATATCTTCTTTCACAAGCTCTGTCATTTCATGCATATTCACATCTTCCATGGATATAGAATTACTTCCATCCTCAATACGAGTTATCATCGTAATATTATACACCATATTCTGCAATCGATTAGCATTAGAAACACACTTTTGGAGGAAACTCTTCCTCATTTCAGGCGAAATATCTGGATGATTAATAAGAGTGTCAAGGTATCCCTGTATAATTCCTATTGGAGTTTTCACCTCATGGTTAAGATTATTTGACAACACCCTCTTCGACTTTAGTTTTTCTTTCTCCTCTGCGAGAGCCGCCTCTTTCTCTTCATTATAGTTCTCTACTATCTGGCTCTTACTTTTATAGAGAAACTTTATATTCTTAGCTATTTCAAGTATCCTTTTCGATGAAAATCTAAATTTATCGTCAGCAACTATATCATTATTCAAGTCATCCGATAATCTGTATAAGGCATACAAATCTCTATTATATCTGCGATACATCATAACTACCACTATTGAAATCACGAGCAACACTATGAGAAACAATATATTGGTAATAAATATAGGCTTTTTCAAACTTTCATCTTCATATTCATCCTCATAAGGAATAGATGTAACAATAAACACTCCGTCATTTCTTGAATAAGATACCGCCATATAAGATTTCTCCCCCGAATTTTTATCTATGGAACATTGGTTAAAACCAAATCCATATTTCAAAGCATCTTGAAATTCCATGGGAAGATTCTTAGGAGTCCTCGGACTAATATCAGTAGCGCCATTAGCTGTGGTAATAGAAATTGCTCCATCCGACTTATAAATTGTCATACATACATGATTAGGGAAAGTATTATTCTCATCTTCTATAAAAAGATTTTGTGCTTCAAGCACTTTTATAGAATCATTCCCATTCACAGAGCGCATAAAGTTATTTATAGTTTGTAGCTTTTTCTCCACAAGAAGTATATTATGACTTTTTTGTAAGTAATAAGCCGAAACTACAAATGATAAATACGTTGTCCATGCTATCGCAAGAATAACGAATAATGACTTAGGGCATTTATGAAATCTATGTTTGGAAGCCGTAACCATACCCTAAACGCGTGGTGATATAGGCACCATAATCTCCTAATTTCTTCCTCAATCGGGTAATATTGGTATCAATGGTGCGATTTGAAACACCTTCTGCGTTGTCCCAAATCTTCATTAATAACTCCTTACGCGTGTATATACTATTAGGATGCGTTACAAAGAAAGTAACAAGAGAATACTCAGTTTTAGTGAGACTCACCTGCTTTCCGTTTATAAAGCACTGCTTAGTATTTTGATCAATTCGTAAGTCTTTGAATATTAAATCTGGTTCAAAATTCCCTGATGAAATCTCATGGGCTCGGTTTTGAGCCATAGCTGCTCTTCGCATTACGCTTCTTATGCGGGCTAACACTTCTCTGATTCTAAAGGGCTTAGTAATATAATCGTCTGCTCCTATGTTTAAACCCATCACATGCTCATCTTCTCCATTCAACACCGAACAAAAAATAATAGGAATGTACTCTGTCCTAATGTTGTTTTTTATTCTCTTTGCAAAATCAAAACCGCTTAACCGGCTCATCATTATGTCTAGAATTATCAGAGAATACGAAGGGATATCTAAATCTGCGGCTTCTTCCGCGCTGTAGGCTACATCAACATTATATCCTTCTAATTCCAAATTATATTTCAATATCTCACAAATTTCCCTTTCGTCATCTACGACTAAAATCTTTGGTTCCATAGGAAAATTCTTTTCAGTTGTAAATATAGCAAATCATTTCCATTAGGTATGGTTAAAGAAATTTAATAATTGAACATTGATATTTTTGCTACGTTGTAAGAGCATAATTACTATATTTGCACTGTGTTTTTCATGGTATTAGATTTAAGGTTAATAAGGTTTTGGCTGTCGTGAGACAGTCAAAACTGTTTTTTATATGCCCTCGCGTCCTATTCTACGCTACTTTCTGGCATATTCCAGCCTTAAATACTTTGTTGATTTTTCTCCTACCGAATAATAAATTGAGGTCCTAATTCCAATAATCCAAACTATTTTTGAATCAATCTCCATCAACCAAACATCATGTTTTTCCTTTTCTGACAGCTTTGCATCAGAAAAAATATCACTTAAAAGCTTTGTTCCTTTCATGCCAAATGGCTTAAATCGGTCGCCTTGCCTCCAATGGCGCAAAATAATTTTATGTTTAGGATCTAAAACTGACATATCAAGGGCTATTGAATCTTTTCCATCTACCAATAATCCCTCATTTTCATTTTTCCCAATTATTTCCCTATTTATTTCAATCGGAGAATGTATTACATCATTAAGATTTATTATACTTTCGGTGTCATTTCCTGTATCTTCTTGACGCATAATCTCTAATGTATCTCTATTGAACACCGCTATATAATCTTGAGATATATATTTTTTCCCAGAAACACTTTCGTTACTATCCCAAGTTGAAAGCATATCATCAACCTGCACCGAATTATATCCATATTCTTTGAGAATTTCAAAAAGTGCCGTAGAACGCCCCTGCTCTACATCATCAATACATCTCATAAATATTTCAGCCGTACCGTCGCGGTTCACCTTGACCATCTTCCCCTTCAATTTATCCACAGAATATTGATAGAAATCGAAGCATCCACTCATATCTCTCAAAGTCCTAAGCAATCCCGTCTCAGCCTCTGGAAATTGTTCTTTTATTACAGGTAATATTATATTCCGCAATTTGTTACGCTTATAATCCGACACCTTGTTAGTACTGTCAGTAACGTAATCTTGGTTGCAATCCAGCAGATACTTCTCCACGTCAGCCCTATTCACGCATAGCAATGGCCTTGCTATATATCCATTACGAGGCTTTATTCCTGCAAGTCCCGAAATTCCCGAACCACGAAGCATATTCAGAAAGAGAGTCTCTATATTGTCATCGCTATGATGAGCCACAGCTATTACTTCTGCGCTCATCAGCTGCCGTTCTTTCTCAAACCAAGCATATCTCAATTCACGGCAAGCCATTTCAGTGGACACTTTATATTGCTGCTCGTATGATGCTACGTCAAAATTCTTCACTTTTAGCGCCACTGAAAGCCTTTTGCAAAGACCTCTTACAAAAGCCTCATCTCTATCCGACTCAGTTCCACGCAGATGGAAATTACAGTGCAAAGCAACAATATCATAGCCAAGATTAAGCAATACAAGCAGTAATGCAACAGAATCTGCTCCGCCGCTTAGAGTTACAATTATCCTTCCTTCTCTAGTTAAAAGTTTATTGGAATCTACGTATTGTGATATCTTTTCTTCAAATTGATGCTTTTCCATAGAACAAATATACTTAACTAATTACTTTTTTTAGTAAATTTGCATCACAATTTTACTACACATCAAAATGTTAGAAAAAATAAATCAAATAAAGAAGGAAATTGCGGATCTACAAGCATCTAATGCTGAAATGCTTGAAGCACTTCGTATTAAATATTTAAGCAAGAAAGGTGTTATCACCTCATTGTTTAATGATTTCCGCACTGTTCCAAATGAGCAGAAGAAAGAGATTGGCCAAAAGCTAAACGAGTTAAAAGACCTTGCTACTGAAAGAATTAACGCTCTTCGCGATGCTTTTGCTGAAAAGCAGAATGATGATACCGCTATAGATCTAACAAGAAGTGCTGCTCCAGCTCCTCTTGGAACTCGTCACCCTATTTCTCTTGTTCGTCAAGAAATTATAGATATCTTCTCTCGCCTAGGGTTCACTGTGGCTGAGGGACCAGAAATAGAAGATGACTGGCATGTATTCTCAGCTCTTAATTTTGCTGAAGACCACCCAGCTCGCGATATGCAGGATACTTTCTTTATCCAAAGAAGCCCTGATGTGCTTTTAAGAACTCACACTTCATCTGTGCAAACCCGCACTATGGAGCACACACAACCTCCTATTCGCATTATTTGCCCAGGACGTGTTTACAGAAATGAAGCCATCTCTTATCGTGCACACTGCTTCTTCCACCAAGTAGAGGCTCTTTATGTAGCTAAGGATGTTTCTTTCTCTGATTTGAGACAAGTACTTCTATACTTTGCTCGCGAAATGTTCGGACCTGACACTAAGATTCGCCTTCGCCCATCTTATTTCCCATTCACTGAGCCATCTGCCGAAATGGATATTTCATGTAATATTTGCGGCGGAAAAGGTTGTGCTTTCTGCAAAAACACTGGTTGGGTCGAAATCCTTGGATGCGGTATGGTAGATCCTAACGTTCTTGAGTCTTGCGGAATTGACAGCAAAGTATACTCTGGATATGCTCTTGGCATGGGTATCGAGCGTATCACAAACTTGAAATATCGCGTTAAAGACTTGCGTATGTTCTCCGAGAACGATATGCGATTCCTTGACGAATTCAAACCAGCGCATTAAAATTTAAAGATTAAATATCTTCACTCGAAAGGTGCGCGGTTATATCCCACGCACCTTTTTCAATTTTGTACAAAAATGACAACAAAAGAGAGATATCAAAAGGTCATAGAATGGTTCGAAAAAACCATGCCCGATCCTCATACTGAGCTTCATTATAATAATCCGTATGAGCTATTAATAGCAGTGATATTATCGGCACAATGCACCGATAAGCGCATTAATATGGTCACTCCTCCTCTTTGTAAGGCATATCCCACTCCCTACGATCTCGCTAAAGCTAGCATAGAAGATGTCTATCAATATATTAAAAGCGTAACTTTCCCAAACAATAAGTCTAAATCTCTCATAGGAATGGCTAATAAACTAGTAGATTGCTACAATGGGGAAGTTCCTTCTGACATCGACGAGCTTGTTAAAATACCAGGCGTTGGAAGAAAGACTGCCAACGTTATTCTTTCTGTCGTTTACCAAAAGCCCGCAATGGCTGTCGACACCCATGTATTTAGAGTCTCTAACCGGATTGGATTGACAAAAGACTCTCCAAATCCTTTGGTTACAGAGAAAACACTCGTAAAATACATTCCCCAAGACCTCATTCCACGTGCTCACCATTGGCTAATCCTGCACGGACGCTACGTATGCATGGCACGTAAGCCTAACTGCTTGGAATGTGGGCTTAAAGAATTTTGTCTTTATTATCAGCGGGAAGGCAAATAACACCTTGCAAAATATTCTACTTTTTTTTCTAATACTATATTACATTATTTATGTTGAATTTATCTTAAATTCAGCAAATGGGGACAAAAATCGCTTAAAGTGAGGCTCCCGATTAGGCTATATGGATAAAATTCACGATATTTGAATAAAATTTCAAATAGTATTGTTTTAGTATTAATCAAGCACCTCAAGTCATGGTTTCATCTGACAAAAAACATTTAGTAATTGTAGGAGGCGGCTTTGCCGGAATTAACATCATCAAGTCTATTGACAAGAGCAAATATGACATCACTCTGATTGATAGACATAATTTTCATTCCTTCCCTCCTCTTTTCTACCAAATCGCATCATCGGGTCTTGACCCGGGCAGTATTTCCTTCCCTTTCCGCAGAGAAATGCGCAAAGTGAAAGGCGCCCGCTTCCATATGGGTGAAGTTAAATCAGTGGATACTGATGCACAGACTGTGACCACCCAATTTGAGACGCTTCATTATGACTACCTTGTTATTGCTGCCGGCACCACTAATAATTTCTTTGGCATGAACGACTTGCGCGACAAGGTATATACTTTAAAATCTACAGCTCAAGCTATCCGTCTCCGCAATGAGATTCTGGACCGCTTGGAGCGTGCAAGCATTTGCAAAGACCCTGTGAGAAGAAAACAGCTTCTTAGCTTTGTTGTTATTGGAGGAGGCCCTACTGGTGTAGAAGTAGCAGGTGCGCTTGGCGAAATGAAGAAATATATTCTCCAAAGGGAATATCCTGATATCCACAAAGAAAACATTAGTATCATAATAGTTGAAGGCACCGACAAATTACTTAGAAATATGAGCGAAGATGCTTCCCGTCACGCTTATGAATATCTAGGGCATTTAATGGTTGATGTTAAGCTCAACAAGACTATGACATCTTACGAAAATAATATCGTTCAATTCTCTGATGGCGAATCGGTATATTGCGAAACTCTTGTTTGGACAGCCGGTATCACCGGAGAACCTATTGTAGGTCTTGACAAAGCCACTATGCAACGAGGAAATCGCTTCGTTGTAGATGAATTTAATCATGTAAATGGTTACGACAATATATTTGCTATGGGCGACATCGCCTATCTTGAAGGTGAAGGCTTCCCTCACGGATATCCTCAACTCGCTCAAGTTGCAATTCAGCAAGCTAAGAATTTTGCCGTTAACATGAATAACGATGCCGACTTCACTAAGCCATTCAAATATATAGATAAGGGCTCTATGGCTACAATAGGGCGTAATCGTGCTGTTGCTGACCTGAATCACATGCACCTTTATGGTCGCCCAGCTTGGTTTGCATGGATGTTCGTTCATTTAATGTCATTATTAGGAATGAGAAATAAGCTCTCGGTCCTTATTAATTGGATTTGGTCATATGTAACTTATTCAACTTCACTACGTCTCCTTATCCGTCCTTCTAAATACCCTTATCGCCGTCACTGGGATTTATCTGATTAATTAAAAACCATTATAATTTTTATATAACGAGATTTCAATTATGAATAAGGTAATATATATTTCATTATGTGCATTTTTATTTGCAAGTTGCAATCAAGTAAACTTCTCCTCAATCCTTGGAGGTAAAAAAACTCCAGTCAATATAGAAGAAGCCTCTACTACTTCTGCCCACAAAGGCAAGGTTATAATAAAGAAAGCACCTACTATCGCGCAAAAAACGATTTTAAAAGACTCTGCGTCGGTTGATTCTGTGATAGCAGTTGCTCCTATAGATTCTTTTGCACTTAAAAAAGAAATATCTATTACCACAAAGAAGCAATTGGAAGGAGAATGGACCATTCAAACGATGAAGAATAGAAAACTTTCTGTACGTGATCGTGCATTTCTAACCTTCGATTTTAAAGATAATCGTTTCTATGGTTGCAACGGATGCAATGTAATAAACGGCGAATTCAAGGCCAGTTCTGTTAATGGCTCTATCGAGCTCTCTAATATAATCAGCACAATGATGGAATGTCATAACGGCACACCTGAAAAGTCCGTTATGAGAACGCTTAACGAAGTGACCAACTTCAAAATATCCGAGAATAATGGTATCAAATATCTTTCACTTTTCAATGCTAAGGGTGTTCTTCTTTTCACTCTAAAGAATCAGGATCTTAACTTCCTAAATGGCGCATGGACAGTGAAAGAGCTAGATGGCGAGGCTGTAACAGACGATAACGTACGTTTAGTCATTGATGTGCCAGAGCTCAAACTGCATGGCAATTCTGGATGCAATATCGTTAATGGAACTTTGTATATTGACCCTGACAAAGATTGGGCAATTCAATTCCAAAGTCTTGTTTCTACTCGCAAGATGTGCCCTAATATGAGCGTAGAAACTGCTCTGCTAGTTGCCCTTGAAGAAACCGAATATTGTAAAGAAATTAATAACGACGAGATATCTCTAATGGATGGTAAAGGAAATCAAACTGTTGTACTACGCCGATTAGAGTTAAAATAGATCATTCCACACAATAAACGATAAGGGTTACAGAAATTGATTTCTGTAACCCTTATCGTTTTGTGACTCCAACTTAATCTAAGTTAGAAAATATTCTAATAACCTATTTATTTGCCAAATGGGCATAAAAAAGGGAAAGCTATTAAGCTTCCCCTTGTGATCCAGCCGCGATTCGAACGCGGGACCCACAGCTTAGAAGGCTGTTGCTCTATCCAGCTGAGCTACTGGACCGGCCTATTTTTAGAATGATTCTCAAATTATTTTCAAGAACCTCTTCCTGGAAATCGAATGCAAAAGTAACGTTTTTTCGGCAAACTCACAAGTTATACCACCACTTTATTTATGAAAGTCCATTCAAAACCTCACGAATCTTCTCATAAGTAGTAATTCTGGTTGGCACTAATGGCAATCTAAGCTCATTTTCTATATACCCCATAGCATTGAGCAGACATTTCACACCAGCAGGATTACCATCTACAAAAAGCAGGCTGAACAATTCAGTAAACTTATGATGAATGGCAAGTGCATGTTCGTAATCACCATTTAAAGCCATTCTCACCATCTTACTGAACTCTTTAGGAAATGCATTACCTATTACGGAAATCACGCCCACAGCGCCTAAAGTAAGCAACGGGAATGTGATTCCATCATCCCCTGATATCACCATAAAGTCACGAGGCTTATTTTTAATAATTTCATCCATCTGTGAAATATTGCCTGATGCCTCTTTCACTCCTATTATGTTCTTGAAGTCATGCGCCAATCGCAAACATGTTTCAGGAGCCATATTCACCCCTGTTCTACCAGGTACATTATAAAGAATTACTGGCACTGGCGATGCTTCTGCTATTGCCTTATAGTGCTGATAAATACCTTCCTGTGATGGTTTGTTGTAATAAGGCACTACCGACAAGATGGCACTAAAAGGTGTCAAATCAAGCGTTTTTACTGCCTCAACTACTGCCATAGTATTGTTGCTTCCAAGGCCTAGCACCAATGGAACACGACCATTAACACGTTCCACAACAAAATTCCTTACACTAACTTGTTCTTCAGGGGTAAGTGTAACGGTTTCAGCTGTTGTTGCCAAAACCACTATATAATCTACGTTATTGTTTATCTGATATTCCAGAAGTCGCGCCAACGCTGTATAATCAACTGATTTATCTAACTTAAATGGGGTTATGAGGGCGACGCCCATGCCTTTAAGATTTATTCCAGCCATATAATTATGTCCTTTTTATCTCGCATTAAACATTTGCAAAATTAACCATATTGATATTCTTTCCAAAGAATAGCTTATAAAAAATCTTTAAAGCTATACTCGTGGTTATACCCGAACTCCTATGGCACAAATTTTGTTTATTTCTTGATACTAACTTAGTTCTCTAACTAATAAATATATACAGATATGAACTCTTTCGAAGAACTTATTTCAAGCCAAAAGCCTGTACTTGTGGATTTCTATGCTACTTGGTGTGGCCCTTGTAAAATGATGGCTCCTATCCTAGAAGACGTAAAGAAAACCGTCGGAGATAAAGCTACCATTGTTAAAATTGATGTAGACCAGCATCAGGAACTTTCTATGCAATATAACGTGCAGTCAGTTCCTACGCTTATGCTCTTCAAGAATGGCGAACTCCTATGGCGTGAAGCCGGTGTGCACCAGGCACAAGATATCGTCAACCTTTTAAGCAAGCATTATTGATCAGCTCAAGTCTGAAATAAGAATCATTTCAAAAGGGTTACACTATATCAAGTGTAACCTTTGTTTTTATTCCGAATAGACAGCGATTGGCAATTCTCTGCAATTATATTGAGATGCCATTATTTCTCCATAAGCACCTGCCGAAAGTAATGCTATCAAATCGCCTCTCTTAGTTAGGGGAAGTAGTTCGTCTGTTCCGAAACTGTCACTCGATTCACAAATTGGTCCTACCACATCATATTTATCTTTTTCCGTCGCTTCCGATGTAATATTTTCAATCTTATGATGTGCCTGATACAAGGCCGGACGTATTAGGTCCGTCATACCTGCATCCACTATGATAAATTTTTTATTAGTACCACTCTTCACATAAGTCACCTTAGTTATCAATGATCCACATTGAGCCACTATCGATCGACCTAGTTCAAAATGCAATTCCTGTCCGCTACGTAGTTTAAGATTCTTTTTAAAGATATCAAAATATGCATTAAAGTTTGGAATTGGATTCTCAGTGGGATTATCATAGTCAATACCGAGGCCACCGCCCACATTGATTATTTTAAACTTCACACCTTTTGATTCAAACTCATCTTGAAGAGTGTTAATCTTCTCGCATAGCATTTCATAGGGATGTAAATCCGTCAACTGAGAACCTATGTGAAAATGGAGCCCTATAAGATTGATATTACCTAAATCCTGAGCTTCAGCCACTACGGCATCAAGCAAATCTAGATTAACACCAAACTTATTTTCATTAAGGCCGGTAGTGATATATTTATGTGTATGAGCATCAATATTAGGATTCACACGAATTGCCACATTGGCTTTCTTGCCCTTCCTACCAGCAAGTTCATTCAATATTTCAAGTTCTGGAACGGATTCCACATTAAAGCAGAAAATATCATTGTCCAGCCCAAGGTCAATTTCTTTATCGGTCTTACCTACGCCGGCAAACGCAATTTCATTTTCCTTGAAGCCTGCTTTTATAGATTGCTTTACTTCGCCTCCACTCACACAGTCCACGCCTAGTCCAGCGTTAAGGACTTCCTTAAGAATACGCTCATTGGCATTTGCCTTCACCGCGTAATGGACCTTAAACGGGGTATTCTCTGTATGACGTTTCACCTCGTTCAATGTTCTACGAAGCAAATCTAAATCATAATAATAAAAAGGCGTTTCAGTCTCTTTTAATTTCAAAATTGGGAATGTCATATTCAATCTTATTTTTTGTTATTGAATAGACGTTCGCTTAAAAGATTTAGTGCGCGCACCTTATCTTCTTTCTTCACTAGCATCGAGATATTATAATTACTTCCTCCGTAGGATATCATTCTCACAGGAAGGTCTTTTAGAGCATCTATTGCTGCTGCTTCAAATCCCTTGTTCTGCCATTGCAAATCACCTACCACACAAATAATAACCATATCCCTATCAACAGTTACAGTACCGAATTTCTTCAAGTCGTCAAGAATATTATCAAGGTTCTTTTCACTGTCAATAGTTACTGATACACCCACTTCCGATGTAGCTATCATATCAATCGGAGTCTTATAAGTCTCGAATATTTCAAATACCTTGCGTAAGAATCCGTAAGCAAGCAGCATTCTACCTGATTTTATCTTTATAGCAATGATATTATCCTTTGCTGCTACAGCTTTAATTCTGTGAGAATCGCTCACATTATAAATTAGGGTACCTTTTGCCTTTGGATCCAATGTGTTAAGCAAGCGCACTGGGATATTGTTCAACTTGGCAGGAAGCACACATGTAGGATGGAGAATCTTAGCTCCAAAATAAGCCAATTCTGCAGCTTCTTCAAAGTGAAGTTCATCCACTGGTTGAGTTCCTTCCACATATCTAGGATCATTATTATGCATGCCATCGATATCTGTCCAAATCTCTACTTCCTCAGCATTAATTGCAGCTCCTATTAGTGAAGCTGTGTAATCACTTCCCCCACGTTGTAGGTTATCGACCTCTCCATATGCGTTACGGCAGATATATCCCTGAGTGATATAGATATCTGCATCTGAATATTTTTCTAGGAGACCTGAAAGTTTTTGTTTTATATAAAGATTATCTGGTTCCGCATTCTTGTCTGTCCTCATATAGTCTAGAGCAGGAAGAAGCACAGATTTTATTCCTTTACGTTGAAGGTATATGTTCATCATCGCAGTTGACATCAATTCACCTTGTGCAAGAATTTCCTTCTCCTCAAACATAGTGAACAAGTCTTTTGTAAATGAACGCATATAGTTGAAGCTTGCCTTTATTTCAGTCTTGGCATCTTCTCTATCTTTATCATTGTCGAAAAGCTGATTGATGGTCTCATGATACTTCTGCTCAAGCATATTCATTGTCTCTTTAGCACCATCAATATTCTTCTTGTAGAGATAATCTGAAATCTCAACAAGGGTATTTGTTGTTCCAGCCATTGCCGACAACACCACAATGTTTTTTCCGCGCTCCGTTATTAGAGACGCTACTTCTTTAATTCTGTCTGCAGAACCTACTGAAGTTCCGCCAAATTTCATTACCTTCATTTATTTCAGTCCTATTATTATGATATCTGGAATTATACCCACTTTTATTTTTTCTCGTTGCAAAGATACAGCCTTAAATATCGAATAAAACTTTTAAAAGTCAAATACCCTATCTAAGCTGCATTTATTTTTCGCCATCCACTAGTTTTTTGTCAACACACTTCAACACTCTACTTGGAAATTCTTCCGTCATCTGAATATTGTGAGTTGCCATTATCACCGTAGTACCATTCTCTGAAATTTCTCTAAGAAGTGATACAATCTGATGCCCTGTTTCTGGATCCAAATTTCCGGTAGGCTCATCAGCTAGCACTAATTTTGGCTCGTTTAGCAATGCCCTGGCTATCACTATACGCTGCTGCTCTCCTCCCGAAAGTTCATGAGGCATCTTATATGATTTGTTGAGCATACCCACTCTTTTAAGAGTGGTTTCTATGCGCTCGTTTATTTCATTTTTGTCTTTCCATCCAGTAGCATCAAGCACAAACTTTAGATTGTCATAAACCGATCTGTCTGTAAGCAATTGAAAATCCTGGAACACTATCCCAACATGCCTTCTCAGCATTGGAATTTCTTTTTTCTTGATATTAGGTATGTCATATCCCAAGACCTCCGCTTCTCCAGTCTCGATAGGAATCTCACAATACATTGATTTGAGAAGGCTGCTCTTACCGCTTCCCACTCTACCAATCAAATAAACAAACTCTCCTTCTTGAATTTGGAAACTCACGTCTTTCAATACCACGAGCTCCTTTCGGAGAATTTCTACTTTCTTGAAATCAACAATTTTTGTCATAATCCTTTTTCTGTTTATTATGTCTCTTATAGAGAGCATCGGCCAACTCCTCTATTCTATGGCCCTTTGCAGTTAGGAGTACTATCAAGTGATACAGCAAATCAGCAGCCTCATAGATCATTCTTCCGTCTGTTCCATTGGTTGCTTCTATCACTGTCTCTATTGATTCCTCGCCTACCTTTTGTGCCATACGGTTTATTCCGCTTTCAAAAAGCGTTGTCGTATATGATCCTTCTGGCATTTGGCGGTGACGCTCTTCAATAAAGTCTTGAAGATACGATAAAAATTCTATTCCATAACCATTATCGTCGTTAAAACATGTTGCTGTACCCTTATGGCATACAGGTCCTTCTGGGATAGCTTTAATCAATAGTGTGTCATGATCGCAATCTTCTTCAATGCTTACCACATTCAAGAAGTTTCCGCTTTCCTCACCCTTTGTCCATAAGCGTTGCTTAGTACGACTGAAAAAAGTGACTTTTTTATCCTGAAGAGTCTTATTATAAGCTTCTTCATTCATAAACCCAAGCATTAGCACATTCTTTGTGCGTGCGTCTTGTATTATTGCTGGGACTAGTCCCCCCATTTTCTCAAAATCCAACGACATATTTATTATTTTTTTCTTATTTCTATATTATTATCCGCCAAATAATTCTTCAAGTCTGAAATATTTATCTCATTAAAGTGGAACACACTTGCCGCTAATGCTGCATCGGCTTTTCCTATTTGGAATACATCCTTGAAGTGCTCCATAATACCACCTCCACCCGAAGCTATAACTGGTATTTCTAAAATGTCATGCAAGTGAGCCAAAGCATCGCACGCAAATCCCTGCTTTACTCCATCGTGATCCATACTTGTAAAAAGTATCTCTCCTGCACCTCGTTCCTGTGCTTCAAGAGCCCATTCAAAGAGGCCACGATTAGTGGCTTCCCTTCCGCCTTTCACATAGCAAATCCATTCGCCATTATCACAGCGTGCATCTATGGCCACCACACACACCTGATTTCCGAAATTATGCGCAATTTCGTTAATCAGATTAGGATTTCTAAGTGCTGAAGAATTTATCGACACTTTATCTGCTCCAGCATTCAATAGTGCCTCCACATCCTCAACCGAACCGATTCCGCCACCAACGGTGAATGGAATGCTCACATTCCGCGCTACATTCCTAACTAACTCTACAAATGTCTTTCGGCCCTCGTATGAGGCAGTAATATCAAGATACACCAGTTCATCAGCTCCCGCTTCGCTATAAATGCGCCCCATTTCTACAGGGTCGCCTGCATCACGGAAATTAACGAAATTCACACCCTTAACCGTTTTGCAGTCTTTCACATCAAGGCAAGGTATTATTCTCTTTGCTAGCATATCTATCTAATATTTGCTTTTTCGATCTCTGAAAGTGTTATATGCCCTTCGTAGATTGCTTTTCCCACAATTACGGCAGGTACATTTATTTCTTCCAAATCATCTATATCATGGAAAGAACCAACCCCGCCACTAGCGATTAGATAGACCCCTTCACATTCTTCCAAAATACTCTTATATAAATCAATAGATGGACCTTTCAACATTCCATCACATTCTATATCTGTACTTATAACCTTCTTTATTCCCTTTGTAATATAGTCATTTATAAAAGGGATTATAGACTCTTCGCTATCTTGTTGCCACCCATTTGTGGAAATCTTTCCATTTCTTGCATCAGCACCAAGAATTATACGCTCTGAACCATATTTGTCTATTAGGCCTTCGAAAATATCCCGGAGTTTGATTGCCATGCTACCACCTGTAATCATGGATGCGCCACTCTCAAATGCAATTCGTGCATCTTCCTCACTCTTGATGCCTCCACCAAAATCTATAACAAGATTTGTAGCTGATGCTATTTTTTCAAGCACATTGTAGTTAACAATATGGTTAGACTTAGCACCATCCAAATCCACTAGGTGAAGCCTTTTACAACCAGCTCCCTCAAAGCTCTTAGCCACATCTACTGGAGATTCGCTATATATTTGCTTCTGCTCATAGTCTCCCTTCGACAACCGCACGCACTTGCCGCCTATAATATCTATTGCAGGAATTATCTCTATCATAATTCAATAAAGCTTTTTAATATCGACTCTCCCAAATCTCCACTCTTTTCGGGGTGAAACTGGGTAGCATAAAAGTTATCTTTTTGCAATGCTGCACTGAATTGCGTTATATAGTCGCAAGTAGCCACAGTAGAATCACAAACTGAGGCATAATAGCTATGCACAAAATAGGCATATCCGTTATTCATAAGCTTGGGTATAAAAGAGCCTTCTTTCACATGAATAGTATTCCATCCCATATGTGGGATTTTAAACTCCCTGTCATGCTCATTAGAGAATCTTCTCACCTTAGCATCAAATATCCCAAGACCTTCCACATCGCCCTCTTCAGTTTTCTTACAAAGTAGTTGAAGTCCTAGACATATTCCGAGCACAGGTTGCTTAAGCCCTTTAATAACCTTGTCAAGGCCTTTGGATTTCAAATATTCCATGGCACTTGCGGCATTGCCCACTCCAGGGAATATAACTTTATCGGCACTACATAGAGTGTCGATATCATCTGTAACCTCCGCTTCAACGCCTATTCTATTCAAGGCACACTTCACAGAGAAAACATTCCCGGAATTATATTTTACTATCGCTATTTTCAAGTTTGTAAATTTACTAAGAAAAATCTATTAACTAAATACTATAGTCTTATTTCTATACGTCAGAATCTTACGCTGAGCATGCTTCTCTACGGCTCTCGACAAAACGATTTTCTCAAGATCTCGCCCTTTATGCACCAGATCCTCAATAGTATCCTTGTGCGTAATGCGCACAATATCTTGTTCTATAATTGGGCCGGCATCAAGTTCTGTTGTAACATAATGGCTTGTGGCACCAATTAGCTTCACGCCTCTCTCAAATGCAGCATGATAAGGTTTTGCACCCACAAATGCCGGCAAGAAGGAATGATGGATATTAATTATTTTATTTGGATAGCGCTTTATGAAATTTTCTGATAGAATCTGCATATATCTTGCTAATACAATGAAATCAATGTTATATCTTGATAGCAATTCTATTTCCTTAGCTTCCATCTCCTCCTTGTTTGAATTATTCACAGGAATTACCTCAAAAGGGATGTTGAATTGCTTCCCAATATGAGCCAAATCAGGATGGTTGCTTATTATCAACGGAATCTCCACTGGCAAGTCTTCAGCAGTGTAGCGTGCTAGGATATCATAGATACAATGCGACATCTTCGAAACAAAGATTGCCATCCTCTGTATCTTATTTGTGAACTTCAACTTATAATCCATATCATAGCGTTTCGCATAGAGTGTATCAAAATAATCATTGATTTTCTCTTTTGGAATTATAAATTCACTCACGTCCCATTCTACACGCATATAAAAAATCCCATTCACCCTGTCAACATATTGATCAAGATAAAGAATATTACCCCCATTTGTATTGATAAATTCCGTTATTACAGCAATAATACCGGGTTGGTCTGGACAATGCATTAATAAAACTGCATTGTTATGTGAATTATTATTCAGCATAAGCTTATTAAAATGAGCCACAAAGATAACGATTTACGTTAATCTTATCAAGCATTTTGCAACCTAAATAGTTATTTTATAATACTTTGTTGCTTGATTTCAACTTTTATTATTTCTTTTGTCGCTATTTTCACCTCAATTACTCCAATTGCGTCATTACGCTTACAGCTTAAATTATATTCATCCATATATTGACATAAAGATGCATATAATACTTCATTGTCGCCCTCAATAATGGCTTTTATTCCATCAATATGCTCTTGATGAAATAGATTCTCATTTCCTATAATAAGAATCCCGTCTATAAAAACAGTATTTGGAGTTTCGGTGTCAAAACGTTCATAAGTAACGTTATCCCCATCAAAGCTCCAAATACATTGTCTATATACCTTCGATTCGAAAATCGTATAATTTGCTAGATATCTATTTTGCATAGGCAGAACTTTTATCGCGACGGGGGCGACATATGTCGCATGTTTGGTGAATTCTGTACATGTTCGCTTGCGCTACTCTTATTCAGTCCAGGCTTCGGAGTAAACGAGCCTTCTTGCATCTTCGCCTCTGGGTCCTTTGGAAGCACACCAAATGCGCCGTCTAAATGTTTCTCTATCGGTTTGGTCTTAAGTCTTTTCTTTCCAAACCATTTCTGAGAATAAATTATCGAATAATTATTTCTGTCAAGATGCATTCGAAGCAGCTCCACACTATCAATATATGCTATCTCACGAGGCATTGGCGAATATTGCATATACCCGTAAATTCTCCTTATATTTTTAGTAGAATCACTTTGCAAAACATAGTTATTCCATCCCTCAAAACTTGACTCCCTTGTCACAAATGCTGTTGAGCCATCAGTATAATCAATACCAAAGTACATCTTCATACTTGATTTTGTGTTGCAAAGTTTCAATGATAACTTAAATTGATCTCCCTTCTTTAAATCTATCGCAGGATAATCAAATGTAATTATATTCTTTCCAAGCGCTCCTATAAGCTGCCAAGTTCTAGGCTTATTCCACAAATCAGCGGTATCACCTTTAGCAGAATATCTTTTACGAGAGGATGTAATATTGCTTGCTGTCATCATTTCAGCCTGATTGCTCGAATCTTTTATATTCTTTTGCTCTGCCGTTAATTTTTCAATTATCTTATCGTACGCATTAGTGTATCTGTCCACATTATGGCCGTACCACACAAGAGTTGAATCATATTCTTCCTGTGTTACTCCATGTTGCATCAACACTGATTGCTTAACTGCCATCTTTAAGGAATCGTTATAGAATTTACCTTGATTCATGTCCATATAGGCTTCAGCCTTATGCATATCGACCATAAGGGACACAAAATCACTTTCGTCAAGCACTCCGTCGGGGGTCATCTTACACCCAACAAAAAGCACTAAAAGTAAAATTCCAATTAACGTTCTGCGCATTATTATTCTCCTACTCTTTCAATTTATTATCACCTTTGCCAGACTCTTCTTTAGTCTCAGCATCTACTTTCTTTTCAGTTGAACTTGAAAGATTATGTGAATAGAAAAGGATTAATATCACTACCCCTACACTTAAAGCAGCATCAGCGATATTGAATATCGGATGGAAAAAGATAAAGTGCTCTCCACCTACAAATGGCATCCACATTGGCCAATTCCACTCTGCAAGCGGAAAATACAACATATCTACCACCCGCCCATTAAACCAGCTGCCATATCCTCCTCCATCAGGGAATAATGTTGCTATCCCTGGGAATGTAGGATTGTTGAATATCTCACCATAGAAAATACAGTCTATGACATTTCCAGCTGCACCAGCAGTTATCATAGCTATACACACTATATAGCCACGCTGTATTGTCTCTTTGTCCTTTATCTTTGTAAGATAATATATAAAGGCTCCTACGGCAATAATACGGAACCAGGTAAGCAATAGTTTACTTCCAAATTCCATTCCGAAGGCCATACCATTATTTTCAATAAAATATAGGCGGAACCAATCGGTTATATACAATTCTTCTCCATAGAAAAAATGGGTTTTCACCCATATTTTCAATAATTGGTCTAATATTACCACCGCTGCGATAACAATCGCAGCGAGCCATCCTTTTGTTAATTTCATTTATTATTGCTAAGCAATTTCTTTTACTTCTTTTTCTGATCGTTCTTTACTTCTATCGCAAGTGTTGCGTGAGGCACAGCACGTAAGCGTTCCTTTGGAATAAGCTTTCCTGTCTCACGGCAAATTCCGTAAGTTTTATTCTCAATACGCACTAGCGCTCCTTGCAATTTTTGTATAAACTTCATCTGACGTTGAGCTAACTGCCCAGCCTCCTCCTTGTTTAATGTCGTTGCTCCTTCCTCAAGAACTTTGAATGTAGGGGAAGTGTCGGAAGTATCATTGCTATCTGTATTCATCAAATTGGAACGTAGCAATTCATAATCTTTATATGCTTTGTCCAACTTCTCAAGAATTAAATCTTTAAATTCTTGCAATTCTTCATCTGAATAACGAGTCTTTTCGCTCATAGCTAATCCTCCAATTAATTTTGTTATGCCTTATCAACGGTAACATAGAGTTTGTAATCGTCCATGTCGAGTTCTATCTTCTCGTCGCAGTCTTTCACATCTTCGATGATTATTGATTCAGCGAGAACTTGTTTTGAAATATAATCTTTATATTCTTCAATAGCTGCATCTGAATGCTCGTCTGAAGCTATCTTCACTCTAATTTTATCAGTGATATCAAAATCCTTGCTCTTTCTTATGTTCTGGATTCTGTTTACTATCTCTCTCGCAATACCTTCACGAAGTAATTCATCGGTAACGGTGATGTCAAGAGCTACTGTTAGATTACCATAATTTGCAACTAACCATCCTGGTATATCTTCTGATATAATTTCTACGTCGCATAGCTCTATGGTAGCATCATTACCTTCTATTTTGAAGGTAAATTCTCCGTTCTTCTCAAATTCAAGTATGTCCTTTTGCAACATTTCCGCAACAGACTTTGCGAGAAGCTTCATAATCTTGCCATGCTTAGGACCAAGTTTCTTGAAATCAGGTTTCACCTTCTTTACAAGAATACCATCTTCATTGCTCACAAACTTTATATCCTTAACATTCACTTCGTTTAGGATTAGTGCGCTCATTGCCTCCACTTCCGACTTTTGTTTTTCATCGAAGACTGGAATCATGATTGTTGTGAGCGGTTGACGCACCTTTAAGTTTTTCTTTCTACGTAGAGAAAGCACCATTGATGTGATATCCTGAGCCACTTTCATTTGGTCTTCAAGATTCTTGTTTATCACGCTTTCATCAACTTTTGGAAAGAATGCTAAATGCACCGACTTCTCTTCTCCACGAGTTACTTTTGTCAAATCTCTATATAGTTGGTCTGCATAGAATGGTGAAACTGGCGCTATCAATAACGCTATCGTTTCAAGACATGTATATAATGTCTGATATGCCGACAACTTGTCTTCGTTCATTTCTCCTCCCCAGAAACGCTTGCGGTTTAAGCGAACATACCAATTGCTTAAATTATCGCCAACAAATTCCGAGATTGCACGTGCAGCCTTGGTGGGTTCATGTTCTGTAAGTTGCTTATCAACCTCTGCAATCAATGAATTCAATAGAGAAAGAATCCATCTGTCAATTTCAGGTCGCTTAGCAAACTCTACCTGTGGGGCGGAATTATCAAATCCATCCACATTAGCATATAGTGCAAAGAATGAATATGTATTATATAGTGTTCCAAAGAATTTACGACTCACTTCTTCTACTCCGTCTGTATCAAACTTCAAGTTATCCCACGGAGAAGAATTTGATATCATATACCAGCGAAGGGGATCTATGCCATATTTTTCAATAGCTCCAAATGGATCTACGGCATTTCCCAGACGCTTACTCATCTTATTACCGTTCTTATCTAGGACTAGTCCATTAGAAATTACCGATTTATATGCAACATTATCAAATATCATCCCGGCTATTGCATGTAGAGTAAAGAACCATCCACGTGTCTGATCCACACCTTCTGCAATAAAATCTGCTGGGAACACACTTCCCTTATCAAAAGCTTCTTTATTTTCAAACGGATAGTGTATCTGAGCATAAGGCATAGCTCCTGAATCAAACCATACGTCAATCAAATCAAGCTCGCGACGCATTGGCTTACCATCAGATGACACTAGAACTATATCATCAACATAAGGACGGTGTAAATCTATCTTATCGTAATTTTCCTGCGTATAAACGCCAGGCTCAAATCCTTTTTCTTTATAAGGGTTAGACTTCATCACACCCGCCGCAACGGCCTTCTCTACTTCTGAATATAAATCTTCTACACTTTCAACGCACTTTTCTTCAGTGCCGTCTTCAGTGCGCCATATTGGAAGTGGTGTTCCCCAATAGCGGCTTCTTGATAAGTTCCAGTCTTGTAGATTCTCTAACCATTTTCCGAAACGACCAGAACCAGTTGCCTGAGGTTTCCAGAAAATTGTCTCATTAAGCGCCATTAAGCGTTCTCTAGCTGCAGTAGTTCTTACAAACCAGCTATCAAGCGGATAATAAAGGATTGGCTTGTCTGTACGCCAGCAGTGTGGATAGTTATGAACATGCTTTTCAATCTTAAATGCTGTCCCTGCTTGCTTCATTTCCATACAAAGGACAACATTCAGGTCTTCTGCCTTATTAGCAGCTTGCTCATCATATTTTCCTTCTGGATTGAATTTAGGATCATAGGCATTCTTTACATAATCTCCAGCATGGTTCTTATATAAGTCCACGTTTACACAGTTCTTGACGAATTCCTCATCAAGATCTTCTATATTCCAATATTTTCCAGTAAAATCTACCATTGGACGTGTCTCGCCCTTCTTATTTATCAAGAACAAAGAAGGTATTCCTGCAGCCTTAGCCACGGCAGCATCGTCCGCACCAAAAGTCGGAGCAATATGAACGATACCTGTACCATCTTCAGTCGTGACATAATCGCCAGAAATCACACGGAATCCGTTATTGTCAATGATTATATCATCACCTTCTTTTCTCACAGGTTTCACCCATGGGAAAAGTTGCTCATATTTCAAGCCCAACAAATCTGGGCCTTTATATTCTGCCAAAATACGATAAGGTATCACCTTATCTCCATGTTTGTATTCTGAAAGAAGCTTGTCTGCTCCTTCAGCTGGCAGATAAGCATTCAAACGTGCTTTTGCTAATATACAAGTCATTGGGTCCCCTGAATATGGGTTATATGTTTCTACAGCCACATAATCAATCTTTGGACCTACACAAAGAGCCGTATTTGATGGCAAAGTCCATGGAGTTGTAGTCCAAGCTATAAAATTTATATTATCTGCAAATCCTTCATCAGCCTTAGCTTTTAATGCAGATACTATTTCATTGCCGTCATCTACTAATTTGAAATTGGCTGTTACAGTAGTATCCTTCACATCACGATAGCATCCAGGTTGGTTCAACTCATGAGTGCTCAAGCCAGTACCTGCAGCTGGTGAATATGGTTGGATTGTATAGCCTTTATATAGATACCCTTTTTTGTATAATTGCTTCAAAAGCCACCATACAGTCTCTATATATCTGTTATCATATGTAATATATGGATTATCAGTATCTACCCAATAACCCATTTTATGAGTTAGATCTGTCCACTCTTTGGTGTATTTCATCACCTCCTTGCGGCAGGCTGCGTTGTAGTCATCTACTGATATCTTACTTCCAATATCTTCTTTTGTTATTCCAAGTGCTTTTTCTACACCTAGTTCCACAGGCAGTCCGTGAGTATCCCAGCCTGCTTTACGCATAACTTGGAATCCTTTCATAGTCTTATAGCGGCAAATAATATCCTTGATTGTACGGGCCATCACATGGTGAATACCCGGCATACCGTTAGCTGAAGGAGGTCCCTCATAAAACACAAAAGAAGGAGCTCCATCTCTTTCTTTGATGCTTTCTTCAAAAACATTCTCTGCGTTCCATTTCTCAAGAACATCTTTGTTGATCTTGGATAGATTAAAATTGCTATATTCTTTAAACTTGCCTTTCATATAATTTAGAATAACTTCCTTTAAAATTTTGTGCAAAGATAGTACAACTCAATCGTAATAAGAAATAAATTTCTTTTTATTTATCCATTTATTAATCAAAGAAAAAAGCGAATATTTATTAACGTTATTCGTATTTATTCTAAAATAAATAAATTATATTTGCCTTGAATAATAAACATAAACTTAAATCATTATGAAAAAGTATTTTCTAATGTTGGTTGCAGCTTTCGCTTTAGTTTCTTGTGGCGGAAGTGCTAACAAAGATGCAAATGCAGCTCCTGCCGACAGTTCTGCCGACAAAATGACTGAACAATTAACCGAGATGGTTAAAACTAATGACGCTGAAGGTATCACTAAACTTCAAAATCAAGCCTCTTCTGAAATCAAAGCACTCTATGCTAAGGGAGATACAGCTGCCGCTGAAGCTTACAAGTACAAAATCATCAAATTCTTGAAAGAAAACAAGGCAAAACTTAACGAGCTTAAGGTTGTTGATATCATCGATAACGCTGAAGCTGTTCCTGGAGCTATTGAAAGCACTGCTAAAGAAGGAAATGAAGCTCTCAAATCAGATGCCAATCAAGTAAGTAAAGAAGTACAAGCCAAAGCTAAAGAAGACGTAAATAAAGCTGAGGCTAAGGCTAAAGACAAAGCTAACAAAGCTATTGACGACGCATCTGCTAAAGCTCAGAAAAAAACTGACGAAGCTGTCAGCAAGACTAAAGATGACGTAAAGAAGAAACTAGGCCTTTAATCACTAATCTGATTAGAATAAAAAAAGGGAATCTCAATTGAGGTTCCCTTTCATTGTATATGCTGGGTTATTATTTACTTAGCACCCATCTTACCTCCCTTCACTCCTGCTCCTAAGCTGAAGATATTTTGATCATAGGATACTGTCTTTTGTCCCATTTCGCGCTTGCGCTTTAACGCTAATTGAACAAGACGGTCCATTAATTGGTCGAAACGTATTCCAGTTGCTTCCCATAGATAGAATGAAAGAGACCCAGGAATAGTATTTATTTCATTTACATAGATGTCACGAGTCTTGCGATTAATTATCACGTCAACGCGGCTCACACCATGGCATGACAGTACACGGAATGTTTCCCCTGCTAGGAATTGTATCCTTTTTGTCTCATCTTCTGGTAATTCAGCCGGTATTCTCTTTTGAGATGCCTGCATACCCTTTGCTCCTTTACTTCCTCCCATATATTTATCTTCATATGTTAAGAAGTCTTTTGTCTTAATTGGTTCTTCTAGAACCGACATTTGATAATCATCACAGTCACCTAAAACTGAACAGTTTATCTCTTGCAGTTCTTCCACCATATCCTCAACGATAATACGAGTAGAGTATATTTCAGCGCCATCCACTTTCTCTATTAATTCTTCACGATTAGTAGCACATCCAATACCTACACTTGAGCCAAGGTTTGCTGGTTTCACAATCACTGGATAACCAATCTTATCTTCTATTTTCTTTATTAGCTCATCACGCTGCGAATACCATCGTTTATCAGTAAACCACACGTAATCGACTACTGGAATGTCACAAGCTTGAAGAATCATCTTCATAGTAATTTTATCCATTCCATTGGCCGACGACACAGTATTACATCCTGCGTATGGTATTCCTATGGTTTCAAGGACACCCTCGAAAATTCCATCTTCTCCATTAGACCCATGAAGTACTGGAATCACAACATCAAGTTTGGTTACCACGTTTGAGCCAAACATTCCCTTCTTTTTCTTATATAGATTATAGTCGCCAAAGCAAGGCTCCATATATACTTCCTCACACTTTGTAAGCAATGTCTTTATGTCGCGATAATTGGCAACATCAAACAATGCTTCACCTGTGTACCATTTCCCTTGTTTTGTGATATAGATAGGAGTAACGTCATACTTTTCTCTGTTAATTGCATGCATTGCCTGAGATGCAGAAATCACTGATATCTCATGTTCTGTGGATCTTCCACCAAAGAATACTCCAATATTCGTCTTCATCGTTTATTCTTTTATATTTTATTTGTTTCTTTATCTTATTTGAATGTGTCTGGCAGGTCGTTTTCATATAACACTGTATCTCCAACCATAGCAATTGTTGCAAGCAACGCTTGTGCGTCGTTGAAAGTATTCACTGGATGCACATTTTCCTCAGGCATTTCTTTAGATTTTATGCCTTTTAATATAGCTTCTCTGTTATACTCACCTACGATTATAGCCACATCACTGGTTTCAGCAATATGCTCTCCAAACTTCTCATTATAGAATGCTTGTTGCGTTCCTAGCTCAATCATTCCTGGAGTAATTACTATACGCTTTCCGCCCTTCATATTTGCAAGCACATTTAATGCCATTCGAGAACCATCAGGATTTGAATTAAAGGCATCATCTATAATCGTTACACCAGCTGGAGTGCGCTTAATGTTCAATCTATGTTCCACTTGGGCTATCTTGCTAACAGCATATTTAATTTTATCTACAGGAACTCCAAGTTTGATAGCTATAAGAGTGGCTGCAATAAGGTTTGATATATTACATTCGCCCACAAGTTTGGTAGAAAGCTCAATGTCTACATCCTTACCCAAAATTCTGAATGTGGTACCTGCAGCACTATACTGTATATCTTCAGCATGATAATCACTACCTTCCACATCCTCTACTGTATATCTGCTCACTGCCACATTATCTACATTTCTATTTGCTACATAAGGAAAATCATTATTTACTACTACATAGCCATCGGCAGGAAGAGCATCCGCTAATTCAAATTTTGTGCGTTGTACATTCTCTATTGTCTTAAATGACTCCAAATGCTGAGGGCCAACAGCTGTTATAATACCCATCGAAGGATGCACCAAATCACATATTTCTTTGATATCTCCTATGTTCTTTGCTCCCATTTCAACGATAAAAACTTCGTTATAAGGCTGCATCATCTCTCTAACAGTCCTAATCACTCCCATTGGAGTATTAAAACTCCCCGGAGTCATCAACACCGAAAAATGTTCACTTAATATTCTGTTTAGATAGTGTTTCGTACTAGTCTTTCCATAACTTCCTGTGATTCCTATAATCTTCATATCAGACATTTGCTCAAGAAGTCTTTTAGCATCATTGTAATATCTTTGATTAATTGCATTTTCCACTGGTTTCAACAACCAATTTACAGCAATTGTCACACCACTGGAAATCATTATCATGAATATAGGCCAAATCACCAACGCAAATATACTCTGTTCTATAATACTGAATAGGACCCCTGTTATAACTATTAACGCTATCTCAGTAATAAAAAGTCTCCACACTCTTTTTGTGAATACCAATGAATGTTTATATTTCCTCTTTATTAAAGATACCGCAAGAATCACAAATACTATACTTACAAGGCCCTTCACATAGTTGAACCAATCAAATTGAGCAAAGCCAGAAATACATAAAACTACTATTACACAACAAAACAAGCGATTAGGTTTCAATGATTCGTCGCTTTGCTTTAGCCATTTGATATAGCGTTCGTTTCTGTACGAATTTTGTTGAAGCATCTGAAGATCTCTCTTTACCACGAAAATTAAATAAAACAGTGCGGTTAAAGCTAGTAGTATATTCATTGCTGTTGTCAACATATCTCTTATATTTATTTTTTAATTCTTTGTTATTTCGTTTTTCAGGAAACTCTTCAACACAGCTGCAAACTGGTACGGATTCTCAAGGAAACTATAATGCCCCACACCGTCAAATGCCACTAATCCTGCATCAGGAATCAATTTTTCCATAATCTGAGCATCCTTTAATGGTGTAGCAGTATCATTTTTTCCCCATATTAAAAGCGTTGGACATTTTATCTTCGGTAATGCAAATTTCAAATCCTCGTTCACGACTTTGCTCATTATCGTACGCATTTTCTGTGTCGCACTATTGTAGTCGCTTGATCCTACTTTTCCGCGGTATTTATCCAAAAGTTGTTGACCTTTCGACTTCCCAAAGATTATAGGAAGCAGTTTTTTAACAGTCTTGTAGGTATAGACTTTATAATAATATTTGAGTGTACGGGTAGGTTTCACGCCTGCCGCATCCACTAGAATTAGTTTCTTCACCTTATTACGCGAAGCATAGAGTATTCCCACGCGGCCTCCGAAAGAATGGCCCAGCAATATTGGGTTCTCTATATTCTCAGCTTTGATAAATTTCTCTATCAACTGTGTATAGTCTTCTATACCCCATATTTCCATAGGTTCAGTACTTTCACCAAATCCAGGAAAATCAATGTTATATACCTGCATAGTGGGTGTCAATACATTCTCGATACTCGCTAATGTTGTGCGATTACATCCCCATCCATGCATCAATATGATTGGGCTTCCTTCGCCCTCCACGGTGAAACTAAATTTTACACCTTTTATGTCAAGAGTCTTTTTCATTCACCTCTTAAATAAGTTGCAAATATACGAATAACGTGTAATTAATTTTCATTTTAGCATAAAGTAAAATTCAAAAAATAAAACTCTCACCATATATCTGTCATTTTTTCTCAAATTATAACCGACTACCCAACACATAAATAATCTCCTAACCTGTAAATTCGTTTCACTTTATCCAATTCTATTTATATCATTAGTGTATTATTTTAATTCTATTTTTCTAGAACAAGTGCCTAATTCTTGATGTTATTTATTATCTTAGCTTATAAATTAAAAACTACCGATTAATCATGGCAGAAGACATCAAAAAACGCATTGAGGATTTGCGAAAAGAATTGAATGAATGTAATTATCAGTACTACGTTCAAAATATGCCCACGATTTCCGATAAGGAATTTGATGATAAAATGCGCGAACTTCAAGACTTGGAAAACGCTAATCCACAATATTTTGATGCATATTCGCCTTCACAGCGCGTTGGAAGTGATATTAGTCAAGGATTCACACAAGTCAAGCACGAACGTCCCATGATTTCTCTAGCCAATACATATTCTGTTGAAGAAGTGGCCGATTTCCTGCGCCGAGCTGAAAATGGGCTTCACGGAGAGAAAGCTGAAATCATTGGCGAAATGAAATTTGATGGCACATCAATTTCTCTAACATATGAAAATGGCCGATTAGTTCGAGCTGTTACCCGAGGTGATGGTGAGCGTGGAGATGATGTCACAGCAAACATACTCACAATCAAAAGTATTCCGCTTCAATTACCTCCTGGTGACTATCCTGAAAAATTTGAGATACGAGGCGAGGTATTGCTCCCTTGGAAAAATTTTGATGCGCTTAACGAAGAAAGAGCCTTTAACGAAGAGCAATTATTCGCTAATCCTCGCAATGCAGCGGCAGGCACCCTTAAGATGCAGAATTCTGCTGAGGTAGCTCAGCGCGGTCTCGATGCATATTTCTATTATCTTTTAGGAGAGAACCTTCCTTTCGACAATCATTATGATAATATGCAGGAAGCTAAAAAATGGGGATTTAAAGTAGCTCCTGTAATGGAAAAGCTTGAATCGATTGAAGCAGTTGAGAAATTTATCGATAAATGGGACGTAGAACGTAAAAAACTGCCAGTTGCAACCGATGGATTGGTATTTAAGATAAATAACCTACGGCAGCAACTAAATCTCGGATCTACTGCAAAATCACCTCGATGGGCCGTAGCATATAAATTCCAAGCCGAACGTGCTTGCACTCCTCTCAAATTCGTATCATTTGAAGTAGGAAGAATGGGCATCGTCACTCCAGTAGCCAACCTTGAGCCGGTACTATTATCTGGAACTATCGTAAAACGTGCTTCTCTACATAATGAAGATATTATAATATCTCTCGATATTCACGAGGGAGACAAGTTATATGTGGAAAAAGGTGGAGAGATCATTCCCAAAATTGTAGGAGTTGATGTTGATAGTAGGCAGCCTAATGCTATGCCAATAGTCTTTGTAAAGAATTGTCCAGAATGTGGCACTCCTCTCCAAAGAGTCGAGGGCGAAGCATCATGGTTCTGTTCCAATAAATATCATTGCCGTCCACAAATCACAGGTAAAATTGAACATTTTGTCGGACGTCACATGATGAATATTGATGGCATTGGGGAAGAGCTTGCAGAACAACTATTCGCTGCAGGATTAGTAGAAAATATTGCAGATATATACGAATTAACCGCAGAAAAACTAATGAAATTGGATCGTCTCGGCGAAAAATCTGCTCTTCGTATTATGAATGGTATCGAGACTTCAAAGAAAGTTCCATTCGAACGAGTTATTTACGCACTTTCTATCCCATTTGTAGGCGAGACTGTGGCAAAAACTCTGGCACATGCCACACACAAAATGAAGACTCTAATAAACATGGACATTCAGGAACTGTCGTCTATACCTGAAATAGGGCCTAAAATAGCCGAAAGCATCGTAGAATATTTCAAAGTGCCCCTCAACAAAGAAATCGTTAATAGATTGGAATTGGCAGGTCTTCAAATAGAAATTGCAGAAGAAGAGTTAAACAATATATCCGACAAGCTTAATGGAAAAACTCTCGTTATTAGCGGAGTATTCTCTAAACATTCTCGAGAAGAATATAAAACCTTAATCGAGAAAAACGGAGGTAAAAACGCCAGTTCCATATCTGCAAAAACTGACTATGTGCTTGCTGGAGAAAACATGGGTCCGGCAAAACTGGAAAAAGCTAAAAAACTCAACATCCCAATAATAGACGAAGATGAGTTCTTGAAAATGATTGAATAAGCTTTGATTTTATCACTGTTTATCAAATATATTGCAATGCTCGGTAGTGCCAAAATACATTACCGAGTATATTTAAAGCCTATAAGTGCTATAACCAATCAATCCTATAAACACACATGACACTATGAAGAATTATTTCATTTTGCTTCGTCCACAACAATGGCTAAAAAATTTATTTATCTTCTTACCAATGTTTTTCGGAGCGCACATGCTTGAAGTTAGCTATCTCATACCAACTTTAGTGTGCTTTACCGCATTTTGCCTTCTTGCAAGTTCAATTTATTGCTTAAATGATTTGATCGATGCAGACATGGATCGGATGCATCCTAAAAAATGCAAACGCCCTATTGCCTCAGGCACGATAACTCCTGCTTTTGCCTATGTAATGATTGTCATCCTGCTTGTTGCTGCAGTAACAATAATCCTTTTATTCTTTAACATCGAAACTGCAGCAAAAATATTAATCGTATTTGCATCATATTATGTGCTGAACATTGCCTATTGCTTTAGATTAAAGAAATTCCCTATAATTGATGTCTTTATTATCTCAATTTGCTTTGTTTTGAGAGTTGTAGCCGGTGGAATATGTACTGACATCTGGATTTCACAGTGGATAGTACTTATGGTATTTCTTTTAGCTTTATTTTTGTCATTTGCAAAAAGACATGATGACTTGGTTATATATGAACAAACTGGTAAAATGACGCGCAAAGCCTCAATGCAATATAATCTCGATTTCTTAAATCAAGTAATCACAATCATTGGCACTATTACAATAGTCTGTTATATAATGTATTCCTTCTCAGAAGAAGTCATATTGCGGTTCAATTCCGAGCATATCTATCTCACATCAATATTTGTTTTAGGTGGTATAATTCGGTATCTCCAAATTACCATAGTAGATAATGGAAGTGGAAATCCCACAATGATTCTTATGAAAGACCATTTCATCCAGATAATGCTCCTTTTATGGATATTATCCTTTGGAGCAATCATTTATCTATAATGATTATCTTTGCAGTATTTATTCCCTGGGCAAAATGGAGAAAAGAAGAATAGCGGCATTTGATTTTGACGGCACCTTAACAAAGAAAGATACCTTGATTGAGTTTATAAGGTTCACTCATGGATCTTTTAGGCTTTATCTTGGCATTTTATTTATATCTCCATTTATTATAGCCAGCAAGTTTAAAATCTACAATAGCGGCAAAGCTAAGCAGCGGATGTTTTCATTGTTCTATAAGAAAATGCCTTATTCAAAATTCAATGAATTAGGCGAAAGATTTGCTACAAATATTGAATATTTCTTTCGTTCAGAAGTCTTGGATAATGCTCACAAGCATATTCAGAAAGGCCATACCGTGTACGTTATTACTGCGAGTATTGAAGAATGGGTCAAACCATGGTGCAATAATCACAACTTGAATAACATTATTGCCACCCGTATTGAAATAGATTCCAAAGGGCTGCTTTCAGGAAAATTTATCACCCCCAATTGCACGGGTAAGGAAAAAATAAATAAACTGCTTGAGATTGAGCCACAAAGAAGTGAATATATTCTTTATGCTTATGGAGACAGCAATGGCGACAAGGAGTTATTCTCTATTAGCGATTTTCATAAAAAGATAACCGTATGACACAAAGCACAAATAATTTCAGCATATATTTTCAAATCGGAGCAGCATTACTTCTCATCCCTTTATTCACTTTTATTATTGAAGTAATTTCTTTCTTTGCAGGTTCTTGCACACAATTCTGGCAGTTCCCGCTTGGCTTTGTATCGGGTCTCCTATGCGCTGCTTCTATGAATGGCATGAGAAATTTTTTCTCATACTTACGCCCAATAGCTGCTTACGTCATATTAATATCTGTAATCTTAATCATTATCTGTTCTATTCTTCAAGATTACACTTATGATGGGAATCTTTACCATCAAAACACTATAGCCTACCTTCTAAAAGGATGGAATCCATATCTTAACACCCTTGGTGTTGATAAATTATTCTATTGCGCCAGGCATTATGCAAAAGTCCTTGAGATTATAGCTGCGGCAATTTCTGCAACAACGGGATTAATTGAAGCTGGAAAGGCCGTAAACGGGATGATAATATTTGCAGCTGCTTTTCTCTGCTTCGACGCACTTGGCTTTATTCTTAAGAATTCTTCATGGAAGCAAAAATTACTAGCTATGTTAATGCTCGTATGCAATCCTGTTGGGATGACTCAAATGCTTTCTTTCTATAATGACTTTGCCAAATATTATTATATTTTAATCACATTATGTCTTGCGGCTAGAATGCTCAAAGGTTTGAATTGGCCGGTTGCTTTACTATTCATATCAGTAATAATAATGGCAATCGGAACTAAATTTAATGCCTTTTTTGAAGAAGGGCTTCTCATAATCGCAGTCATAATTTGGCTTTGGGCGCTCAAACGACGCAAGGATGCTCTTCAGTTAGTTCGGTTATCCTTTGCTTCTCTAATTATTGGAGCTTTTATTTTAGGGTACCACCCTTATGTCACGAATGTAATTTATGAGGGAAATCCATTTTATCCTTTACTAGGGTCAAATACAGTGGATATAATGGCTGGAAACACACCTCAAGTATTTGCTTCTGGCAATAGATTCAGCAATTTCTTATTATCTGTATTCAGTTTTCACATTCCTACTTGCGATCTTAGAATTGGAGGCTTCGGATTCTTCTTCCCTATCATCCTATTGCTTTCTATACTTGCCTTACTGGTTTATCGAAAATACTTTCCAAAAATATCTTTAGTATTAATTGGACTAATTGCAATAAGTTGCTTTATTTTTGAACAATCATGGTGGGCTAGGTATGTCGCCCAACTTTGGTTGATTCCATGCATCATCGCAATAGTGCTTCTTCATATAGAAAATTTGCCTAAATATGGAGTCATCACTCGAAAGTCCATAATTATACTGGCTATTCTTTCTGGAATAATTGGACTAGGAGTAACATGCTATAAAGATGCTCAATTAAGTCTTTACCGCATATCTCTATTTAATTCCTTAGAAGCTAAAACAATAAAAGTGGCTAACAACAATGAACAATTCGAACGCCATGCATTTGAACAAGGCTTTTCTGTCATTGAAGTACCACTTTCTTCATTAGATTCTACTCGCTCCCGATATTTCTATAATGAGAAAACTTGTGCGCTTATAGAAATACCTGCTAAAAGTAAATAAACACTAATTATGGGGTTGAGATTCCTTTAAATGCTTTGCGTGTATCATTGCCATTATACGGTACTAATTTTCCATAAACAGTCATGCTTCCAGGACCGAAATTAGGATTTATAATAGCCATAGCTGAATTTGAATCCTCATATAAAGTAATAAACACTTGAGCTGATACAGCTGCTCCCATCACACTGAAATCCATATATATCTTTCCTTTCTTATCTGTGCGCATCTTTACACCAGACACAGAACCTTCCACTGTAATGCCACCAAGACCATTTAAGCCAGCTGAACCATTATTGAAAGCCAATTGGATGGTCGCTTTATTGCCTTGCACTAATACAAAATTCATATTTGGCTGTGGATTGGGATAAGTATAATTTCGCATATTGATTCTATCAGCCATAAGCACGAAATAGCCTTCATTTAAAGCCTCTTCTGCAAACACATGGTCTATCGAGTCATGAATCTGTTGTAGCCGCTTCTCAACTGCTTTTTTCTGAGCTTTTGTTAACTGTTGAGCTGCTTTATCTGCACTGTCATCATTATCTTTCGACAATGGCATAGCTTGAATTCCCCACATTGTGGCTAAACAAGCAAACATTAATAATAAAATCTTCTTCATTTTGGTCTTATTTGAGGTTTATATTATTTTTATAACCTAAATATCAATTATCTTTGGTATCAAAGATAACTACTAATCAGATGCATATATATCAAATAATGCAAATATTAACTAAATTGTTTAATTTTGCGTATGCTATAATCCTAACAAATTAATATGAATCAAAACATCCGCTTTTCCTATTCAAATAAAATAATTCTGCTAATATGTATATTCGCACTATGCCTCATCGGGGCCACGGTCCTAATGAATATCATATCTAATCTCTTAGCAGGTAAAGGCGTATTATCTTACGATATAAATATCTTATCGCAGAATCTAATACTATTTGCTCTTCCAGCTGCTTCTTGCGCATTCTTATTCTCTCGAAAGCCCACTAGCTTTCTAAATTTGTCTAACCAAACTTCGTGGCAAGCTGTAGCATTTCTGCTTTTTCTTTTTGTTACTATGACCCCTGGTTTCAACTATCTTGTTGACTGGAATTCAAACATTCACCTACCCGAATCAATGCAAAGCATAGAACATGCTTTAAAAGAAGCTGAAGATAATGCACAAAGTGTCACCACCATGCTTTTAAATGAAAACAACATTTTTTTCTCAATACTGCTTGTAGGTGTCTTAACAGGTTTCTGCGAAGAGCTTTTTTTTCGAGGATTACTTCAAAAACAACTTTTTCAACGACCCATGAATATCCATTTAGCAATATGGAGTGCCGGATTTATTTTCAGTCTTCTTCATTTTCAATTCTTCGGATTCTTTCCTCGCTGGATTCTCGGCTCACTTTTTGGGTATCTAGTATATTGGAGTGGCTCACTTTGGACTGCTGTAATAGCTCATGCATTAAACAATTCTATGGTAATTGTTGGGAATGAAATTAAGAATCTATACGGAACGAATATTGACAATATAGGAATTCCTAATAGCGGACAATTCCCCTGGTTAGCTTTATTAAGTCTTATTGCATCTATAGTAATAATTGCTATATTCACCAAATACATAAAAAAAGCTGGAAGGCCATATAGCGATCCAGCTTCTATAGATATTGACAATAGTGTCAAATAAATTTTTTATTAATCAAAATGCTTGCGATTAAATACGAAGTTTCTTCCTAAGTACTTTTCCCTAACTATTGGGTTCTCAGCAAGCTCCTCAGATGTTCCTTGGAACAATATCTTACCCTCAAACAATAGATACGCTCTGTCTGTGATACTAAGCGTTTCCGGTGCATTATGGTCGGTAATCAAGATTCCTATATTCTTCTCCTTAAGTTTATAAACGATTGATTGAATATCTTCCACAGCTATTGGGTCAACTCCCGCAAATGGTTCATCAAGCATAATAAATTTAGGATTGATTGCTAAGCAACGTGCTATTTCAGTTCTTCTTCGTTCACCACCTGAAAGTTGGTCTCCTAGATTCTTACGAACTTTTTGCAAATGGAATTCTGAAATTAAACTCTCAAGTTTATCCTTTTGATATTCTGGAGTGGTATCAGTCATTTCAAGAATAGTGCGAATATTATTCTCAACACTCAGTTTACGAAATACGGATGGCTCCTGAGCCAAATATCCTATCCCATATTTTGCTCGTTTATACACTGGATACTTCGTAATATCATGGTCATTAAGGAAAATTCGTCCTTCGTTTGGCGTAATCAATCCTGTAGTCATATAGAATGTCGTAGTCTTGCCGGCACCATTAGGTCCTAATAGCCCCACAATTTCTCCCTGCTTCACATTTATAGAAACATGGTTCACTACAGTTCTCTGACGATATTTTTTTACAAGATTATCCGTACGAAGTACCATCCTTCCATCCTCGCCTACAAATTCAGCATTAGGATCAATGTCCTTCACTACGTCTTCATCAGTGACAGACTTGTCATGATGTTTCAAACCCTTGATATATTCAATCCCTGGAATAGAAATCTTCATCTCTAAAATGCTATTTCTTTTTGTTTAAACGGCTCTTTATATAGTCCGTTAAAAGATTTATTGCCACTTCATTGTGTCCACCTTGTGGCACGATCAAGTCAGCATAGCGCTTTGCTGGCTCTATATGCATTATATGCATAGGTTTCAAAACTCTTTCATAACGGTCAATCACCATTTGTGGTGTACGGCCACGCTCTATACAATCTCTACTTATTACTCTTATCAAACGGTCGTCCGCATCTGCATCAACAAACACCTTTATATCCATCATATTACGAAGACGTTTATCCGTAAGCACCAAGATTCCCTCCACTAGCACTACATCATGTGGATCCATGTGTTCTGTAGCTTCCTGACGGGTACAAGTCAGATAGGAATAGGTTGGCATTTCGATTGGATTGCCGCTCTTTAGTAGTTTAAGATGATCAAAAAGCAAATCCCAATCAAAAGCTGCTGGCTCGTCAAAATTAATCTTCTGACGATCTTCCACTGGCACATGACTTGAATCTTTGTAATAAGAATCTTGGGAAATAACTCCAACTTCACCTACAGGAAGGTGTTCCATGATCTTTCTCACTACGGTGGTTTTACCAGAGCCAGTACCACCTGCTATTCCAATAATAAGCATGTATGTCTTTAATTAATTTTTTATGCGCTATTGCTCCATCATGCGACAAAACAATAAATCATACAAATATACTTCAAATCTTCCAACGAGACACATTAGGCCTTAAAAAAATATCATTACTATGCTTAATTTGACAAACATAGCCGAATTTAGAGCGAATAAAATAGTTTGAATTTATTTCAATTTCTTTTTTGTAACACTATCTTTGTAGAATAATTTAATAAACATGTTATTAAGAGCATCACTTCAAAACTTCGGACGCTACTGCATTTTTATTTGGAGAGTGTTTTCTCAACCTGACAAATGGAAAGAGTTCTTCAAGCGTTATCTAAATGAAGTATCCAAACTAGGAATTGATTCCATCCCTTTGGTTATAGTCATATCGCTTTTTATTGGTGCGGTATGTACCATTCAGATGAAATTAAACATAAGTTCTCCACTTATCCCAGCTTATTCAGTTGGTCTAGGAACTCGTGAAATTATTCTTCTTGAGTTCTCTTCCTCTATATTATGCTTAATACTAGCCGGCAAAGTTGGGTCAAGTATCGCATCAGAGATTGGCACAATGCGTGTCACCGAGCAAATTGACGCCCTTGAGATTATGGGTATCAACTCTGCTAATTTCTTAGTTCTTCCTAAGATTGTTGCTTTGGTGACATTTATCCCTATTCTAGTGATATTCTGCATGGTTACAAGCCTTTATGGAGGCTATCTTATATCTGTAATAACTAACATAGTTTCTCCAGAAAATTATATCTATGGAATCCAGACTATGTTTGTTGAATGGTATGTATGGTATGCCCTTATAAAATCTTTATTCTTTGCTTTTGTTATCAGTAGCGTTTCATCTTTCTTTGGATATTACGTAACTGGTGGAGCGTTGCAAGTAGGTAAGGCAAGTACTAATGCTGTTGTTTCAAGCAGTATCCTCATATTACTTCTTGACGTATTACTAACCAACTTAATGCTGCAGTAATGATTGAAGTAAAGAATGTTATTAAGTCTTTTGACGACAAGAGAGTACTTCATGGAATTAATGCTAAATTCTATGATGGTAAGACAAATCTTATTATTGGGCAAAGTGGTTCTGGTAAAACAGTTCTTGTTAAAAACCTTGTAGGGCTTCTACGTCCAGATGAAGGTGAAATTCTTTATGATGGTCGTGACATTACTAAGATGTCAACAAAATCGATGAAGAATATCCGCAAGGAAATTGGTATGCTATTCCAGGGCTCTGCACTATTCGATTCTGAAACTGTGGAAGGTAATGTTATGTTCCCTCTTAAGATGTTTTCCGACATGACTCTTGCTGAGATGAAAGAACGCGCAGAATTTTGTATTCACCGTGTGAATCTTGATGGCGCAAATAATAAATTTCCAGCAGAATTAAGTGGTGGTATGCAAAAGCGCGTTGCAATTGCACGTGCAATTGCCTTAAACCCAAAATATCTTTTCTGTGATGAGCCAAATTCAGGATTGGATCCTGAGACATCTATTCTTATTGATGAACTTCTTAGCGACATCACTCACGAATATGGTATCACTACAATAATAAATACTCACGATATGAACTCTGTTATAGGTATCGGAGAATCTATTATATTCATCAATAAAGGGCATTTGGATTGGACTGGAACTAATAAAGAAATATTCACTTCCGACAATAAGGATTTGAACGATTTCGTGTTTGCTACTAATTTATTCCGAAACGCGAAAGGATATATGCAGGAACAACTTAGAAAAGCGGGCAAATTATAACTAATATCAAATACAATTTCTTAACAATATATACTGAATTCATTCATAGAATGGATTCAGTTTTGTTTTATATATCCATTCATCAAAACATGATATTATCTAACGACACTCTTTGGCAATCGCTCAAGTCATTCATGGCATTAATAAACATTACCTCATCACACATTCTCAAATCCTCCATGCATAAATGCTTTTCTTCTAAAACTCTATTATCTATCAATGCTTGCCTCTGAGTTCCTCTTAATAGATAACTATCCGGAGTATATAGCTTTTCACCTTTTCTAATCACTATGTTATATGCCGACGCATCGGTAATCATTCCGTTTTTTATGATAATAATTTCATCACATCCACTTTTTTCTAGCAATGAATTAAGCTCATCTCGGTCAATACTCTTATAGCTATATTCAATTCCGTTATCTACCACTACTCTTGCCGTCTTTATAATCCGTTTCTGATATTGTGTAAAATTTATACTTTCTATTTTGTCTGTATATGTAATCCTACACTTATATAGCCCTTTAAATGCTTCTTTTGGTACGCTATCTACTAATGAGATTAAATCTATATTCTTACCATAGAATTTATTGGCAGTGCTATTAACACGGTCCTGATGATATTGCAAATTATCAAGTACTCCGTCTTTCACTCGTATTACTTCACTAAAAGTTATCATATTATTGGCAGATATATCTTTTGAATAACCTCTTCATATTCATCTCTTGGATTACTCATCACAGTTATGCCTCCTCCACTTCTGAAATAGAATTCGTTATTATCTTGTTCTATAAATCGTATCATCACGGCACTGTCAAATGCAGCCCCATCAAAATAGCCGAATACACCTGAATAAAACCCTCTCGGCATTAATTCAGCCTTCTCAATGATATTAAGTGTAGATTGTTTTGGAGCACCAGACACCGAGCCGGCCGGAAGCATCGCAAATATCACATCTCCAAGATGCATACACTCATCATGATACATAGTTCCTATAATTTCTGAGCTTGTCTGTAGAATATGGCCCTTATTGGTCCTTAATTCGTCCACATATCTAAATCTTTCCACATTCACATCTTTTGCCACAATCCCAATATCATTCCTAATTAAATCAACAATAGTATTATGTTCGGCAGTTTCTTTCTCGTCACTTAAAATTATCTGCTCGGCATTAGGTATACTAGCATCAATCGTTCCCTTCATTGGATAGGATGATATTTTATTCTCTTTTATCTTCACAAATCTCTCCGGAGAGAAACACACAAACTTGTCTGGCACATAGAGGCAGAAAGGAGCATCACATGATTCTGCTATATCTTTAAGTCCTAAACTCATTTTAATTGGGGTTCTCACTGTCAAATTCGTCAGAAAAGAATCTCCTCTTTTAAGTCCGCTCATCACTACATTAAACCGCTCAAGATACCTTTCATAAGATTCTGGGTAGCTTTCAAACTCGATTTTTTCTTTAATAAAGCTATTTCTATTAATATTTGAAATTTGTGGAGTTCTGAATAATATCTCAGATTGAGATAGCGGATGCTTGATAAAAATATAATTTTTTAGTTCAAAATCGACTGCAAATAGAAATGGTATTCCATCCCTATAAGCCCCATTCATCAATTTAACAATCTCTTTTCCCATTATTTCAATCTAAGAAAATTACTGATAATTTTAGTGCCATACTCAGTCATATATGACTCTGGATGGAATTGCAGACCAAAAGCATTATATTTCTTATGCTTGATTGCCATTATATACCTATCTGCGGTAATTCCACAGACCTTTAATTCATCAGGCAAGCCATTAAGACTAACACTCCAAGAGTGGTACCTACCAACATTTATACGCCTTGGCAGACCTTCAAATAATGGGCACTTACTGTCTATCTCTATTAAGCTTTTCACCCCGTGGCATGGCTTCTGCATATTTATCAATTCAGCCCCGCACACTTCTGCTAATGCCTGGTGTCCAAGACACACGCCTAGAATAGGCTTTCCCTTATAAGTACGTTCGATAACTTCATTAAGATTAGCTGAGGTTGATGGCACTCCAGGACCAGGAGAGATTACAATATGGCTATACCTCATGGCATCTTCAGGCTTGATTTTATCGTTATGCACTATATTAATAATACTAGAAGTGCCACATGCTTTTTCAATCAGGTGCAAAAGATTATATGTAAACGAGTCGTAATTATCAATTAATAGGATATTCATCACAATACTTAAATATCGGCAAATTTACAAAAACAATATCACTCTATAAAGACAAAATGAAATAGGTGACTGGAATACCAGCCACCTATCTCTGCTTATCATTTAATCTTTGGAAAAGTCTTTATTTTTCTTCTTCTGTGAAAGCTTGCCATCCTTGTGCGCGCAATTCTAATTCAGCGCCATCACGTGTTTCCATATACATTCCAAGCTCAGGTTTTGTAATACGACCTATTATCTTCACGTCCTTCATAGCTGCCACTTTCTCATGGTCAGTCAAAGGCACTGTAAATAACAATTCATAGTCCTCTCCCCCATTCAATGCAGCTGTCACAAGATTCATGTTGAATTCCTCAGCCATAAGAGCTGTTTGATAATCTATTGGAATCCTATCTTCATAAATTCTACAACCCACATTGCTGTCCTTGCATATATGAATTAATTCTGAAGAAAGTCCATCACTCACGTCCATCATTGATGTTGGCATAACTCCTATTTTATGTAATTCATCAATGATATCACGTCTCGCTTCTGGTTTCAATTGACGTTCAAGTATATATTCTTTACCTTCAAAGGCTGGATGAAAATCTTCCTTGTTTTCTTTTGATACCGTTCTTTCTCTTTCAAGTAATTGAAGTCCCATATATGCAGCTCCTAGATTTCCACTTACACATATTAAGTCGGTATCCTTAGCACCAGTGCGATATACTATCTTATTATCTTCTCCCTCTCCGATGCATGTAATACTTATGATCAGTCCTGTAACGGATGCTGAAGTATCTCCTCCCACAAGATCCACTCCATACATTTCACATGCGTAGCGAATACCTGCAAATAGTTGCTCGATATGCTCCACTGTGAAGCGCTTAGAGATTCCTAGGGAAACTGTTATTTGTTTAGGAGTCCCGTTCATCGCATATATGTCGGAGAAATTGACAATGGCTGCTTTATAGCCTAAATGCTTCAACGGAGTATATGTGAGGTCAAAATGGATTCCCTCTAGGAGTAAATCTGTAGTTACAAGAACTTTCTTGTCGCCATAATTCAATACAGCAGCATCATCACCTACACCCTTGATGGTCGATTCATTTATCTTTTCTAAACCCTTCGTAAGATGGTTGATAAGGCCAAACTCACCTAAAGTTGATATTTCAGTTTCTTGTGCCATTTTATAATTTTAATTCAATGAAGATAATATTGAAAATTGCTCCCTCATAAAGAAGGAGCAATTATTTTTTAGAAATATTATTCCTTGAACTGGTTGATAAGCTCCTTCATGATGAATGTCATGATTGGCTCTGCAGCAGAAGCAGCTTTCTGTACTTCTTCGTGAGAAACCTTCTCCACCACACCTTCTACTCCAAGGTCAGTAATAACAGACATTCCGAATACTTCCATTCCACTATGACGAGCTACGATAACTTCTGGGACTGTACTCATTCCCACTGCATCGCCTCCTATGATATGGAAATATTTGTATTCAGCTGGGGTTTCAAATGTTGGGCCAGAAGTTCCTACATAAACGCCCTCTACTAGGCGGATATCATTTTCTTTAGCCACTTTCTTAGCCTCTTCTATCAATCTCTTAGAATAAGCTTCACTCATGTCTGGGAAACGCACTCCTAGTTCCTCGAAATTCTTTCCACGAAGTGGATGTTCTGGGAATAAGTTAATATGGTCTTTGATAATCATCAAATCACCAATTCTGAAATTAGGATTCATTCCACCTGCTGCATTTGACACAAATAAGGTTTTAATACCTAATGCCTTCATTACGCGTACAGGGAATGTTACATGCTGCATATCATATCCTTCATAAAAATGAAAACGACCTTTCATTGCCATGATACGTTTGTTTCCTAATTGTCCGAAAATCAATTTTCCGCTATGACCTTCTACTGTAGAAACTGGAAAGTTAGGAATATCAGAATAAGACAATTCATCTGTTATCTTAATATGGTTAACTAGTTCTCCAAGTCCAGTACCAAGAATGATAGCAGTCTTAGGCATATCTTTTATTTTTGTCTCGATAAAATTTGCGGTCTGTTTAATTAGATCCAACATTTCTTTTTCCATAGTTCGAAATTAATTTAATATGTAATGTATATAATATAATGATAGTAACCGTTTTATTGTTCCCCTATTTTAGCTTTTAAATTATCAATAAACTCATTTTCGCTAAAATTTCGTCCACAATTAAGGAATTTAACCTCTATCGGAAGATATTGTAGATATGTCTTTAGAAAATGAGGGAAATAGGGATTATTGATAATTCTCACTGCATCCTTCTCCGTGGTAACTATAAACTTTCTTGAGCCAGTTAGAGTTCTGAATGTTTTATCTATAAAATCGAAATCGTCCCGCGTATAATCATGATGGTCACTAAAATGGATCACTTTCACATTTGCTTGAGTACGCTTCAAATATTTTACCATAGGAATAGGATTTGCTACACCGGTAAATACTAGTAATGTGTCATTGGGAGTGAGCCATTCCAAATCAGGGATAGACGCAGCAAGATTATTAAATACCGGAGTTAAGTGCTTATACTGGTAAGTGGAAAAATATATCTGTTGCCACTTCGACAAATTCAATTTTTTCTGAATGACATTCACATCTATAGGCTTCAAATCCATTGGACATTTAGTCACAATCACCATATCTGCACGAGTCAGAGCATGCATAGGCTCTCTAAGATTTCCTAATGGGAGCATATTGTCGTCACACGGCAAATGCTTGTATTCTGTAAGAACCACTGCTACTTTTGGCTTCACATATCTATGCTGAAATGCATCATCCAGTACAAATAGATTAATACTTGGGTCTATTTTAAGCATCTGTTTGATACCTTCCACCCTATCTTCACAAACAGCTAGCGTAATAAAATTACTAAACTTCCTATAAATTTGATAAGGTTCGTCGCCAAGATGGGCTGAGGATAGGTTATCGCTAGCTAACACAAATCCTTTAGTCTTTCTTTTATAACCTCGGCTTAGCACCCCGATGTGATATTGCGAACAAAGCATACCCACGATATACTCGGTGTGAGGGGTCTTCCCCGTGCCTCCTACTGCGATATTTCCTACAACTACTACGGGCACATCAAATTTGTGTTGCTTCAATATTCCTTGATTGAACAACACATTTCGAATACCTACCCCAATTCTAAAAAGATAGGCAAACGGTGTCAAAATTATATCTGCTATTATTTTCTTTTGTTGCAAATCCATTATGCACCTATGACGTCAAGCTATAAGATCTATTTTTTTATCTAATAACCACTGGTTCCATTAGGCACTGAATATGATCGCGGCCTAATATTTGTTTAGCTACGTTATGATATTTATATAATTCGCCAGTCTCGTTTGCTACCATAGCGTTCATTTTGGTTGTCATATAACCATTTAGATATTTCAAGAATGGGTCTTGAAGCTCTGGATAATTTTCCAATGTATAGTTAGTGAGCTTAGCTTTTGTAGTTACCCACTTTATTGCATCTTGCACATTACCATAAGCATCAATCAAGCCAATCTTTTTTGCATTTATACCATCCCACACGCGTCCTTGCGCAATAGCCAATAGAGAGTCAATAGGCATCTTTCGCCCAGTTGCGCAACGATGGGTAAATAAATCATATCCATTGTTTATCATTCTCTGCATTGCGGCTCTTTGTATAGGAGTCATTGGCTCTGTAACAGACATTAAGTTGCCATTGGCATTGGTACTTATAACACTTTGTGTAATACCAAGTTTATCTTCCATTAGCCCTTTAAAGCATGGTATCATTCCAAAAATTCCAATTGATCCAGTGATAGTAACGGGTTCCGCAAAAATGCGGTCTGCACCACAAGAGATATAATAGCCACCTGATGCAGCCACATCTCCCATTGAAACAGCAAATGGTTTACCTGCCTTTTTCACTTCTTCCAGAGCTTTCCATATTTGTTCTGATCCGAAGGCGCTTCCACCAGGACTATTTACTCTTAGCACAACACCTTTAACATCTTCATTAGAAGCAATATCTATGATATCTTTGCATAAATCTGCTGAGTTAATCCCATTATCAGAAGTCCCATCTATCTCTCCTTCTGCATATATTACGGCAATCTTATTATCTGAAGATTCCTTATCTTTCTTTAGTGCACATACTTCATCTGGGGTTGCAAAACGAATATCATCAGTTTTTTCAATTCCAGTTAAAGTTTTAAGATTGTCAATCACTTGAAAGCGGTAATACAATTTATCTACAATCTTATTAGCGATTAGACATTCCCCTTTTTGAGTAATTAGCATACTATCAGCAATAATATTTAATTTCTCTACTGATATTTTTCTTGATTTAGAAATACTATCACACATATTTCCCCACAAGCTCTTCATATACACCTCATTTTGAAGGCGGTTAGCTGGGCTTGCCTCTGTAGCGATAAATGGTTCTACAGCACTTTTAAAAGAACCTACTCTTATCACTTGCATTTCCACACCTATCTTATCAAGTAGATTTTTGAAGAATGGAATTGTTGCCGACAAACCATGAATATCAACAACGCCCACAGGATTCAAGAAAACGCTGTCGGCAGCAGAAGCCACATAATAATCGCCCTGAGATATTCCTTCATTACCATAAGCATATACAAATTTCTTTGATGCTTTGAAATCATTCAATGCATTTCTTATTTCATAAAGTGATGCCAGTCCGCCACCATTTCCATTGCATTCTATAAATATACCTTTTATCTTATCGTTATCCTTTGCTACCTTTATTGAATTAAGAATAGTTTCAAGACTGCTACCACTTCCTTCTTCTTTCAATATCGTACTTAGCATATCTTGTCCTAAAGAACGCTCTGGAATTGCGCCCTTAAGATTTATGTATAAGATTGACTTATCTTGAACTGGTTTTGTACCCTCTGACATAGAGCCCAACATAGAGCCAAAAATAGCAAAGCTCATTATTACGGATATCACACTGAATAGTATTAGAGCTAGCCAAACACCGACAAATGACCCAAGCACAGTCGTAAAAAAATTCTTCATCATAATGGTATCTTTTTATTTCTTAATATTATTGTTAAGTAGCATCATTATGGTACACGCCTATATTGCGCATATTGACCCAAAATTATCAACTATCAAAGATAAACATAATTTGACAATCATCTAATATAATAAATCATTTTTCTCATTTAGAGGTGCTTTCCATAATTCTTTTAGCATTTTAGATATCAAAAACTTAATTAAAATAGCCTTTTCTCATAAATTGAAGTATCTTTGTATATATAAATTATATCAATAAGAAAATGAAAAGACACTTGTTTTTATTCAGCCTAATCTTATTGGCTTCACCGCTTTTCTTCTCTTGCGGTAATTCTGGTAAAAATGGTTCTGATAGCACTGATTCAACTTCACGCACTGTAACCTCAGCCGAGGTAGCCAACCCTAATATTCAAGGAGGTGAAAAGAGCGTATATGGCGTTACGATGGATAGAGCTATGAATAGCATCGTACTTCTTACACAAAAAGGCGACACAATAACATTCGGTTATGCCAACGTTGATGATAGGCATAATTTTGCAAGCAGTAATATTGGCGACAGTGTTACAGTAAAATATGTAGTCGTTCATGGTGAAGACAGTGTCACAGCAATTATGCGTGGCAAGCACTTATAAGATATTTATTTAATGTATAAGCATAAAAAATGGCAGCCTTATCGGTTGCCATTTTCTGTATCTGAAATGTCTTTCTTATGAAAGAGACCTTATCACTTCTTTTATCTCTTTTGCCAATCTTTCTGCCTCAGCCATAGTTGAAGCCTCTGAGTAAATACGTATAATTGGCTCAGTGTTACTCTTCCGTAAATGCACCCAACTATTTTCGAAATCTATCTTCACACCATCAATATAAGTTATTTTCTCGTGTGAAAACTTTTCCTTCACAGCCTCAAGTATTGCATCTACATCCAATTCAGGTGTTAGTTCGATTTTATTCTTTGCAATACTATATTTTGGATATAGTTTCTTAAGTTCGCTCACTTTCTTCCCCGACTTTGCAAGCAAAGTAAGGAATAATGCCACTCCCACTAAAGCATCTCGTCCATAGTGTGCAGCAGGATAAATAACACCGCCGTTTCCTTCGCCTCCTATCACAGCTCCCGTTCGCTTCATTTCTGTAGTAACGTTCACTTCGCCCACTGCAGCAGCAGTATATTGGCATCCATGAGCTAATGTTATATCACGTAGAGCCCGCGAAGAAGAAAGATTTGACACCGTTGGACCTGGGGTATGAGACAACACATAATCTGCTATCGACACAAGTGTATATTCTTCAACGAAGAATTCTCCATTCTCCATAATAATAGCCAAACGGTCAACATCAGGGTCAACCACAAAACCTACATCAGCTTTACCTTGCTTCATCAAATTAGAGATATCTGTAAGGTTTTCAGGAAGTGGCTCTGGTTTATGCCCGAAATAGCCTGTTGGAGCACAATAGAGTTCCATCACATTCTTAACACCTAGTCGATGAAGCAATGTAGGAATCACTACTCCTCCTATGGAATTAACTGCGTCAACAGCTACTGTAAAGTTTGCCTTCTTGATGGCCTCTACATCCACTAAATCCAGTCCAAGAACCATATCTATGTGACGACGCATATAAGTGGTATTCACCAACTCTTTGCCCAAGCTATCCACATCAGTATAGTCAAAATCCTCTGCCTCAGCAATCTTAAGCACTTCTTTTCCTTCTGCATCGTTAAGAAATTCTCCTTTTTCATTAAGGAGCTTTAGTGCATTCCATTGTTTTGGGTTATGCGAAGCAGTGATGATTATTCCACCACAAGCATCTTCACCAACAACGGCAATTTCAGTAGTTGGAGTGGATGCCATTCCGATGTTGACAACATCAAAGCCACACCCCATTAAAGTGCCGACTATAATATCGTCCACCATCGCACCTGAGATTCGGGCATCCCTTCCTACGACGATTAAGTTTGTCTTCTTTTTCGTGGTCTTTCTTATAAACGTCGCATAAGCCGACGTAAATTTCACGATATCCAATGGAGTTAAAGCCTCGCCCGCTTTGCCTCCAATCGTACCACGAATTCCAGAAATCGATTTAATTAATGACATGGTTACAATCTGTTATATGTTGTTATTTGCATCTTCAATTTTAGTCTCATTATTCTAATGAAAGACATCCAAGAAATATTAAATCTTGCTCGGATAATAAGATACAGTAAATCTGTAAGGTATTACATATGAAATATAATTAGTAAATCCGTATTGAGATTTAATAATTACATTGACTTTTGAATTTACCCCTACAAATTTCAACGGCAGTTGTATGCCATAGCCATATTGTGATGACGAAGACAATGTATAATTATTATATAGGAAGAATGTCGGATCTGCAAGCATATCTTCTGCATTTCCGCCTAAACTAGGATTATTTCCTGCATACCATGACTTTAAATCAAGGCTCATATAACGGAAATATACTCTTTGGTCTGTCTTAGGACGGTTTTCTTTACTATCTGCAACTAGGACTTGCATATACACATTCCCATCAGGATCAAGTTTGTAATATGGTGCATTTTCGCCCACTTCAAATATTGTGTCGGCTGGAATCTCGTTTACAACTCTGTATTGAGCTAGATAAGCGTTAGCTGCTTTACGCTCATCGCGAAGTTGATCCGCGTAGCTCTCTGAATTGCTACATGACGTAGTGACAAACAAAGATGCCAATCCCAAAATCATCAAAGATATTTTAAACTTCATATCCTATATATTTATCTTTTATTATTATATTTCTTCTATAATTTTATTTACAATGGCTAATGCCTCATCAAGAGTTCCATAAAACTCTCCGCCAGCGGCATTCTTATGACCACCTCCATTGAAATAACGTTCACAAATAGTATTTACTGCAAAATCACCTTGAGAACGTGCTGATATTTTTATAAAATCGCTATCTTCTCGTAAATAGATACTCAAGAACACTTCAGGAATGCTAAGAGGCTTGTTTACCAAGCCCTCCGTATCACCCTTTTGATAGTGGAAACGCTGCAAGTCATCATGAGTGAGAGATATCACAGCAGCTCCCTTTTCAGGGTACACTTGCATTTTTTCAGAAAGTGCATAGCCATTTATCCTTAGCTGGTCTATTGTATTCACATTCATTGCAAGATTGTAAATACGGTCCTTATCTACGCCCTTATCCACAAGTTCTGCAATGATTCTATAGATAGAACTTTTATTTGAGTTATACGAGAAATTCCCCGTATCTGTCATCATTCCTGTGAAAATACACTCTGCTGCTGCTTTTGTAAGCAGTTTCGTATAGTCTAGCTCGCTCAATATTGTGTATAGGTACTCACAAGTTGAAGACATCGTCGAATCGGAAAAAGTTATGTCACAAAATTGCTCCGGGTCTAAATGATGATCTATAAGAATCTTCTTCGCTTCGCTTTCCTTCAATAAAGGATTTAGTCTATCTACTCTATTTTGAGCATTAAAATCCATGCAGAAAATCAAATCAGCTTCCTTAAAAAGGGCCTTTGCAAAAAGCTCTTGGCGTGTAAAAACTACTACGTCACGATAACCATGCAGAAATTTAAGCGACACTGGAACAAGGTCTGGAGTAACAACGTGAACTTTCTTTCCAAAGAACGAAAGCAGGTGCATCAAACCTAAGGATGAACCCACCGCGTCGCCATCAGGCGACACATGACAAGTTATCACTATATTTTTAGCACGCTGGACTAGCTTGGATAGCTGCCTCAATTGTTCATTCCGTAAATTTTGCTCTATCATATCTGTATTTTCAACTGACAAAGATAAAAAATAAAATTCTATTTTGTTATTGCCACAAGAATATATATGGATAGATGGGTGAAATTAATAGAAATTTAAGTATTTTTGTCGCAACATAATGTTGCGTGCACCGCTATTCGAATGTTTTAATTATCACATGCTAATAACAGTTAAAAAAGCACTATCTATGGTAAAGAAAATTTCATTTCTACTGTTTGCCCTCATTTTCAGCTTCTCTTTTGGCTTCGCTGAAATAGTGAATCCCGTTAAGTGGGAAAAATCTCTAAAAATGGAAGATGCCAATTCTGGCGTTATAACCTTCTCGGCTTCCATTAATGATGGATGGCATATATATGCCCTTCATCTTCCTGAGGATGGACCGGTTCCTTTAAGTGTAAAGTGGGATAATCTGTCTGGGGTAAAACTTGTGGGAGATCTAACCCCAAGTCGCGCGCCTCACAACGAAATTGACAAAGTGCTCCAAATGAAATTAAGTTGGTGGGCTAAAGACATCAAGTTGATGCAAAAATTCACTGTCACTCAACCCAATTATTCCATTTCTGGATATATAAACTATATGGCTTGTAATGATGCTACTTGCCAACCTCCAACAAAAGAGGATTTTTCTTTCAAATCTGCTGCGGCTCCTGCTGTAGCAGAAACTAAAGTTGATACAGCTAAAGCTGCCACTGCTACGATAGCGCCTGTAGAAACTACGGTAAACCCTGACCAATTATGGGCTCCAGTGAAACAGAGTACAGCTAATTCTGCCAATACACCTTCATCAGCCACTCATTCTCTATGGTATATTTTCATAGGAGGTTTTTTAGGTGGTTTACTTGCATTGCTCACCCCATGTGTTTGGCCAATGATCCCTCTCACCGTTAGTTTCTTCCTAAAGAAGAGTTCTTCGCGCAAAGACTCTATCGGAAGTGCTCTGCTTTATGGATTTTCAATTATAATTATCTATCTTCTTCTAGGCTTGATTATAACGATAGCGTTTGGAGCTAGTTCTCTCAATGCGATGTCAACAAATGCTGTATTCAACATCATTTTCTTCCTGATGTTGGTTGTGTTTGCAATATCATTCTTCGGAGCTTTCGATATAAAATTGCCTAATTCATGGGCTAATAGAATGGATACTCACGCCGAAAAGACCACAGGATTAATGAGTATATTCTTCATGGCATTCACTTTGACGCTTGTATCATTCTCATGCACTGGTCCTATTATCGGAACTTTACTTGTAGAGGCAGCTACACTTGGCAGCTACACTGGTCCTGCGATCGGAATGTTTGGTTTTGCTCTCGCATTAGCCATTCCATTCTCACTTTTCGCTATTTTCCCATCATGGTTAAAAGAGATGCCTAAATCAGGCGGATGGTTGAACTCAGTGAAGGTAGTACTTGGTTTTATTGAGCTTGCTCTATCTCTAAAATTCCTTTCCGTGGCTGATTTGGCTTATGGATGGAGAATCCTTGACCGCGAAACGTTCATCGCTCTATGGGTCGTTATATTTGCTCTTCTAGGAATATATCTTCTTGGAAAGATACGTTTCTCTCATGATAGCAAAACCGAAAATATTGGCGTATTCCGCATCTTCCTAGCACTAATTTCACTTTCATTCTCTGTGTACCTACTTCCAGGACTATGGGGCGCACCACTTAAATCAGTAAGCGCATTCGTGCCTCCTTTGTACACTCAAGATTTCAACCTTTACGGTGGTGAGCTTAAAGAATACTCTGATTTTGAAGAAGGAATGAAGGCAGCTAAAGCTCTTGGAAAACCTGCCCTAATCGATTTCTCTGGCTACGGTTGCGTTAACTGCCGTAAGATGGAAGCTGCAGTCCTTGATAATAAGGATATTAAATCTGCTATTGAAAAAGATTATGTAGTTATCAAACTCATGGTTGACGACAAGGCAGAACTTCCTCAGCCTATATTTGTTAATGAGAATGGACGTCAAGTAAAACTTACCACTTATGGTGACCGTTGGAGCTATTTGCAACGATTCAAATTCGGTGCCAATTCACAACCTTATTATGTTGTGCTTAATGACAATGGCGAACTAATATCTGGACCTGCATATTACGACGAGAACATTTCATTGTTTGAGAATTTCTTAGGCAATGGCGTGAAAAATTATAAAAGCAAACAATAAATGAGCCATTCAACAGAAGAAAAGTTGGAAGCTTTCAGTGCTATACTCGAAGTGCTTGATACACTTCGAGTAAAGTGCCCTTGGGATGCAAAACAAACTAACGAGAGTCTTAGAGCCAATTCTATTGAAGAAGTAATGGAACTTGCCGACGCTATTATGCGCGATGATGTTTCAGATATCAAGAAAGAGCTTGGGGACGTATTGCTTCACGTACTTTTCTATTCTAAAATTGCCGACGAGCAGAAACGTTTCGATATTGCCGACGTTTGCGATGCTCTACGCAAGAAACTTATATATCGTCATCCCCATGTTTATGGCGATGCTTCTTTCAAAAATAGCGAAGAAGTCCTTAAAAACTGGGAAGAGCTCAAAACTCAAGAGAAAGGTGGCAATAAAACTGTTTTAAGCGGTGTTCCTGCCACTCTACCGGCGTTGATTAAGGCCGAACGTGTTCAAGAAAAAGCTGCCAACGTAGGATTTGATTGGGAGCAACGTGAAGATGTCTGGAATAAAGTCAAAGAGGAAATCAACGAAGTTGAGACCGAAATGAAGGCTCATAACGATGTTAATCTCGAAAAAGAATTTGGCGACCTTTTCTTCAGTCTTGTTAATGCAGCACGTCTTTATGGCGTCAATCCTGAGAATGCTCTAGAAAAGACAAACCGCAAGTTTATCAGACGCTTCAATTATGTGGAAGCTAAATCCAAAGAAGCCGGTCAAAAACTTAAAGAAATGTCACTTGCCCAAATGGACAGTTTGTGGGAGGAGGCTAAAAAGAATGAAAAGAAATAATTGCATATTAATTATCCTTGCAGTTGTCATGTGCCTGTCTTGCGCATCTACTGCTTTTGGCAAAACTATCCGCCGTGTTAGATATGCCGTGGATCCAACTAAAATTCTTGTCATAGACAGTGTGGATTATCGTAAGGACCTTACAAGAGTTTATGGCAAACTTATGGGTCGTAAATATGCTCCAATCAAAATTATTTCTATAAGCCGAGCCACTGACATTGACGGATTAGATTTCAATCGTTGGTCTCAGTTGGAAGATAATGGACGGCTTCCAATTGAAATTGACTTCCCTCCATTAAGCTACAAAAAAGGATTTAACTTCGTCATTCACACCGCATCAGGTAATTTCACCTGCAAAATTTCAAAATAAACATTCCATTTCGGAACTTAATACTGGTCTTGCCATCTTTCTTTAGATGGCAAGATTTTTATATCTTTGTAAGAACATTTACCCCTTTTGTCAATATGAAAGTATGCATCACTGAGAAACCAAGCGTAGCAAAAGACATTGCTCAAATACTAGGAGCTTCCGACAAGCATCAAGGATTCTATGAAGGCAATGGCTATCAAGTGACTTGGACATTTGGGCACCTCTGCACTCTAAAAGAGCCTAATGATTATAGCGATCGATGGCGCTCATGGAGTTTAGGGGCTCTTCCTATGATTCCTCAGCGATTTGGCATAAAGCTAATTGACGATGACGGAATAAAACGCCAGTTTAAAGTAATTGAAACTCTTATTGGGCACGCCGACGAAGTTATTAACTGTGGTGATGCTGGGCAAGAAGGAGAACTTATTCAGCGTTGGGTGATGCAAAAGGCTAAATGCGATAAGCCAGTTCGCCGTCTTTGGATTTCTTCTCTTACCGACGAAAGTATTCGCGAAGGATTCAAGCTGCTTCGTCCTGAAAGTGATTTTGATTCGCTTTATCATGCTGGACTTTCTCGTGCTATTGGCGATTGGATTCTTGGGATGAATGCCACACGTCTTTATACCCTAAAATATGCGCAGGACCGCAACGTCCTTTCTATCGGACGAGTCCAAACTCCAACTCTTGCACTTATCGTAAATCGACAGGCTGAAATTGACAATTTCGTTCCAGAGGATTATTGGGAAATAAAGACTTTATATCGCAACGTCACATTTAATTCCACTAAAGGAAGATATAAAAGCGAAGAAGAAGCCAATACTGTAATCGAGCAAATCCATTCTTACCCTATAGTTATTCAATCCATAGCTACCAAGAAAGGACGTGAGGCTCCGCCAAGGCTATTCGACCTAACATCTTTACAGGTGGAGTGTAATAAGAAATTTGGATATTCTGCCGAAGAAACTCTTAGATATATTCAATCCCTATATGAGAAAAAGGTTACCACCTATCCTCGTGTAGACACCACTTATCTTAGTGAGGATATCTACCCTAAGATTCCTGGTATACTTGAAAAGCTTACTCCTTATCAAGATTTAGCTGCTCCAGTTCTTGCCGCAAAAATTCCTAAGACGAAAAAAGTTTTCGATAATAGCAAAGTAACCGATCACCACGCTATTATCCCCACTAATGTGGCACCAAACACTGTACCGCTCACTCGTGAGGAAAAGTTCGTTTATGATATGATTGCACGCCGTTTTATAGCAGCGTTCTATCCCGATTGCATATTCTCTTCTACCACTGTTATGGCTGATATCAATTCTATTGAATTTAAAGCCACTGGTAAACAAATACTCGAAAATGGTTGGCGCGATGTCTTCAACAAGGACAAATCTACCGAAGAAAAGCCCGATGACGAGGATAACAATATCATGCCTTCATTCACAGAAGGTGAAAGTGGACCTCACGAACCATCCCTTCTCAAAAAGGCTACGCAACCGCCCAAACTCTACACCGAAGGTACTCTCCTTCGTGCTATGGAGACTGCTGGTAAATTCGTTGAGGACGAGACTCTCCGAGAAGCAATGAAGGAAAATGGGATCGGACGACCTTCTACGCGCGCTGCAATTATTGAAACACTATTCAAACGTCGATATATTCGCAAAGAGAAAAAGAATCTTATCGCCACTCCTGCTGGTATAGCTCTAATTGCTACAATAAAAGAAGAACTCCTAAAGTCTGCCAAACTTACTGGACTGTGGGAAAACAAACTTCGCAAAATAGAACGAAAAGAATACGACCCGGCTGAATTCCTATCTGAGTTGAAAAACCTTGTAGGGAAAATAGTCCTTGATGTTCTTAAAGATAATCAAACAAGCCAAATCAAAGTTGAAGACCCAGACGATGAGAAGAAGAAAGCCAAAAAGACTCCCCGAAAGGCTCCCTCTAAGAAAGAATCGCCTAAACCTATTCTCACCATAGAGTCTATTGCATGCCCTGTGTGTGGAAAAGGTCACCTCATCAAGGGAAAACAAGCTTTCGGATGTAGTGCTTATGCCAATGGTTGCTCGTTCAGACTCTCTTTCGATGAATGTGCTTCCACCTCATCGCCACAACAGGTTCACGACTTTATAAAGAATAAATACAACAAATAAAATGGCAAATAATGAATTATTCCCAGTTGTAGATGAAACCGGCATCGTTATCGGTAAGGCTACACGCGGGGAATGTCATTCAGGAAGCATGATTCTGCATCCTGTGGTGCATCTTCACATTTTCTCTCTCGATCATGGAAGCCTTTATCTCCAAAAGCGCTCACCACTTAAAGATATCCAGCCCAATAAATGGGATACTGCAGTTGGAGGCCATGTAGATTTTGGAGAAACTATTCTTGACGCTCTATGTCGAGAATCAAGAGAAGAATTAGGCCTTCAAGGATTCACTCCTATTCATTTACGCACATATATCTTTCAAAGCTCAATCGAACGCGAAATGGTACATTCTTATGCCACATTTGTTGATCCAGCCACGGTATCGATCACACCCGACCACGATGAAGTAACCGAAGGAAAGTTCTGGAATGTGGACGAAATCAACGAAAATCTTGGAAAAGGCATTTTCACTCCAAACTTTGAACAAGAATTTGTTGTAATTAAAGAAGAAATCGAAACAAAATAACACTATATGTCAACATCTCTCATAATCCAATATTGCGTAATAGCTGTTATAGCTCTAGCCATTGCAATTATCCTCGTCAGAAGAATAATAAAAAAACGCAAGAATCCCTGCTGTAATTGCGGTTGCGCAAATTGCTCATTGCGAACATCATGCGATAACGCCTCAGATTTAAAGAAGAAAAAATCATATTCTCCTATTGCAAAATCAAGAAAATAGTTCTACCTTTGCAAGCACAAACCAAAAATGGTTCCTTGGATGAGTGGCTTAGTCAGCGGTCTGCAAAACCGTGCACGGCGGTTCGAATCCGCCAGGAACCTCCAAAAAAAGCTTCGACTTTTATTAGTCCGAAGCTTTTTTATTTATATACATCTCCCATTTTCATCTTTAATCTTACAGAATTGATCCCTATATTATATTAACCACTGCTGGTCTGAACGTGGATGTTTTTGGCTAAACCGGGCGCACGATGCTCTGCTAACAAAGCTCCAATAGAAGTCTCTGATAGGCACCATAATAACCGTTCTATCATTTAACATCAGTGTAATTCTCCTAAGGATCTTAACTGGCACAAACATTAATCTTGATGCTTGTCAAGGCCATTCATCATGTCTTTATCCTCAAACGTGAACACATGATTCAGGATTCCAAAAGAAATAGTCTTAGTTTCCCCCTCCCATGTAATATGACCAGTACTAAAAAGAATATAATCCGATACCGTTAACCGTTGATTGATAATCCCAGAAACCAGATACGAACCAAATGTCGAACCAAGAGCGCTCGCCACTCCATCAGAACCTTCGAATGATCCTGTTTATTAGGACAAGTTGCTGCCAGCAATCCCAACACGCCTATTACTATCAGTACAATTATTAGTTTTTTCATAACGTATTAAATCACATTTTTTTCCTCATCTTCAAAAAGGAGAATCCCTAAAATTAATACAAATCATATTAATATCATAACATCTTTCACAATATCATTTACCACCCGTCATATAACGGAGTACTGAAATTGCCAAGCCTATAAAAATCAATGTTGCAAGCATAATTTCAAAATATTAGAATTAATAAATTATTAGCCAAAAAACTCTTTATATTTAATTTTTTACAAAGATAGACTCACTATGGGCAAAATACAATCCCATAAATCTTAATATTTACTATCATAATTTTTTATCTCATTCCTATGGTATAAACAGTATATTTCTCCAAAAACAAAACATTGATTATCTCATTATAATATCTGATTGACAAAAAGATATTCTCAATGAAAATATATTTCTATTTAATTATTCCCATCCTATTATTTTGCATATCATGTTCTGGAAGTGAAAGAACATCAAAAGAGCATGATAGTATTTCATCATTTAAATTACCTAGTATTCCATCCCCACTAACAAAAGATGATGATAAAACCAAATATTTAGTAGCACATTATTGGGATAATTATAAATTTTGTGACTCATCAGTGGTCAATAATGATTCAACTCTAAAATTCTTTAATGAATATCTAATTCTGCTTCAAAAAACGGATTCTTCTGCCACCATTAATTCCATAATCAATCTTTCAAACAAAATATTTAAGCCTAAGTCTAAAGCATACCCTCGCTTTGACAAATTATTTAATGACTTCTTAGACAATCCTAATTCTTATTATCGCAACGAAACTCTTTTTCGCGTTTATCTGACGATACTAATTAATTCCAATGATATTTCCGATATAGAAAAAGAACGGCATATTTATCGGCTCAAAATCCTTAATAAGAACAGAATCTCAACAAAAGCGACTAATTTTGATTTCATAACCAAGAAATGGAAAACCTCTAGTCTTTATGCCATTAAATCAAACTATATTATAATATACTTTAATGATCCCCACTGTCATGAATGTATCAGGGTATCAGATTATTTTTCCAAATCTCTTTATTTCAATAAATGGGCAAATACTCTAAAAAATAATATACCACTGCTTACAATACTCGGAGTATTCACAGGTTCAAATATAACCGAATGGAAGGATCATTCTTTACCATCAGATATAATTGACGCTTATAATCCTAGAAATAAAATAGAAAAAGATGAATTATTCGATTTAAGAGCGATGCCTACATTGTATCTTCTAAATAAAGACAAAATTGTTATTCTTAAAGACTCCCCTATTGAACAAATTGAAGAGTATCTATATTATAATATTCACCTTGAATCATAGACTTACGAAAATTAGGGGGTATCCGATTAATTAATCCGACACCCCCATCTTTCGCTATATAAAACTATTTTTAAGGTTGCAAATCCACATCTTGATCAGACCAAGGATCAATTGTTGCATCAAATGTAATTGGCACATTGTTCATTCCTATCTTTAAACGGAATTTGTAGTGCTTGCTTGCTTCCCAAGATCCACTAGTACTTAAGTCTACATTTTTCCCAGCTGTAAAATCTTCTATTGTCATACCATTCTGAATCCAACGTCCTTTTACCACTAGTCTAGTCATCTGTTGTGGTATAATAATCATAGATCCATCAGAATTCATAATATCAGTATAGACTGGAGAAGCATTACCAGCTATCGCTGTTTTAGCTTGATCTAGTCCAAACTCTATATTTGCAGGTATTCCAGAAGAAGCCCATAGAAGACTTGTATTAGAGACCGTACAACTACCCTCTGACAATACATTTTCTAATTCAATTGAGTTAATTTCAAGAGTAAGACTAGTATCTGTTGCATCAGCCATAACACTCACACTTAATTTTGAAAGAGCATGCTTAAAGGTTAAATTCACCAATCCACTACCCTTACTTTGATTTAATGCACTTGCTATCAATAGATCCTCTTGAGTAGCTGGAGTATTATTTGCTCTATAAGTAATTGTAGGAGCATTTAAATTTCCTGCCATAGAAGTAACCGTTGCATTTGTGTTCTTCCCTATAGCTATAAAATCCACATTCCCAGAGGATGGCCAATACTTAATTGGGGAGTAAACCCAGTTTGAGCCAGTCCAATTAACATCTACATTATCCATTAAAGGACTTCCATCTCCAGACAAACGCGCGTAAACACTAAATGAACTCGCTTGAAGCGTGGTTATATCAGCATCTATCGAACGAGATTCTGGAGACTGCGCACTGTATGCGCTAAAATTTATTAAGTTGGTTTCGGCACTTGAATCGTCTTCAAATGCCTCATTTCGCGAGCAGGAGCTCAAGATTAAGACTCCTGTAATAGCCGTTAAAATAATTTTCTTCATAAAACGTTTTATTAATATATCGAAAGTTTATTATTCTTTTTATGGGATAGGAATATCTATAATATTATCACCCCAGTTATCTACATTCACATCAAATCCACCACCATTGTTCCAGATTGGGTTTACATCAGGCAATATCACTGGATTATCCTCAGGGCGATTACCTCCAGTATGTGTAATCCCAATATCTAAGGTAAGTATCATTTGATTCTGATACCTCTTAATCCTATCGCCTACATTGAATGTATAGTTCTCTACAGTCTTGTTATCTACCAATAAGAAAGACACATCTAACTGCACATCCGAAGGATTAACATTGCTACCTATCGATTCTGGACCAAAAGTCTTAAAGCTTCCCCACACATACCCTCTAGTTTTGTCTAGGGAATCTGCAACAAGTTTCCAATTTTCAATAAGATGAGTAATTTTGTCACTTGTCACTGTATCTTCTCGCATAGAATATGTGCCACTCATATCTCGCATAGCACCTCTCACCGAACGAGCATTATGGAAGCCCTCTATTCTTATCATCACATAATTAGTGTAGACTTTACATTTTGGCTTCATCTCGAGTTTCTCATTTGGCAAACCTAGCACTTCTATCCATTCATATCTTGCCACTCCAAATTTCTCTGGAATCTTTGCAACTTGAGAATTTCCATTATAATTATACCAGCTCGATAAGGTTTTATCTATATAAGCCTGAGCCGTCTCATAACTATTCATCTTGTCAAAACCTATCGCGCCAAATTCGGCTGGAGAAAGATTTATTAATAATACATTATATTTCCCTTCTTTTAATCTTACTGTAGTGGAATCAACATCATTGCTACTAAACGCCACTATATTAGAGCCATCTTCGTGATAGAAGAACAAAGTCATGCCTGTTGGAGGAACACCGAAATCTGTCCAATCAACAACTACTTTTAGATCATGCCATCGTCCGTAAATTAGAGGTTGCCGCTCGCAGGAAGAGGCTATAATTACGGCAAAGAGTAATAATAATAGCTTTAATTTTTTCATCATCTCCCTTGTTTTACTTTTTTATTAAAAAGCCACACAAATGAGATCTTTGCCTTAGTCGGCCCTATCCACGTATAACGGCCATCATGTTTCCATATCAAATCATGATAATTATTTTCCGCTTCATAATATCTATATTTAGTTCCTAAATATCCGAAGCCTAATGAAAATTCAAAGTTTATATTATCATTAACCTTCAATCCATAGCCCATACTTATACCGGCAGCTATATAGAATTCGCCCTGGTATCCTTTGCCTTTATCCCTTATATCATAGAGGCCGCCTCCGCTATATACTCCACCAAACCACCCAGTCATTGCACGCCTATCCTTACGGTTTCCAAACCAATATCGGCCTTCTAATCCTCCTGAGAGAATTTGCAGAGCTTTCGAATTATCGCCTGACAGATACCATGGAAAAGTCCACTCTCCCATAATACTCCAGCGTTTAGCAAAAGGATATTCTATCTCAATATTTGGGAATAGCAATACATCAAAAAGTAGATTGGTTTTAACTCCAAGCACCGGCTTTCTCTCTACGTTATCCGATATGTTCTTTTCATTTCTCTTATATCCGTTATTGTATATATTCAGCTCTTTTATATTATATATATTTAGGTTCATTATTTTGCATGATGCAGAATCTTTCCTATTCACAGCTTTTTTTATAGCTAAAGGAGATGGACTCACACACACAGTAACAGCACTTCCATTACGCATCGAAGGGAAAAAATTCCGTTCCATATATCGCCATGCCTTACCATTAGATAGATCCATCAGACGTTTTTTCTTTCCATCTATCCATTTGCCATTTTCACCAGTTATTATTTCTTGCACATTCTCTATTATATCCAAAATTTGTTTCTTGTCCTGAATATTTAAAGTTTGCACCATTTTTGCTAGTTGCGACCACCCGATATGTTCATTTGACCTATGTATAATCGAATCATTGATTTTCACCCGGTTTCTCACATACTTCTCTACTGATGCAAGACGGCTCTGCGCCAAGATCTTATTATCAAAGTATCGGCCTTCGGGTGAAGCTGAAGCACTAAATTTCACTTGTGATACAACTAGCATAGAGTCTTTTTCTATTTTATTCAGATAATCTGCCAGCATATCTAATGTCTTATAGTTATTCGAAAATAAAGGATCAACTTTTGAAATATTTTGTCGGAATAATATCTTAAATTCCTTATCTTGACCATTCAATCTTATAAATGGAAAGATAATTAATAATACTATCACCGTATTTTGTATCTTCTTCATATTATATTTGCCTCCTATAATCTATTTCTTTTGTCTATTCCTTCACACACCTTATCCCCAGGCCCCAGAATCTGATTATTCCAGATATACTACTACTTGTAGTGAATTGTTTTGCATATGTCGTAGAACTAAAAGAAGAAGTCCAGTATCTGCCATCCTGACGTGCCGTTCCGTCACTTAGCCGTGACATCATTTTAGGGAAAAAACATGAAGCCTTAGTCTCTACATTAAAATAAATAACACCATCAAACGAATCTTCATAACCTCCACCACCATCATAGCGGTCAAATAACCCATCCGCATATTTCCCAGCAATTTTATTACTTAAAAATGTCGTCGTATTCGGTAAATTCCACGACAAGGATTGTCTTAACTCTGATCCTGCAATGACAGAAGTCGTACTTATAACATCCGTGGGGCCATCTGTAATACGCTTATAGCCGGGAGGACATACTTCATGTTCATCCTTAAGTTCGTCCCAAGACTTTGAGTAATTTGCGGCACTTCCTCTTCCCCAATCGCTTATTTGCGCTGCATTAGTGGGGTGATAGGCATAACGAGGGAATTTAATACTCGCCCATTGGAATGTCGCACCGCCCTGAGTAGGGTAATCCACAAATACACCACCTCTTACACTAAGCTGTATATGGTCTGCAGCCAATGCTCCTCCCAAACAAGATCCATCCTTAAACTCTTGCGCTGTAAGATTATAGGGCGATATCTTCCTAGCATATGCTCTGTTATCTACTACGGCATTATCCTTGTCATCCAAGTCGCCAGGGCGCATCACGTAATCTGACTCCTCTCCTTGCCTTATATAAAAATATTGTTTGTAGTGGGTAGGGACAATTGCGCCACTCCTAAATGTAATAAGAATAACGGCATACCGGGGTGCTCCTACATTAGTTGAGCGCAATCCTATTCTAAACTTGATATCTGATGATCCTGTTATTGAATCCATATTCAAGGATGGAGATATAACCTCAGGGAATCTATTACATGGAGACCATCCACCAGTAGGTTCTGTATCGGTAATAATTATATCTCCGGGCTTCCACTTTGAATCCACCCATGCTACTTTAACGGTCCAGTCCTTTACATTCGTCGTTCCCATTTTCTTCGGAATTTGGATTATGCGCTCCTCTATTTCCGAATTACGCCAAAATGCGCCTACATATGTGTCAGTTAGAATATTGCCTATTCCATTGTCCCTCTTAAGCTGTGTCACCAAAACTGCAACTGAACTATTCAATGAGATATAGGATCCACGGTCAGACGTGGTTGAATAGTTCTTCTCCGCAAACACATAAACGGGCATACTGCCAGTACCTTGTATCGTACGTCCGCGGTCTGATCCGTCCTGACGTGTCCCTATCGTTAACCAGGTTGCTGCTGTGGGAAGAGACATATTCCAATTCAAATTTTGGTTATTGCATGTAACATTAACTACTGCTGTAGAGGCTTCGGCAAGCATCGTCAAATTTGGAGGTGTAACTGTGATTACACCCTCTGGCAATACGTTATAGATTATCTTTTGCCCAGCCTCCCACGTGCCGCTTATGGGAATCTCCTTGTTTTTACCATCATATCTTATCACCAGGGTCGCTCCCGCAGGAAGCTGTTGCGGTATCATCATCAAGTATCCATCACTATTTATCGCATTCTGAGGCACGCTGTCCGCAACAAGCCCCGACACTATTCCAGCCATTATTTCCGTAGAGCTTACGGTGAGGTCTGTCCAATTCCATTTGGGGGTATTGCTACTTCCTGTATCAAGAGATAACTTTCCTCTGGTATTTACGCCTTTGATTGATATCTTCGTTATTCTTTGGTTGTTTCCACTTATCCTAAAGCCTATAGCTGTGAGGGCATGGCTCATCTTGAATGCAACACTTCCCATGCTTTGATCTTTGTCATACTGTGGATTTCCAACCATAAAATCAGGCTGATCTTTCACATCCGTTGGAACAGTGTAGGACACTACCGGACCTCCGTCAAACGCCTCAATTTTAAGTCCATTTGAATTTGTCGGTGCAGGATAGAAGCCGAAAAACGAAATACTTCCACGATCCGGCCAATAACGCGTAGGCGCACTTCCCCATTGGCCTAAACTTTTTGTTATAACATCTCCATTCATAAAGTTGGGGGTGTCATTTGTGGGTGTCCAGGAACCATTAGTATTATGGTATGCAAATACACTTATCTGGCTTCCATCCGATAGATTGCTCAAAGGTATTCCCCTTGAGCTAGGGCTATTTGTTCCTGTCCAATTATCTCCATTAATTTCTTCTGCATTGAAGGCGATCTCGGAGCCTAATTTCTCGCTATAAATGCCATCATCTGCGCACGACAACAGAATGAAACTCATAAAAGCTGCATAAAGTATATTATTAAACCTGCTGTATTTCATTTTAATTGTTTTCTATAAATTAGTTATGAGCCAGTTCCAAACGAGAAATAATAATAACCCGCTTACATCATCCCTCCGAATACATATGCAATCGAAGCGTTCTCGCTAAAGATTTAATCCATGAAAGGACTGTGAATCAAAAATTAAAATAGAAATGAGAAGCAACAACCCTAAGTAATCCTTTCTATTATTTTCTTCATTCTTCTATTATCATCATTCTTAACAAATAAGCGTTTAGGGAAATCACGCCAAACACCAAAAAACTATTTGTATGGACTGCAAAGATAATCCATAAGTATACTTATCTCAAAAGGCCTTCCTTTATTTTATTTTTTATTAATATCCTTTTGCTAAAAATATCCGTTATTTTAGCATTTTTAGTTACTTCAAACCATAATTATTGTTTTATATGAGGTATTTTTCATACCATTTTGGAACTTAAACTATAAAAAATCTCCGAAAACCTTTTCAGCCTCGGAGATTAAAAAATATAATACCACTCAATTATTTCAATTATTCCATGCAATATAAAAATTCAAATATGAAGCAAAACCAAGCCACACAGCGTAAGGCATAAAACAAGCAGAAGATATAATATCTATACTGAAAGTGATAATGATATACATCACTACCATAATCTCAAGAAGTATTATAATCAACATTCCCAGCCAAGGCTCCCTAAAATAGAAGAATACCACACTCCACATGAAATTAAGAAAAAGTTGAGCAGCAAACAGCATAAAAACGGTAGAACTCAAATCCTTCTGCTGATGCACAATTCGACTAATTGACAATGCCATTAAAAGATAAAGTATCGTCCAAACTATTCCAAACACTGCTCCAGGAGGCGTCAAAGATGACTTTTCCAGGAACGGATACCATTCTGCTAGTCCGCCTCTTTGGAAATATGCTCCCAGCCATCCCACTCCTAAACAAGTCAATGCGGCTATAAAAAAACTGATTAACATCTCTCGTTAATATATTATTTCTATAAAGTTTATATATTAAACAACATCAATATTTTTCACAAAGTTTAATCTTTTCTTAAAAGAAATGCACCCTACAATACATAAAGTATTGCAGAGTGCAAAATTCTTATTATCACAGAGTTATAAAACTCGATTTATAACTTCATGAGATATTTTTTAAACGATGTAAACCCAGAATTCATTTGCACCGTATTTTTTTCACCCTTCATAAATGCCGCAAGTTTCGCGGGAATTTCAACAGGAGCTCCTATAATTGGCTCCACAGTATCCTTAAACTTAGCAGGATGAGCAGTCTCAAGGAAAATTCCAGTTTCTTCTGGTTGCAATCCCTCAAGCAGACTTCTATATGCCACAGCACCATGCGGATCAAGAATGTAGCCAGTTGACTTATATGTCTCAACCATAGTTTCACCTATTTGCTCATCAGAGTAAGTACATCCAGATATGTCCGCACAGATAGCGTCATGAGAATTACAATATAAATCTAATATTCGGGCAAAATTACTTGGATCACCCACATCCATAGCATTTGCAATAGTCGTGATTGATGGTCTTGGCTCATATTTTCCGGTCTTCAAATAATCAAAGAATACATCATTACTATTGTTTGCGGCAATAAATCTCTTTATTGGCAATCCCATGCGCTTTGCAATCAAGCCTGCTGTGATATTACCAAAATTTCCACTTGGCACTGCCACAACCACATTAGAAGTGTCTTGTTCTCTTTTCACTAATTGTGAATAGGCATAGAAATAATAAAACATCTGAGGTAAGAAACGGGCCACATTAATTGAATTTGCGCTTGTCAGCATCATGTGACCATTCAATTCTTCATCCATAAATGCATTCTTCACCAATGCCTGACAATCGTCAAAGGTTCCATTCACTTCAATAGCAGTGATATTTTGCCCTAGAGTTGTAAATTGCGACTCTTGTATCAAGCTCACTTTATCGTGAGGATAAAGTACAAATACACGCACACCTGGCACACCTAGAAAGCCGTTTGCAACAGCACTTCCAGTATCGCCAGAAGTAGCAACAAGAACATTCACCATTTCTTCTTCTCGGCCTTCAATCTTGTTAAAATAGCCTAGCAGACGAGCCATAAATCTTGCTCCTACATCTTTAAATGCAAGCGTGGGCCCATGAAATAGCTCAAGAGAATATTTATTATCCCCAATATATTTTAATGGGATATCGAAGTTCAAAGTATCATATACAATATCTTTCAAAACATCCGATTCCATATCATCACCGAAGAGTACATTCGCTACTGCATAGGAAATCTCCTGCAATGATAATTGGCCTATGTTCTTAAAAAATGCGGTAGGAAGTAAAGGAATACGCTCAGGCATAAACAAGCCGCGGTCAGCAGCCAGTCCCTTCACTACAGCAGTGTGCAGTGATACGTTAGGCGTAGTTCCATTAGTGCTATAATATTCCATCTATAATAGATATTATTTTAAAAATTCATCAATAAATTCATCATCCTTCAATATGCCATAATCTCCGAGACAAGCAGAATCTTCGCTAAATTTAATAAGCTTTTTGTCCTCTTTTTCTTCTCGCTCTCCAGGTTTATAAATTATGAATGGTACTGGTTTCCCAGAGTGCGTACGCAATTTACAGGGAGTTGGATGGTCTGGAAGAACTGCAATAGCCACAGGTTCATTCATATTTTTAACAGCTTCAATTATCGGCTTGCATACTCTGTGGTCAATATCTTCTATAGCTTTACGTTTCAGTTCATATTCACCTTGGTGACCAGCCTCATCTGGAGCTTCAATATGAAGAAACACGAAGTCGTTATCTCCTTTTAATGCATCAATAGCAGCTTGTGCCTTTCCCTCATAGTTCGTGTCCCATAGACCTGTAGCGCCTTCCACCATTACTGGTTTCAGCCCTGCATATATACCTATTCCACGAATAAGATCGACTGCCGAAATCACTACACCATTACCTATACCATATTTATTCTGGAGGGTGTCCATTGCTGGCTTATATCCTGGCGACCATGGCCAAATACTATTAGCGGCATCTTTTCCCTTTGCTTTTCTTGCTAAATTAACAGGATTATTTGCTAGCAAATCCTGAGAATGCAGAATCAAATCATTTATTAAATCTGCTGTTGCTTGCGCCTCAGGGACTTGAGCTTTAACAAGAACATCCTTAAATGGCGTTCCTGGCACATCATGTGGTGGTATGCAAATAATTCGCTTATCTGCTCCCTTTATTTTCAATAGATGTCTATAAGATACTCCTGGATAGAAGCGCACCCTCTCATCTGCAAGATTGTCATTAAGAAAATGAATAAGCTCACAAGCCTCCTCATCGGTTATATGACCTGCTGAATGGTTCTTTATATCGCCATTTTCGATGCATATAAGATTGCATCTCATAGCCATTTCATTTGGCTCTATCTCGATACCCATACTTGCAGCCTCTAGTGTGCCACGCCCCTCGAAAACCTTATCAAGGTCATAACCAAGAAGCGATAAATGCGCCACCTCACTTCCGGGCTCATAACCCTTAGGCGCAGTGTTCAAAAGTCCTGTGCGTCCATGAGTACAAAGCCAGTCGAAAGAAGGCGTAGAAGCTGCTGCGAGTGGCGTTAGACCACCAAGTTCAGCTATAGGCTCATCAGCCATTCCATCGGCAAGTATAATTATATGTTTCATTTTAATAATATGATTATCTAATATTTGCTATGCTGATTATATCAGCAAAAACTCCTGCTGCTGTCACTTCAGCTCCTGCACCATATCCCTTAATCTCCATCGGATACTCCTTATAGCGCTCTGTTGTGATAAGAATCACATTATTACTACCTGCAAGTGAATAGAACGGATGATTCTGAGGTACAGTTTCAAGACCGACAGAAACCTTTCCTTGCTCCATTCTTGCTATGAAGCGAAAATGTGCCTTTTTAAGTTCTGCCGTCTCACGTTTCAGCTCAAATTCCTTATCTAGAGTTTTCACTTTATGCAAGAATTCTTCAGAAGAGCCTTCAAAAAGTTCTTTTGGGATAAAGAGTTTGCTTTCCACATCCGATTTTTCAACCTTATAGCCGGCTTCACGCGCTAGAATTGTAATTTTTCTAATCACATCTGCTCCACTAAGGTCGATTCTTGGATCTGGTTCGCTATATCCAGCTTCCTTTGCCATTAGAATTGCCTTGCTTAAAGGTGTTTCTTTGCTAAGGACATTGAATATATAATTAAGCGTACCAGAAAGCACTGCTTCAATCTTCAGAATCTTATCTCCAGAATTTATTAAACTATTTATTGTGTTTATAATTGGCAATCCTGCACCCACATTAGTCTCAAATAAGAATTTAGCATCTTTCTTACGAGCCATATTCTTAAGATACTTATAGTTATCATATTTTGAAGATGCAGCTATTTTATTAGCAGCTACGACATTCACATTATGTTCAAGCAAATCTCCATAAATATCAGCAATATCAGCACTCGCGGTACAATCCACAAACACTGAGTTAAAGATATTCATATCGAGAATACCATTTTTAATATTTTCCGGCGTTGCTAAAGTTGTTGAAGCCTCGAGCTCTTTTCCGTAGTTATCGATGTCAATTCCATTGCGCGTAAAAATACATTTGCGGGAATTGGCGATTCCGACAACACGAAGCTCTAACGCTTTACCCTTCATTAGGGTAGATTGCTGCTTACTGATTTGCTCAAGCAAGTTTCTTCCCACGTTACCAACCCCCACTACGAAGAGATTGAGAACCTGTGTGTCAGATAAGAAAAAAGAATCGTGGATCACATTAAGAGCTTTGCGGAGACTCTTTAGTGTGATTACGAATGATATATTAGTTTCCGACGCTCCTTGCGCACAGGCTATAACGTTTATGCCATTGCGTCCAAGAGTATTGAATAGTTTACCAGCAATACCGGGCGTATGTTTCATATTCTCTCCCACAACTGCCACAGTTGCAAGATCCTTTTCCGGAGTAATATCACTAATTTCACCTGTGCTTAACTCGCTCTTGAATTCGTCACTTAGAACACTGACTGCCTTTTCTGCATCACAATTCTTAACAGCAAATGAGGTATTATGCTCAGATGATGCTTGAGATACTAAAAACACACTTATTCCATTACGAGCTAATGCCTCGAATATTCTAGAGTTGATACCTATCACTCCCACCATACCAAAACCTGTAAGTGTGATAAGGCAGGTATCATTAATAGAAGAAATTCCCTTAATCGCCTTAGCTTCAGCAGAGCTTTCATCTTTTGATATGAGCGTACCAGGAGCCTGTGGATTAAATGTATTCTTTATTAGGATAGGAATATTCTTGTGGAATACAGGATATATTGTTGGAGGATACACCACTTTAGCACCGAAGTTACATAGCTCCATAGCCTCAATAAACGTCAAATGGTCTATCACATAGGCTGTAGAAATCACTCTTGGGTCTGCTGTCATAAATCCGTCCACATCTGTCCAGATTTCTAGCTGGAGAGCATTCAATGCAGCGCAAATAATAGCAGCAGTATAATCGCTTCCTCCTCTACCAAGATTGGTTATATCCTGCGTTTCATTGTCTGAAGAAATAAAACCTGGCACTACTGCCACCTTCCCTTTGAAATTATCAAAAGTAGTATGAATTAAATCATTGGTTATTTCTGTATTTACTATATGTTTGCCAAATTGCGTTTCTGTCTTAATAAAGTTGCGTGAATCAAAATGTGTGGCATCACTGATTACCTTGCTGATTATCACTGATGACAAACGCTCACCATAACTTACAATAATATCGAGAGTTCGTGATGACAAGTCTTTAATCAAAGCAACTCCACGGTAGATATTACCGAGTTCATCGAGAAGCATATCGGTGGTTGAACGCACGTCCATCTGTTTGTCTGTAGGGATAATACCTTCAATCACTTTCACGTGGCGCTCCACAATGTTTGCATAATTCTGCATATAGCTTATATCGCCTTTCGACGCTTGCTGTGCAGTATTAATGAGTTGATCAGTTATACCTCCTAGAGCCGAGACCACTACAATCACTTGTTCGTCGCAACTTTCAACAATCTTCTTTACGTTGCGAAGACTCTCGACTGTTCCCACGGAGGTACCACCGAATTTTAAAACTTTCATTCTAAATGCTTAATATCTTAGTTAGAAAATATTATTTAATATGACTTATCTCATATTTTTTATAGTACAAGTCATTTCAGGCAGTAAAGATAATACATTTTATGCAATTCATACTATATTATATAATAGCTTATTCCTCAAAAATGAATAATTTTGAAACTAAACACCATAAAAATACATTATTTTGACACAAATTAGTATGTTTTTCATATAAATTGTACACTTTATTCATTTTGTGAGTTTTAACACAGAATAACATGCATAACCTCTTTCTTTTTCAAAATGAATTATATAACTTTGGTTTGTATGAATATTTTCGATTCTGACATATTAAAAATGAAATTTTCGCAACCCGATCCTGTATCTGGCGACTTACTTATAGCTGAACCATTAATGATTGATGCGCCTTTCCAACGTTCTGTTGTGGCTGTAATTGAAAATAGCAAAAACAATGGAGCTATGGGACTAATCACCAACCATTTATCCCCATATATACTTTCCGAGCTCGTAGATGACATAAGTTGTGACGAAGATATACCAATTTTTGTTGGAGGTCCGGTACATAAAGAGCGCCTATATTATCTACATATTTTAGGAGATTTACTTCCCGATTCTATAGAAATTAGAAATGGGCTATATGTTAGTGGAACCTTCAATATCGTAAAAGAATATATCAATTCTGGCGAGCCTGTCAATGGGCTGATTAAATTTTTCTTAGGTTATAGCGGATGGGAAAAAGGCCAATTGCGGACGGAACTCGACAACTTCGATTGGGCTGTAAGTAAAAAAATGAATCCCAAAAATATTCTTGAACTCACAGGAGAAGATATGTGGCAAAGTGCGGTAGAGACTCTTGATCCACACAAATATAGACTATGGCTAAACTGCCCTAGAAGTATTATTATGAATTAAATTTCTATCCCGGGAAAACAAACTGAAGTAATAAGGCATCTTTATAGGCATTCTTCACCTTTATCCATGACTTCAATCTTCCAGAAGTTGAAAAACCTATTTTATTGAAAACATTATAACATTCTTTGTTATCCACTGATATTATGCACGACAACTGATGCATGCCTATAAATTCTTTACAATATGTAAGCAATAACGTTACACTTCTTGTTGCCATGCCTTGTTTCCTATAATCTTCATCAATATAAATTCCAACTGAGGCCCTTTTGTTAATAGGGTCAAAATCAAAAACATCAACCATACCTACATTTATACCCGACATCTTATCTACAACCACAAACTTTAGTTGTCTCGATTTAAATATATCAGCCTCATAGTTTTGTATATATTCCCATATTTGAAGTCTTGAATATGGAGCCACGACACAACCATTATCCCACTCTTTTGTGTCATTTTCCCATGAGAACATCCTATCAACATCCCCAGGTTCTGGAGCTCTTAATTTTATTTTGTCATCTTCTAGGAATTTATCTATCATAAGACATTGGATTTAGGTGAAATAATCATTCCGTTTTGTCCTGAAAAGATATGAAATCTTACCCCATTCTGAGAATTCTTTTCTATCATTCTAACTATTTCTTTATACGAATAGTCTCTATTATCAAATATAACATCTAAATCATTATGTAATGATATATAATCATCTAGATTCTCAAGGTTTATAGTCGATATACTATCATTAGTCCCTAACTCAATTGCCTGCTCTATTTCCCTGGAATTATCACTAACTATGCACCATTTCGTCGGCTCTGATATGCCGGCTTTTAGCGGACACACTAATTTTAAGAAAAATCGTTTTTGGGCAGCAATTAAGGCTCTAATTAGAATCCCGGCTCTAATAAATATTCCATACGCATAACTATAATGTGGATAATGTTTTTTATAAAAAATAAGCATAGCATCATAAAACACTTGCACATATTTCATGGAATCCTTTTTTGTGCTCTCTCCTTTATAGTGAATTATCGAAGTGGGCAAGAAATAATTATTGTAGCCTTCTTTAATCATTCTATATGACAAGTCTATATCTTCCCCATACATAAAGAAATCGCTATCAAATCCCTTAACTTTCTTCAGAACCTCACTTCTCACAAACATAAATGCCCCAGAAAGAATATCAACTTTATGTGGTTCATCTTTTGATAAATACAGCAAATGATATTTTGCAAAATGTTGAGAATAAGGAAATAACTTCGACAAACCGAATATCTTACAGAAAGACACCCAAGGTGTAGGAAATGAGCGCTTAGATTCTGGAAGGAAACTTCCATTTCCATCAAGCATCTTCACCCCTATTGCGCCACAATCATCGTGATTTTTCATCCAATTCATACAATCAGAAATAGTATCCTTTGTTATTATTGTATCGGGATTAAGGATTAGAACAAATTTTCCAGTAGATTCATTAATACCGATATTATTTGCTCGCGCAAAGCCTATGTTTTCCTTATTTTCTATAAAAACTACATCAGGGAATCTTTCTCTTAGAAAGTGAATAGAATCATCACATGAATCATTGTCAATCACAATAATTTCTCCCTGAAATCCTACCAAGGCTTCTTTAGCTGAGAGAATCGTTTGTTCTAGAAAATATTTAACGCGATAATTAACTATGATGATTGATACTTCCATTTATTATTTATCATTCCTTAGAATCACAAAGATATAAGAAATATCTCATTTTGAAAAGCAAACGCACAATTTGTAGTGCGTACAAATATTAGCGATATGCGTTTTTGGTAGTTTTGTTTTGTAGAGTTGCTCGGTTATGCTACCTTTGACACGATAATTTATCAAGACTACAAAAAATGGGACTTATAATAGGAATAGACGTAGGCGGAAGCACAACGAAAATAGTAGGACTTAACAATGGCGAAATCCAATCGCCAATGTTTATAACTGCAGCCGACCCGGTCACTTCTTTATTCGGTGCATTCGGAAAATACATCTATGATAATGGCTTTAGCCTTGGCGATATCGAGCAGGTAATGCTCACCGGGGTAGGAAGCGCATATATCGAAGGAAATTTATACGGACTTCCTACAGCTAAAGCAGATGAATTTCAAGCAGACGGACTTGGTGCACATTACGGAATAGGACTAAAAGACCTTACTGTGGTAAGCATGGGCACTGGCACGTCATTCGTTCGTATCACAGGCGACTCAATAAAGCATATTGGAGGAATCAGTATAGGAGGTGGAACATTACAAGGATTGGCCTCTCTTTTGCTTAAGACCCACGATTTTAAAACGATTTGTGAACTAGCTAAAGAAGGTAATATTGCAAATATCAACCTGCAAATCAAGGACATCTGCGCCCATGATCTTGAAGGGCTCCCAATGGATGCCACTGCCTCTCTTTTTGGAAAGGCTAAGAATAGCAATCCAAGTGATGCTGACATTGCCCTTGGACTTATCTATATGGTTTTACAGTCAATTGGTGCGTCAGCAATCCTTTCAGCTTTAAACACCGACATAAAAGATTTTGTTCTCATCGGCAATTTAACCAAAGTACCCCAATGTGCTGATATATTTCCATTCCTGGAAAGGGTGTATAATGTCAAGTTCCATATTCCTCCTTATGCGGAATTCCGAACAGCAGTGGGTGCCGCACTTGCATACAAACCGACAAAATAAACTTTAAAATATCACACTGGAAGGTATCACCGAAACTGATACCTTCTTTTTATGTTATTTCTATATATCCGAAAGACATTTAATGAATTATCAAATCATTAACTTTGCCATAAATGTGGAAATGACTACCTTTAAAAGGTTTGAATTTAATAGAAAATCTATTTAAAATATACAAATGGAAGTCGTATACGAAGACAATCATATTATCATAGTAAATAAAGCTCCTGGGGAGATTGTACAAGGAGACAAAACTGGAGACGAACCACTTTCCGAGACCCTTAAAAAGTGGATAAAGGAGAAATATGCCAAACCAGGGAACGTTTTTTGCGGAGTTACGCATAGACTCGACCGTCCTGTATGGGGACTTGTGGTTTTTGCCAAGACCAGCAAAGCTCTATCGAGAATGAATGAGATGTTTCGTGAAGGAAAGGTTAATAAGACCTACTGGGCAATAACAAAAAATTGTCCTCCGAAAGAAGAAGATACTCTCACCCATTATATAACCAATGTTGAACGAAATAATAAATCATACGCATCTCCAACAGAAAAGAAAGGCGCTTTGAAAGCTGTTTTACAGTATAAAGTATTAGCCCATAGCGACAATTACAATCTTCTTGAAATCAACCTCCTAACTGGGCGCAAGCACCAAATCAGAGTACAACTCGCGGCGATAGGTTGCCCAATTAAGGGAGACCTTAAATATGGGGCAAAAAGGAGTAATCCAGATGGTAGTATATGCCTACAAGCTCACCGTATCGAGTTTATACATCCTGTCTCTGAAAAGCATATTGACATCACTGCACCTATACCCCCTGATAACCTATGGCAATCATTTGCACATGTCGCTGAGAAAGGGAGTGAATAACTGCATATTTATTTTTTAGATAGCAATATCTTAAGTAAATTTGCACACATCAAATGATATTCAATTACGAACTTTATAAATATATAAATTATGGCTGCAACCCCTGAATTTAAGTATCAGCATCCTTTTCCTCTTGGTAAGGATGAAACTGAATACTATCTTCTAACAAAGGACTATGTAAGCGTTGGCAATTTCGAAGGAACTCCTGTTCTTAAAGTTGCTAAAGAGGGATTAACTAAAATGGCTAACCAAGCATTTAGAGATGTATCTTTCCTTCTTCGTCGCTCTCACAACGAATTAGTAGCAAAAATTCTTTCTGATCCTGAAGCAAGTGAAAACGATAAATTCGTTGCTCTCACTTTCCTTCGCAATGCAGAAATATCAGCTAAAGGAAAACTTCCTTTATGTCAAGATACTGGTACTGCAATCATACATGGCGAAAAAGGCCAACAAGTTTGGACAGGCTATTGCGATGAAGAGGCTCTTTCTTTAGGTGTTTACAAAACATATACCGAAGAGAACTTGCGTTATTCTCAAAACGCACCTCTTAACATGTATGACGAAGTTAATACCAAATGTAATCTTCCAGCTCAAATTGACATCGAGGCTACTGAAGGAATGGAATACAAGTTCCTTTGTGTAACTAAAGGTGGAGGTTCTGCTAACAAGACATATCTTTTCCAAGAAACTAAGGCTCTCCTGAATCCTAATACTCTCGTTCCTTTCCTTGTCGAAAAGATGAAGACTTTAGGTACTGCGGCATGTCCTCCTTATCATATAGCATTTGTGATTGGTGGTACTTCTGCAGAAAAGAACCTACTTACAGTTAAACTTGCATCAACCCATTATTATGATGCACTTCCAACTACTGGAAACGAAGGTGGCAGAGCTTTCCGTGATGTTGAACTTGAGAAGCAACTTCTTGAAGAAGCCCACAAAATTGGATTGGGAGCTCAATTCGGAGGTAAATATTTCGCTCATGACGTACGCATTGTCCGTCTTCCTCGTCACGGTGCATCTTGTCCTGTTGGTATGGGTGTTAGCTGCTCTGCCGACCGTAACGTCAAATGCAAAATCAATGCTGATGGTATATGGATTGAAAAACTTGACGACAACCCAACAGAATTGATTCCTGAAGAATTGCGCAAAGCTGGTGAAGGAAATGCCGTTAAGATTAATCTTGACCGCCCAATGAAAGAAGTTCTTGCCGACCTAGACAAATATCCTGTATCTACGCGTCTTTCCCTAAATGGAACCATCATCGTAGGTCGTGATATCGCTCACGCAAAACTTAAAGAGCGTCTTGACAATGGTGAAGATCTTCCTCAATATATCAAAGACCATCCTATCTATTATGCAGGTCCTGCAAAGACTCCTGAAGGAATGGCGTGCGGCTCTATGGGCCCTACAACAGCCGGACGTATGGATTCTTATGTTGACATTTTCCAAAGCCATGGAGGAAGTATGATTATGCTTGCAAAAGGTAACCGTAGCCAAGCTGTTACTGATGCTTGTAAAAAGCATGGAGGTTTCTATCTTGGAAGTATTGGTGGCCCAGCAGCCATCCTTGCTCAGAACAATATAAAGAGCATTGAATGTGTAGAATACCCAGAACTAGGAATGGAAGCCATTTGGAAAATCAAAGTTGAAGATTTTCCTGCATTCATCTTAGTTGACAATAAAGGCAATGATTTTTTCACTCAAATAAAACAAAAATCTTGTCCTTTCTCAGGAAAATAAATCTTTCTTTCTAAAGAAAATCTTATAAATTTTATGGCTCCCATGTAATTTTTTTATTGCATGGGAGTTTTTTATAGAATATCTATCTATCGTCCAATATATCATCCCAATACACTTCAGAATCTCCCTTCCAATAGATGATTCAGAACCCATCTCAAATGTTAAAAAGCATACTTCCTCAGCATTTTTTTATATAAAAGTTTGCATTATCAAATATAATATCTACCTTTGCACTCACAATATCGCGGGATGGAGCAGTGGTAGCTCGTTGGGCTCATAACCCAAAGGTCGTCAGTTCGAGTCTGGCTCCCGCCACTTAAGAGAAGGAAGTTCATTTTGAACTTCCTTTTTCATTTATAGGCGTCAGGCAATTATGTTTTAATTTAAATTAGGCGTTGACAATAATATAGATTAAAAATTAAACTGCGAAAGTATTTAATTTCACCAATAAGTATATAAATTTGTTATTAAGTTATAGAGAGCTGTTTCAGTTCTATAACTGGCCATTTAAGCCGATATATAGGGAAGACTTCTCATAATATTTGAGAGCATTTGTTGGTGGCATTAAATAATTTTGTTAATTTCGCACAAGTTACAAAAATATGTGCATCATATAGGGGGAAATGGTTTTAAAGACTAGAGACAAATTAATCGAAGTTGCTCGACAACTTTTCGCTCATCAAGGAGTCGAGAATACAACTATGAACGACATCGCTTCTGCTTCTGAGAGGGGACGTAGAACTATATATACATATTTTAAAAACAAGCGCGACATTTATAATGCCGTCGTTAAAACAGAAAGCGACCAGATTATAGATAAACTGAGTGAACTTCTCACTATGCCGCTCCCACCCGAGCAGAAATTAATGAACTTTATATTTATTCGCTTTGAAGCCATAAAAGAGCTAGTTTCGCGCAACGGCTCATTACGTGCAGGGTTCTTTAGAGACGTGAGAAAAGTGGAAAGAGCACGCCGTTCTACCACTGGCAAAGAAGCTAATATTCTAAAGCAAATTCTTGCAGAAGGCGTAGAGCAAAAAGTTTTCAGAATCAAGCACGTTGACCAGACTGCTATGGTAATGATATTATCACTTCAAGGATTAGATGTACCATATATCCGCGACAACTTTGCTGATCTGGGAATAGAAAAATTAAAACTTAGAGAATATATAAAAGATTTTATTCTCTATGGAATTAAAGTTTAACACCTCTTCAAACCCAACTACTATGTATATAAATTCCATCGGCTCTTATACCCCACCCAATATCGTGACTAACGAGCATTTTCTCGCAGTCAATGGACTAACGAGCGAATGGATTGAACAACGTACTGGTATTGAAACCCGTCATGTAGCAGGAAAGACCGATGATCAGCACACAATGGGAATTCATGCCATTGACGATGCAATTAAGCATCTTAAAACATATGATGTGAAAGATGTTGGAATTATTGTCGCAGCATCCTACACTCCTATTGACACCGTAGGGACCATGGCTCACGTAGCGCAGCAAAAATACGGCATAGAGGGAGCCAAAGCGCTACAAGTCACTACCGCCTGCACTTCTTTTATTACAGGAATGGAAGTAATCGAAGGTTATTTTGCGCTTGGCAAAGCCACTAAAGCATTATTGGTATGCTCTGAGCACAATACCTATTACGGAAACGAATCAGATCCTGAAACTGGTCACCTCTGGGGCGATGCCGCTGTAGCTTACTTTATTTCTAAAGATAGACTTAGCGAATCCGACATGGAAATAAAATCAATCTACACGTGCGGACTTGCCACTTTAGGTTGCGGACCGCAAGGGGTTATGCTTAGACCTAGAGGTGGAGGAATCATGATGCCTCATGGTCGTGATGTATTTGTATATGCATGCAAGTATTCACTCAAAGCACTCTCTGAAGCAGCTACAGAAGCTGAAATGAGTCTAGAAGATATTGATTATATAATTTGTCACCAGGGAAACAAAAGAATCATAATGCATGTGGCAAAGCAATTAAAAATCAATATGGATAAATTCCTAACAAATATCGAACATTATGGCAATACTGGAGCCGCTAGTGCCCCACTTGTATTAGCTCAAAATATTGATAAATACCCAAAGGGAACGCGATTTGGCGTAACCACATTTGGTGGTGGCTATTCCTGCGGAGCATTTATCGTGGTTAAATAGAATAATAATAACTAACAGTATAAATTATACTAAAATTTGATTTAAATGAAATTACTAGAAGGAAAAGTAGCACTCATCACTGGTGCTGCTCGCGGTATCGGTAAAGCTATCGCACTTAAATTTGCTCAAGAGGGAGCTGATATTGCTTTCACCGACTTAGTCATCGATGAGAATGGCAAACAGACAGAAGCAGAAATTGCCGCATTTGGCGTTAAAGCTAAAGGTTATGCATCAAACGCTGCCAGCTTTGAAGACACTGCAAAAGTAGTTGAAGAAATCCATAAAGATTTTGGGCATATTGACATCCTTGTTAACAATGCAGGAATAACTAAAGATGGTCTAATGATGCGTATGTCAGAAGCTCAATGGGATGCAGTTATTGCTGTAAACCTTAAGTCAGCTTTCAATTACATTCATGCACTTACTCCTATCATGATGCGTCAACGTGGTGGTAGCATCATCAATATGTCATCTGTAGTTGGTGTTCATGGAAATGCTGGACAATGTAATTATTCTGCATCTAAAGCTGGACTTATAGCTCTTGCTAAGAGTATCGCACAAGAACTTGGTTCTCGCGGTGTTCGCGCTAATGCCATTGCTCCTGGTTTTATCGAAACTGCCATGACTGCTGCTCTGCCAGAAGAGGTTCGTAAAGAATGGGCACAAAGAATTCCACTTCGTCGAGGAGGTTCTGTTGATGATATCGCTAATGTGGCTACATTCTTAGCTTCAGATATGTCAGCTTATGTATCCGGACAAGTTATCCAAGTTGATGGCGGAATGAACATGTAATATTCTCTATAGTGGAGATATAACAACTCAATATAATACAAAAGAATTCGACAGGCAATGCCTATCGAATTCTTTTTATATTGTGGTAAAAAGATTACTAAAATCTCACGCGTTCATCGCACAATGCCATTACTAGCCAGAGTATCACAAATGCTAACACACTAAAAATACACACTACCAACATGGTGTGTCTTGAAACCTGCCTTCCATCATCAGTGTCATCATCCTCTTCATCATTTCCTGAACTATCTACTCCAGCAGAATCATAATTGCCAGCCTCGTCACATGCCCCTTTACTATGTTTACCAGCGCGCCTTGCGCCTGAGAATACAAATATCAAGGCTGCCACAGTGCCAAGCACTATAGAAATTAGCATCCAAAGCCAAATCTTGTCCATAATATTTAGATTTAATCGTTTGTTATAGGTCCATTAAATTTGGAGACAACCAATAATCCTATTCGTCTCCAAGCATTATTTCCGTTTCCTCCTTCATTTCTTTATATTCATCCCAGTCTGGATCACTCGCAGCAGATATTTCTAAAGGGAGTAAGTCAAACTTAGATAATGCCTCGTTAAATCTGCGTTCGAAAATCTTAAGATTAAGCGTATAGAACACCCAATTCCTTACATTCTCTCCCGTATATATCCCTGTTAAAACAGCAATAGGATCTTTGGAAAAGTCGCTCTGGAATGCATCTTGCACCTCCTCCATTAGGGACGAAGTTGCCACATCAGGCATCCCCTTATCATCTCCATCATATTTCCAGGTTACCTCAACTCTAATATTATATTTCCCAGTTGCAATAACGGATTCCATATCACGGCGACCAGTCACCATTATCAAGCCTCCTTTTTCGCCTTCTGCCGGTGAAGTCCACCAATCATCTCCTATTTTTAATTTTGCCATTTTTCTTTATTTAATTCAACATCATAAAAATAAACATTGTTTTTGTATAATCCATAATTTTGACAAGAGTTTAATCCAGTTTGCCATTATTTTTGCTAACTTTACATTAGTAAAGAACATTATCCCTTTATATCCATATATTTATGATTGTAACTATTATTATACTTGCCATAATAATTCTTGTGCTTATTGCTATGATTATTGCTCAGTTTAAATCTAGCCAGAGCAATATTGCCATCATGCATGAAACTAAAGCTGAGAACGCATCCAATGCAGCGTTATTACAAAGTACTAACCAACAAATGGCAGAATCAAAGGAAGCTCTTGAGAAATCATCAAATGAAAATAAATTAATTTCAGAACAACTTAAAACTGTCACGGCTGAAAATGCTCGCTTAAATGAGAAAATACAAATTATTACTGAAGAAAAGGTGCGTTTACAACAAGAAGCTGAATCTCAGTTCAAACTACTAGCTAATGAAATCTTTGATGATAAGACAAAAAAATTCAAAGAGCTTAACGAGACTCGCATTGGTGAAATTCTTAATCCTCTCAAAGAAAGGATTAATCAATTCGAAACAACTATTAGACAAAATGCTACTTCTGAAGCCAAAGACCGTGAAGCGTTAAAAGAACACATACGCACATTAATGGAGCTCAATAAGAACATGTCAAAAGATGCAAAAGACCTCACTCAAGCTTTAAAAGGAAATTCTAAAATTCAAGGTGATTGGGGTGAAATGATTCTAAAAGACATTCTAGAAAGCTGTGGATTACAGGAAGGCGTGGAATTTACAGTTCAGCAAACTCGTGATAATCTTGGAAACATCATTACTGGAGATAATGGACGGGCACTTCGTCCTGATGTGATAGTAAAACTTCCAGGAGAAAAAGAAATAATCATTGATTCAAAGGTATCGCTGACTGACTATGTGGAATTTGCCAACGCCGAGGATGACGACCTGAGAAAGAGCTACCTATCAAAACATGTGGCATCAGTTAAAAGACACATTGATGAATTAAAAACCAAAAAATATCAAAACGCATTAGCTAATTCAGCTGATTTTGTTATGATGTTTATTCCTAATGAAGGAGCTTATATTGCTGCCATGCAGTCTGACCAAGCTCTGTGGAAATATGCTTATGACAATCATGTAGTTCTAATAAGCCCTACTCATCTTATTTCTGTCCTTAAATTAGTTGAGCAATTATGGCGTCACGACAAACAAACTAAAAACGCAATTAAGATAGCCGAAGAAAGCGGAAAACTTTATGATAAATTCGTGGGTTTCATTGAAGACATGAAATCTATAGACCGTACGCTTGCCAATACGCGCACTGCATACGACAACGCAATGAACAAACTTCAAGTGGGCCGTGGTAATATTATAAAACGAATTGAAGATATTAAAGACCTTGGTGCCAAGGCATCTAAAAACATGTCAATAAGTGCGGGCGAAGATTAATATCAATTCCTTATTTTCGTTAAGATTTTATAATTACTTTCATATTAAATATGAAATATCTCATTTTTATTTAACTTTACACGCAATTGTATAGTTACGACAATAATTTGTTAGGAGTTTTGCTTTTTTTTATTTGGTTTTCAATATCAAAAAGATATATCTTCAATAAGAAAAACTAACCATAACTTTAACAAAATAGATATTATGGCGAGCAGTACAGAGAAAAACAAGATGTCTGGCAAAAGAATTAGGAAAGAGCCTAAAAATAACGGCTCTGGCACATCTAGGCATGAGAATGCCGCCAAGACTATGTTTGGACTACTTATGATATTAATTTATATCGGACTCGGTATTTTATTTCTTTTCAATTTCTTTGGATGGCCCGATAATTGGAATTTAGCGAGAATATCATTAGGAATTTTGTTCGTCGTTTATGGCGTATGGCGTTGTTATCGACAATTTTTTAATTGAATAAAACTATTCAAATGTTCGAATTATAATGAGAAAAAGCTTTTTTATCACATCACCGCTTGTTTTGCTGTTAGTTATTTCAGCCTTTTCTTGCAATCATCCAAAGCCTACGGATTCCGCTACATCAGGTAAACTAACCCTACTTTGTGATGAAAACATCAAAGACATTATGCAGCAGGAAGAGGGAGCTTTTGAATTCACTTATCCAAAAGCTTCTATCAATACCGTTTTTACCACTAGCTCGGCTGCCATGGATTCGTTAATGGCTTTAAAGACTTCATTGATAGTATCAACTTCTCCTCTAACTGAAAAGCAAAAAGAAACATTGAATGATCAGAATTGCGTTCCTTATTCACAACTTATGTCTACTGAGGCTGTAGCTTTTGTCGTAAATAAGAATAATACCGTAGAGGAGCTAGCTGTTTCTGATTTGAAGGACCTTTTATCTGGCACAGCCAAGAAATGGAGAGATATCGAGCCTTCAAAGCTTTCAGATATAAAGATTTTGGCTCTAGAGAAAAACACTCCATTAGTAAAATATTTAACTGATTCCATCCTTAACGGTAAACCTTTAGCAAAAGAAATAGTCACATATAAAAGCTATAAAGAAATACTTAAAGCTGTTGAAAATGACAAGAATGCTATTGGAATTGTTGGAGTAAGCTCAATTATGAAAAGGCCAGAAGCATATGACCTTGGAATGGCTGCAAAAATGGAAAAGCTTCAAACAAGCGACACCACAGCTCTTGATTTCATCAGTAATATTAAAGTACTGAAAATTAGAAAAGATACTGAAGCAGAAGGCTATCAACCTTATCAAGTACATATTTATAATGGAGACTATCCTTTTTATATTAGCTATTATGTTACTTCCACCTCTCCTATGGGAGGATTAAGTAGAGGATATTTGGCGTTCCTTACAGGCTTTTTAGGTCAGAAAATAATTCAGACTTGCGGAATGCTTCCTTGCTCGCTTCAACCGAGACTAATAAACAACAAATAAGTAAATAATTAATTGTAAATAAAATAATATAGAGATGAAATTTAAATTTTTATTTTCCCTATTTTTATTAGGAAGTTCTTTATCTTGCTTTGCTCAAGGCTACAAAGACGGAATTGAGTATTATAAAGTTGGACAATACGACAATGCTAAAGAATTGCTTGTCCGCAATTTGAATGAAGCTTCTACAAATAAAAGTGATGCATATTATTATTTAGGTAATATTGCTCTTAAAGACAATAACATAGCAGAAGCTAAAAGTTATTACGATAAAGGTGTACAAGCTAATGCAGAAAATCCTTATAATTATATAGGGTTAGGTGCACTTCAACTTAAAGCTAATGATGCAAAAGCAGCTGAAAAGAATTTCAAATTAGCTCTAAGTAAAGTTAAGAAAGACGCAAAAGTTGCAACTGCAATTGCTCGTGCATACTACTTGGTTAATCCAACTACTTATGCAAAGGAAATAACTAAATATTCTGATCAAGCAAAGAAATTCAATGCAAAGGATCCTGATGTTTATATCTTCCAAGGTGACCAGGCAGCAGAACAAAAAAGTTGGGGCGACGCAGCTGGTATGTATGAAATGGCATTTACTTTCGACCCAGAAAACACTGAGGCTTATGTAAAATATGCTAATACATATTTCTTCGTTAATCCTACAATGGCTATCGAAAAACTAGCAGAAGTACTTGCCAAGAATCCTCATTCAGCTTTAGCTCAACGCGAACTTGCTGAAAAATATTATGAAAATGATGAATGGACTAAGGCTGCTCAACAATATGGTGAGTACATCCAAAATCCTAATCACTTCAAACAAGACGAAGTACGCTACGCAGCACTTCTATTCTACGGCAAGAAATATCCTGAGTCTCTTGAATTAGCTTCTTCAATTGTAAAACAAGTACCAGCTACTGACAAAGCTAGTTTCTACATGAAACGCCTTATGGTTTACAATTTAGTAGCAATGGAAAAATATCCAGAAGCTGTTGCTGCCGCTCAAGACTTCTTCGCTACACCTCTTCCACAAGGGGTAACATATGAGGTAAAAGACTTTACAGATTATGGTGATGCATTGAAGAATGTAAATAATATTCACGAAGCTCTTGCTCAATATGAAAAAGCAGTTGAACTTAATCCTGACAAGGTGGATCTTCTACGTGAATTAAGTAGCTCTTATACCGATGCTAAGGAATATGAAAAAGCAGCTTTTTATTATCAAAAAGTTATTGATAGTGGAAACTTCACTGCTAATGACCTATTCCAAGCTGCTGGTTGTTATACTGATTTAGCTGCAAACACAAAAGATGCTGCTATAAAAGCTAACGCTATTGACAAAGCTCGTAAATACACTACTGAAGCAAACGAGAAAGTTCATGGCAACTATCGTATTGTAATGCAGTTAGCTACTATTGAAGCTCTAGCTGACAACACACCTAAGGCTGTTGAATTATACAAAGAAGTATTAAGTATCCTTGACGCTAAAGAAAATGCAAAACAAGAATATACTTCTACTTACAAACGTATTTATGGATTCCTTGCCACCACTGCATTTAAGGCTGGTGACAAAGAAGGTGCTAAGCATTATTATTCTGCATGGCTTGAACTTGACCCAGAAAATACTGATCTTCGCAACTATGTAAACTCGATGAAGTAATCCAACATTTAATATATCATAATTAAATCCTGCTGGTAACGGCAGGATTTTTTATTTCAAATTATAACTTTAACCATATTTTTATTCACACTTTCGCATTATTATTTGCGTTTTATAAATAAATCAATTATTTTTGATACCTTTAATAACGTGTGAGGCGTTATTTTTAATAATTTTTATTTTAAATTCTATGAGTTATTTTAAAGGACTAACCATTCTTTTTGCTGTGTTTGCTTTAAGCATATCTGCAAATGCCCAAGAAAAGCTATCAGGGCGTTCACGTCTGGTTATTGACAGCTATAACAACCAGCCAGATGCAGTGACAATGAAAAGGCTCCCGATTAAAAGTATTGAAGCTACGGGAATTGCCAAGTTACAATCAACAATTGTTTTAAATGATGAGAAAAATGTACCTCTAGACAAACTTTCTGAACTAGGAGTTGAAATTAGTGCGCAAATAGGAGCAGTATTAACCGCTGAAATTCCTATCAATAGCTTTGATGCAGTATGTGCTTTGTCGGAAGTTAAAAGTGTTGAAATTGCGAAGAAAATGAAAATCCGCATGGACAATGCACGCACACTCACAAACGCTGTACAAGTAAATGCGGGAACGGGAGGAATCACCCAAGCATATACCGGAAAAGGCGTAGTGATAGGTATTGTTGACACTGGAATTGACTATACACATCCTAATTTTAAGGATGCAAATGGCAATTCACGAATTAAACGCGTATATAATCCTGGCGGATATGGTTCTGTTACTGTTGGCGGTATTACGCTAAAAGGAACGGAATATACTACTGACGCAGCGATAGCTGCATTAAAATATGATGTAACGTCAGAATCACATGGATCACACACTTCTGGTATAGCTGGTGGCTCATACACCGCTAGCAATTTCCAAGGTATGGCTCCTGAAGCTGACCTTGTACTTTGTGGACTAGGAGACAAACTATATGATTCTTACATAATTAATGCAATCAAATATATTTTTGCTTATGCTAAAAGTGTAGGCAAACCTGCAGTCGTTAATTTAAGCTTAGGCTATCATAATGGACCTCATGACGGAACATCATCAGATTGCGTTGCTTATGACGAACTTGCTAAAGACGGTATCATAGTAATATCCACTGGAAATGAGGGAACGGATAAATTATACATCAATAAGACATTTACCAATACTACTGATGCACAATTAAAAACTTTCCTTTCTTCAAAATATAGTAGCACTGATCCAAGCGTATATTATGCTGATTCTTCACAATCTCCTCTAGGTTTTGACTTCTGGAGTAGAAACAACACACGTTTTGGTGTTCAGTTCGTAGTATTCGACAAATCTACAAAGACTGTACTAGCCACATCTAACAAATTCTATCCAAATGTTGATACTTCAAGCTCTTATTCATGGTCAAGCACAGCTGATGCTAATTTAGCCAAATATTTCACAGGTAAAATTGATGTTGAAGCCGGACTTCAATCAAATAATAAATACAACGTTTATTTCCAAGTTAGTGCAAATCCAGTAAAAGCTAGCAGCTATTATATCGGAGTTAACTTTTTTGGTAATGAAGGAACAATAATCGATGGTTGGAATGAAGATAGCGGTTGCGATTTCGCATCCTTCTATGTCTCAGGATATACTGCTGGTAATAGTTCTTATTCCGTAAGTGATATGGCAACAGGCTTCAAGACTCTTTCTATCGGTGCATATTGCTCAAAGGCTGGTTTTAAAGTCCTTGATGGTACAGACAACACATACACACTTGACAATAATACTGCTCAAGGTCAGATTTGTGATTTCTCAAGCTATGGTGTTGACGTTAACGGTTATTCTCATCCTGATGTAACAGCTCCAGGAATGGCTGTTATATCTTCAGTTAATAGTTATGACACTAGCAACTATCCTCGCACTGAAAGTTCTTATGAAGCCACATATAACAACCGTAAGTATCGTTGGGCAGCAATGGCAGGTACATCAATGGCAGCTCCAGCAGCAACTGGTATTATTGCTCTTTGGCTACAAGCTAATCCAAGCCTAGGAGTTGAAGATGTTCGCACTATTATCAAAGAAACCTCTATTACAGATTCGAATACTGCCATAGGGCTAAAATCTAAATGGGGAGCAGGTAAAATCAACGCTCTTGCTGGCGTTATTAAAGCCCTTAATACTACAGGTATTAATGACGTAGCATCGGATAAAAATGTCATGATGGTTTATCCTAATCCTTCTAACGGACAATTCAGCATTTATGCTCAAAATTGCGAAGGCAATGTTACATTAAATATTTATGGAGCAAATGGAGCTTTAGCTTATACAAAGGTTATGACTCCTGACAATCAAGGCCTTATGAACGTAGATCTTGAAGGTCAACTTTCAGCAGGAGTATATATAGTTCAAGTTGTTGGGAACAACACTTCCCACACTTCTCGTTTGATTATCAAATAAGAGGATAATTTCAAAATATTTTAGATGCGGAATGACATATGTCATTCCGCATCTTTTTTATTCATTATATTGTTATTAATCTGATTTATAAGTAAATTTGAATATATATTATATTCGAAGAATGAAGAAACTTCTAGGGCTTTTACTATTGTCAGTAATTTGGGGATTATACTTAAATTCTCAAAACATAATTACGCCCTATTCACGGTTAATCATTAACAATTACTCCACAAAACACTATAATCATTATCCATTAATAAAAAGCATTAACTCAGATTTTCAAAATTATATTCCAGCCTTTATCACACTAGAAGACAAGTCTAATACAAACCTCTCAGATTTAGAGTCGTTAGGAATTAAAATTGAAGGTAGATACCACAATGTTATTGCTTCATTAATTCCAATAAACCATTTTGAGGACGCATCAAATATCAAAGGAATTAAAAGTATTAATATCGCAAGCAAAGCACGTCAAAGCAACGATAAGGCTAGAGTGCTGTCATTCGTCGATATGGTTCTCAATGGAACCAACCTACCCAAGCCATATACTGGAAAAGGTGTAGTTGTGGGAATGTAGATTGTGGAATCGATTTTAATCATATTAATTTCAAAGATAAGAATGGAAAATCAAGGGTAAGTAGAGTATATCTGCCTCATGTAAAAACAGGAAAGCAACCACAAATTGAAGGATACACCCTTAAAGGCTCTGAGTACACCACTCCAGAAGAAATTAGCACTTTGACCACTGATTACACACTCGATTCTCATGGCACTCATACCACTGGCACTGCAGGCGGTGCATACACCGGGAATGGATATCAAGGAGCGGCTACAGAATGTGAACTAGTTTTATGCGGACTTGACTCCCTACTCTATGATACTGATATCATCAATTCAGTTGCCTATATATTCAACTATGCAAACTCTGTAAATAAGCCAGCTGTTGTCAGTCTCAGTATTAGCTCGCAGCAGGGGCCTCATGATGGCACATCTCCTAATTGCTTAGCTCTAGACAATCTTGCTAAAGAAGGCAATATAATTGTCCTAGCAGCCTCAAACGATGCTCTCAGCACATTATATCTTCATAAAAAATTCACGGCCTCCGATAAGGAGCTGAGTACCATCCTCTTTAATAATTACAACCAAGAACCTGGATATTATAAGAATTGCTATATCGATACTTGGAGCAGGAATTCACAATCTTTAGGCATAAAATTCAATGTGATTGCATTTGCCAATGATCCAGAAAATAATATAAAAATGGGGGATATTCTAGCCTCATCCCCACTCTATTTTCCACGAACTGAAGCCGATAGTATCTTTTCATGGGATTCAAATAAAGATATCGAACTTGCTAAATATTTTACTGGTAATATTAGTGTAAGTGGAGGTATAGATGCCTACAATAACAAATTCAATCTTTTCACTTCCATTGATATGATTTCTACAAAATATAAGAGCGACTTTATTACTATGACTCTCTCTGGTGATGAAGGAACTGAATTTGACACGTGGGAAGTTGATACAAAGATTCATTTTGGCGACTTTGGACTTACTGGATATGTATCTGGTTCTGGAGAAGTATCTATAAGCGATATGGCAACCGGATATAACACAATTTCAGTGGGAGCCTATACTTCCAGATTATACTATAAGACTCTTCTAGGCAACACCCTATCTCTTTACGGTAATAAGGCCATTGAAAAAGACATTGCTCCATTTTCTAGTTATGGAATCGATTTAAATGGAAGACCTCACCCAGATGTAACAGCACCAGGCTCAAGTGTGATTTCCTCTTTTAATTCATTCGACACGACAACCACTCCTTCCATCTATGGTTGTTACAAACTCCCAGCCTCTAATACTAACAAAGAATATATTTGGGGAGCTCAAGACGGAACTTCTATGTCAACACCTTTAGTCGCAGGCTCTATTGCTTTATGGCTAGAAGCTAATCCGAGGTTATCTCCCAGCGATATTCATAGCATAATAAAAGAAACGTCCTATCAAGATGACTTCACGGCTTCGGGAAATCTCACAAAATGGGGAGCAGGAAAGTTCGATGCTTATTCAGGCTTGCTCAAAGCCATTGAATTATCCGGCGTACCTAATACCACATCTGAAAACACAGAATTAAAAATATTTCCTAATCCTTCTAATGGAAAATTCTCTATTTATGCCCCTTGCAACGATTCTAATGCAAAATTGGAAATATACTCTTCAAATGGTACGTTAATATATAAAAGTGGAATAATAACCACCAATAATGCCACTTTTGATGTAAATATGGAGAATAAATTAACTGATGGACTTTATATCCTTCGTATTTCATCCTCAACCAGGACCTTTAATGGGCGTCTATTTATTCGCAAATAACTACCTATTTTTATTATCTTTGTAAGTATAAATTTACTACTGTTATGCTTGAATATATTAAAGGAACAATAGCTGAAATAACTCCAACATATGTAGTTTTAGATAATCATGGTGTAGGATATATGATTAATATATCACTTAATGCTTATACTAGACTTCAAGAGACCAAAGAGGCTATAATATATGTTTATGAAGCGATACGCGAAGATGCCCATATATTATATGGATTTGTTGAAAAACACGAACGTGAGTTATTTCTTCTTCTAATTAGTGTATCAGGTGTTGGACCCAATTCTGCGAGAATGATTCTATCTTCTCTTTCAACACTTGAATTAGAGACTGCTATCGCCACTTCAGGAGTAAATGCATTAAAAGCTGTAAAAGGCATTGGCGCAAAAACTGCCCAACGCATAATTGTTGACCTTAAAGATAAAATAAAAGCACCATCTGACTCGTTATTAATTCAGACTCCTGCAAGCAATGAAACTTACGATGAGGCATTAGCGGCTCTGGTTATGCTTGGATTTCCACAGCAACCATCCCAGAAGGTACTTAAGAAGCTATTCTCTGAAAATCCGCTTATCAACGTCGAAGATGCTATAAAGAAAGCTCTGAAGATGATGTAATGTCCTCATTGAAAGGCTCTTCTCGCGGGCTTAATTTGGCTATTATTGATGAACGTAAAGATAAATAAGAAATCTTGGTTTTTCCTTTTTGTTTTATGTGGGATATTGTGTTATTCTGCATATAATTTTCTTGCACACGCTCAATACGTTACATCAACACTTCCTCCTCCGCCCCCAGTTCCTGACAAGACAATACCTACTAAAAAAGTATCAGACTCCATTCCTATGGCTTTCTCGGTAAAGCCCACTATACCAAATTCTTATTCCGACTTGGAGGCTTCGGAACACCCTCTAGACTTAAAAACTCCGTCAAATATAACCACGAATGCTGAATATGACTATGAAACAGAATGTTACATTATCCGCACAAAATTAGGAGATAATGAAATTTCCACTCCTTTTATGTTATCCCCCGACGAATACAACAATATGATGCTTCGTCAGTCAATGCAGGAGTATTATCGCCAGAAGAATAGTGATCTTAATTCACAGAAAAAAGATCCATTCAATTTCCTTGATATGAACTTCGCACTAGGGCCATTAGAGAAAGTATTTGGTCCTGGAGGAGTCCAGTTAAAGACTTCCGGTTCAGTCCAAATAAACATGGGGATAAAATCAAATAAAACTGATAATCCAGCCTTATCTTTAGGAGCCAGACGAAAAACATACTTTGATTTTGATCAAAAAATTCAAGCAAATATTGCAGCATCAGTGGGCGATAAGATGAAGTTCAATATGACCTACAATACTAATGCTACTTTTGATTTTGATTCTAAGAACCTCAAACTTCAATATGAAGGTAAGGAGGATGAAATAATTAAATCTATCGAAGCCGGTAATGTTAGTATGACCACTGGATCGTCCCTAATCAAAGGAAGCACATCTCTGTTTGGTATCAAGACAAAATTACAATTCGGTAAATTAACTGCTACGGCATTGGTTTCACAACAAAATGCCGAGACAAAAGTTGTAAATACAAAAGGAGGCGTTCAAACCACTCCATTTACTATTAATTGCGATAGTTACGACCAAAACAGGCACTATTTCTTAGGCCATTTTTTCCGCGATAACTACGATTCATTTACATCACGCCTGCCTTTGGTTTCCTCTGGTATCAATATCACAAGAATTGAGGTGTGGATTACCAATAAACGCGGAAAATTTGAAGAATCGCGTAACTTGGTAGCGTTCATGGACTTAGGCGAAGATAACAAAATTTCAAATTCCCACTGGATAGGAAATACGGCTTTGCCAAACACATCAAACAATTCAAACAACTTGCTTGACGAAGTTAAAACTGACTATCCCGACGCTCGTTATATGAGCCAAACCACATCGGCACTATCCCCCCTCACTACCTATGGAATAGAAGGAGGTAGAGATTACGAGAAAATAGAGAGTGCTCGGTTACTATCAGCGTCAGAATACACCCTAAATTCCTCCTTAGGCTATATATCTCTAAAATCTGCACTTAATGCAGATGAAGTCCTAGCGGTAGCATATCAATATACATATAAAGGACAAACCTATCAAGTAGGAGAATTTTCAGGAGACATCACGTCTACAGACCAATCTCTTTATGTCAAGATGCTAAAAGGAACCACAGCTTCACCTCAACTTCCAATATGGAAGTTAATGATGAAAAATGTATATTCCCTTGGAGCATATCAAGTTCAAAAGAGTAATTTCAAACTTAGCATAAAATATTTGAGTGATACTACAGGTACAGAAATCACCTACATTCCTGCCGGTAAGATTAATGGGACACCATTACTACAAGTCTTGAACCTTGACCGCTTAGATTCCAACAATCAAAATGCTGCCGATGGTCGCTTCGACTTCATTGACGGCTATACCATATATCCGGCCACTGGTAAGGTTGTTTTCCCTGTTGTAGAACCTTTCGGCTCATTTCTTAAGAGTAAAATCGGTGATGATAAGATTGCCGAGAAATATATATACCAACAGTTATATGATTCAACTTTAACCGTTGCAAAGCAATTTCAGGATAAGAATAAATTTATCTTAGTAGGAGAATATCAAGCTTCCTCAGGATCCCAAATAAGGCTGAATGCCATGAATGTGCCTCGAGGCTCTGTGGTGGTAACTGCAGGCGGTGTAACCCTCACTGAGAATAGCGATTATACCGTTGATTACAGTATGGGTATTGTAACCATTACTAATCAAAGTATAATTGACGCAGGAACTAGTATCAGTGTTTCCCTTGAAAACCAGTCGACCTATAATATGCAACGCAAGACGTTATTAGGTCTTGACTTAAATTATGCATTTAGCAAGAATTTCCATCTTGGTGCAACTATTATGCACTACGGGGAGAAATCGCTTACAGAGAAAGTAGCTATTGGAGATGAAACGGTCAACAATACAATATGGGGGCTTAATTTTGCATATAACACCCAGTTCATGTGGCTCACTAACCTTATCAACAAAATCCCTACAATAAATGCCACAGCACCTTCGACATTGAATATGATGGGAGAATTTGCTCAAATTATACCTCATAAATCAACTACAGGATCTACTAAGGGGAGCTCATATATTGATGACTTTGAATCCACACAAACTGGTATAGACCTTCGCTCGCCATATTCATGGTTCTTAGCATCTACTCCTTATGACCCAGGTGAGAATGCGCTTTTTCCTGAGGCTTCGCTTTCTAACGACGTAAAATACGGGAAAAACCGGTCACTTCTATCATGGTATTATATCGACCGTCTATTCACTCAAAAAAATTCGTCTCTTGTTCCAGGATACTTGAAGAATGATTTAGCTCAACAATCAAATCCTTATGTGCGGGAAATCACATATAGCGAAATATTTCCTAATCGTGAACTAAGCTACGGAGAATCTTCAACTATCCAGACCCTAAATCTTTCTTTCTATCCTAAAGAACGTGGTCCATACAACCTTGATGGCACCAACATTGATGGTGATGGCAATCTATTGTTCCCAGAGAAAAGATGGGGAGGTATAATGCGTAAATTAGATAATACTAATTTTGAAACATCAAATATCGAATATATCCAGTTCTGGGTAATGGACCCATTCCTTGACCCAAATAATCATAATGAAGATGGCGGTGATTTGTATTTCAACCTTGGAGAAGTTAGCGAAGACATCTTAAAAGATGGGCTAAAATCATACGAAAATGGCCTTCCTACCGATGGTTCTCTTTCAAATATTAAAGAAACCGTATGGGGACGCGTTTCTACGCAGACATCACTAACTTATGCCTTTGATAATGCTGCAGGATCACGCAAGCTACAGGATCTAGGTTTGAATGGACTGAGCTCGGAAGAAGAAGGAAACTTCCCTGCTTATAAAACTTACCTTGATGAGTTACGCTCAAAACTTTCTGCTTCTGCATTAGCCCAAATGCAAGATGATCCGTTCTCTCCATTTAATGACCCTGCTGGTGACAAATATCATTTCTACCGCGGTTATGACTTCGATGAGCGAAAGCTATCTATCCTTGACAGATATAAGCACTATAATGGCACTGAAGGCAACTCTCTTTCTCCCGAAGATGCTAGCGACGCACTTTATCAATCAGCTAGAAGTGTGCCTGATGTGGAAGATATAAACCAGGATAATACTCTTAACGAATACGAACGTTACTTCCAATACAAAGTATCAATACGTCCACAAGACTTGGTTGTAGGGCAAAACTACATTACAGACAAACAAGTGTCAAAAGTGCGCACACGCGACGGAAATGATTCAGAGGTTACTTGGTATCAATTCAAAATTCCATTGAAGCAATATCAGAAAGCAGTGGGCTCAATCAATGATTTCTCCACAATCAGATTCATTCGTATGTTCATGACAAACTTCAAGGAAACCACGCACTTACGTTTTGCCACTCTTGAACTCGTACGTGGTGAATGGCGACCCTATGACTATGATTTGGATGCTCGCGGAGATATACCAGCACAGGGACAAATTGATATCAGTGCCGTCAACATTGAAGAAAATGCCGGACGTCAACCTGTGAATTATGTCCTACCTCCTGGTGTAACTCGTATAATTGACCCAGGGCAATCTCAAGTAACACAGCTAAACGAACAGTCAATGTCGCTAAAACTAACAGGTCTAGAGCCTAATAATTCACGTGCTGTTTATAGGAATACTTCACTTGACCTCCGTACATACAACCGTCTTCAGATGTTCGTTCACAATGAAGCTTTCATTGATGATGCTACATCTTTAAAAGACGGCGATGTTTCTATGTTTATTAGATTGGGTTCTGATGTAAAGAATAATTATTATGAATACGAAATACCTCTTAAAGTAACGCCTGCTAAGAAATATGTCAATTCTGGTACGGATCTTTATGAAGTATGGCCTACTAGTAATATGCTTAACTGCAATCTCGACGTCTTAACAGCTTTGAAGAAGCAAAGAAACGCCGAAAAAATGCAATCAAATTCTAACGTATCATATAATCAAAGATACTCTGATTACGATCCTGATAATAAATCTAACAAAGTAACCGTAATAGGTAATCCGTCTTTAAGCGATGTTAGAGTTATCTGCATTGGTGTACGTAATAATTCCACAATGGCAAAAGATTGCAATGTATGGGTAAACGAACTTCGCGTAACAGACTTCAACGAAAAAGGTGGTTGGGCTGCACGTGGAAACGTTAATCTTGGTATCAGCGATGTTGCCACTGTTAATTTTGGAGCCCACAAAGAAACAATTGGATTCGGCTCAGTGGACCAAAGCCTTAACGATAGAAGACTTGACGATTACGACCAATATAATGTAGCTGTTCAAGTAGATATGGGCCGATTCCTTCCTGAGAAGGCTAAGCTAAAAGCTCCTGTCTATTATTCTGTTTCAAAAGAAAAAATAACACCAAAATATAATCCATTAGATAAAGATATTCTTTTGAAAGACGCTCTCGATGCTTGTGCTACAAAAGAGCAACGCGACTCAATTAGCTCTTATGCCGTAACACATCGCACAGTTGAGAGTTTTAGCGTATCAGGATTAAAATTTGATGTCCAAAGCAAGAATCCTATGCCTTGGGATCCAGCCAACTTCACTCTAAGCTATTCTTCAAATAAGCAAAGAACCACTGACCCAAATAATGTTTATGAAAATACAAGCGATTATAGAGGTAGTTTCCAATATAGCTACTCTCCATATTTCCATCCATTTCTACCATTCAAAGGAATAAAGAGTAAATCCAAAGGCGTTAAATTCTTAAAAGAATGGGAGTTTAACTGGTTGCCTTCATCCATAGCGTTCAGCACTAATATGTCCCGCTATTATTATGAGCAGCAAGACCGAAACGAAAGCGACATTAATATTGAATTGCCAATTTCTGTAAGTAAAAACTTCTTGTGGGATAGACAGCTTGCATTCACATGGAACTTCACAAAGAGTTTCACCGTTTCATTCAACTCTAATACCACAGCTCATATTGAAGAGCCTATGGGTGTAGTAAATAAGAAATTGTTCCCTGATAGATATCAAAATTGGAAAGATTCTGTATGGCAAAGTATAAGAGGATTTGGTACTCCTTATTCATATAATCAGACTTTTATCGCTTCATATAAAGCACCATTTAATAGAATCCCCGCTCTTGATTTTATTACCGCTACAGGGACATATAATTCAAGATATGATTGGGAACGTGGAACCGTGGTAGCGGATGTTGCTTCTGGAAACACAGTAATGAATCAATCATCATGGAACGTGGACGGCAGATTCAACTTTGAGCAACTATACAACAAGTTCTCTTATCTTCGTGATGTAAATAAACGATTCTCAAACAGCCAAAACCGCCAAGTTATGGCCAATTCAAGGAAGAGAGCTCGCAAATTCACTCGCACATTCTTATTGAAGCAGGATACCACTATTGTCATCAAGCACAACATGAAGACTAAGAAGGTTAAAATAAGTGCGCTCACTAGTGACAACAAGCCTTTTGTGGTTAAATCCAGAGTCATCGACGACAATAGCGTTGAAATACTCAATAAGGGGAATCAGAATGTAAAATTCACAGTAACGGAAGACCTTACTGAAAAAAGTGGTACTTGGGTTGAAATAGGACAGCATGCGACAAGATTTGCCATGATGGTTAGAAACGTAAGCATTCGTTGGAAAAATACACAGGGTCTGACATTGCCTCAATTTATTCCTAATGCAGGTGATATTTTTGGACAAAATACCCATTATGACGTAATGGCTCCAGGTCTTGACTTCGCATTTGGGTTGACTGACGATAGCTATATTCAGAAAGCTAAGGATCGCGGTTGGCTGCTATGCGATGAAACCCAGACCGCACCTGCTCTATTCTCCAAAACTTCTGAATTCAACATTGAGATTGGACTAGAACCAATACGTGGACTTAAAATCACACTAACCGGAAATAGAACAGACAATCGTACCAACCAAGTACAATTTATGTTTGACGAAATGACTACTGTTTATGCTGGAAGCTATACAAAGACTCACTGCGCTATTGCGTCTGCTCTACATAGCGTTTCAGCTAAGGACAGCTACCATAGCAATACATTCGATAAATTTTTAAGTAATGTTTCTACAGTTGCTGACCGCTTGGAAGGAAGATATGCAGGAGCAAACTATCCTGCACTTGGGTTTATTGAGGGTACTGCTTATGCAAATCAGCCTTATGACAAAACTAACGGAGGCATTAATAAATCCAGTAGCGATGTCCTAATTCCAGCTTTCTTAGCGGCTTATTCTGGCATAGATCCATCCAAGGTAACATTGTCTCCATTCCCTGGACTGGGCGATATTATGCCTAACTGGCGTGTAACGTACGACGGGTTAATACAACTTGCCCCGATAAGAAGATGGTTTAAGAATTTCGTTCTTTCACACGCCTATCAATGTACCTATTCTGTGGGATCATTTACGTCGTTCTCTGATTGGGTAACTATTGGTAATGGACTGGGATTCACACGTGACCAACTTACACAGAAACCAATTCCATCATCGCCTTACAATATATCATCAGTGGCACTTACTGAAAAATTTTCTCCTCTAATTGGATTAAATGCCACAATGAACAATAATATATCATTCAATGCTGAATACCGTGACAGTAGAACTATAACATTGAATTCCTCTGCAGGTCAAGTTGTCGAAGCAAATGCTAAATCGTTTGTATTAGGTGCAGGATATAAAATAGCAAATTTCAATACATTCCTTAAGATGAAAGGAAGTCAGCAAGGAGTCAGCAACGACCTTACGCTTAATTTTGAAATGTCTTTTAATAATAATAATGCACTCATAAGAAAGATTGATACTAATATTGCTCAAGCTACAAATGGAACTAGAACTCTTTCTTTTAACTTCACAGCAAACTATATTCTTAGCAAGCGTGTGACTTTAGGTGCTTATTTCGACCACCAAGTTAATACCCCATTGGTTTCATCTTCTGCCTACCCCACTACTAATAGTAATTGTGGGTTATCAATCAATATGTCACTTGCTAAATAATAGGACTAACCTCATACTAAAATTAAAGCCTGATGCATTTCTGCACCAGGCTTGATTTAAACTTCTCAATTTACCTTTTTCAGGTTTCTAATTTGCTGTACTGTTGGATTCTCAGCTATTATCTTTCCTTCCGGATTTAATAAATAGCTCTTCAACCCTCGATCTAGCTGATATGAAGCATAAAGCTTCGATTCTTTACCACCTAAATCATGAAATTGTGATCCTGCTCTTAGGCTGTCGTTTTTTATGATCTCTGAATAAACTTTTTCTGAACGATCATAGTTTACGGCCACATAATCTACCAAACTTTGTTTACCAGTAGCTCTATCATATTGGATATTTGCTATTCTGGATTCTGCGTCATCCGACGACCAAAATGTTAGTAATACGTATTTTCCCTTCATATGCTGGAGCGACACCGCTGTGTCTCCATTGCTTATTTCAAAATTCGGCGCGATAAAACCTATTCTATTTGAATTCGGGTTGTTCGTGTAAGCTGAAGCGAAAATAAAGAATAATCCAAGAGTCACAATCTTAAATAGTGATTTCTTCATTTCTTATTTTTAAGTTCATACTATAGGATAATCGTGCGAAATCCTTCGTAAATCATCCCCGTCGATTTTCGACTTAAAGCATCAAAAGAATAAAATTCTCTTTTTAGTATAACGCTTAATTGATACAAAAGTACGCAAAATATTTTTATTTACCAAACTTTAGCTCATCTTATTAATTTTAACATACTGAAATATAGGCTATTATATTACTTAATTATCACAAATAATTTAACATTTTAACGTTTTATATATGAATTAGTTAAATTAAAGCTATAGCAATAGTTCTCAACATCATTTCAATAACATTTCATTCTTAAATTAACACTTTATCGGTTAAAAATAATTTGTTAAAATACACCTCGTAATTAGCATCAATTTTTAGCATTAGCTCATATAAAAAATTATAACTACTTTTGACCTGTAATATGAATAAACGATTTATTTAATGGAAAAATCAGACTTAGAACTCATTTTAATCAATATTTCCGGTAAGGACAGGCCGGGATTGACTTCGGCCCTTACAGGTATTCTTGGTAAACATGACGCATCTATTCTTGACATTGGTCAGGCTGATATACACCACACTCTTGCATTAGGAATCCTATTTAAAACATCAAGCGATAAAAGCGGAGAAATTCTCAAGGAGCTTCTATTCAAAGCTGACGAAATGAATGTAACTATTCGGTTCTCTCCTATTGATATTGAAGATTATGATAGGTGGGTGAATATGCAGGGAAAACATCGTTTTATCATTACTGTGCTCGGACGTCGCATTACGGCGAAACAAATTGCCTCCGTCACTGAAATTGTAGCAGAACAAGGTCTAAACATTGATGGGATTCAACGTCTCACAGGACGCATGCCTTTGAAGGACGGAGTGGTATCACAAAGCAAGTCCTGCATCGAATTCTCTGTACGTGGCAATCCAAAAGACCGTGATAGCATGCAGAGTGCTTTTATGGATCTGGCAAATGAACTTGAATTTGACATCTCGCTTCAAGAAGATACCATGTATCGCCGTTGCCGCCGACTTATATGCTTCGATATGGACTCTACTCTTATTGAGACTGAAGTTATTGATGAACTTGCCATGCGTGCAGGTGTTGGTGACGAAGTCAAAGCCATCACAGCCTCTGCAATGCGCGGAGAAATTGACTTTAAAGAAAGTTTCACCCGAAGGGTAGCATTATTAAATGGACTCGATGTAAGCGTAATGAAGGAAATAGCAGAGAGTCTCCCCATGTCGGAAGGTATAGATCGATTAATGACGGTTCTGAAGAGGACTGGACTTAAAATTGCTATTCTGTCTGGTGGATTCACCTACTTTGGCAATTACCTAAAACAAAAATATGGAATTGACTATGTATATGCCAACGAGCTCGAGGAGAAAGACGGAAAGTTGACAGGTAGATACGTTGGAGAAATAGTTGACGGAAAGCGAAAAGCAGAACTGCTAAAGCTTCTTGCCCAAGTTGAAAATGTAAATATTGCTCAAACTATAGCCGTAGGTGATGGTGCTAACGATCTCCCTATGCTGTCAGCTGCTGGTTTGGGTATTGCATATCATGCCAAGCCTAAAGTTAAAGCTGGAGCAGACCAAAGCATTTCTACCATAGGAATTGACGGAGTTTTATACTTTATGGGATTTAAAGACTCTTTCATCACAGAAAACAAATAGTTTTGTTTGTTGTATATAACAAAGAAAATCTGATATAATGAAACGATTAATTGCGTCACTAATACTAATATCCAGTCTTTGTTCTTCAGTTTTCTCTCAATCTGTTGGGCTTGTACTTAGTGGAGGCGGAGCAAAAGGAATAGCACATATAGGCGTCCTTCAAGCTCTTGAAGACAACAATATACCTATAGACTATATTACCGGGACATCCATGGGAGCCATTGTTGGCGGCCTTTATGCAGCTGGATATACTCCCGATGAAATGATGCAACTAATTCTTTCTAAAGACTTCACAAACTGGTCAACAGGAGTGATAAATGAGAATCTTGTTTATTATTTCGACAAACAGAACCCCACTCCAGCGTTCTTCAAATTAAATCTTTCACTCACTGATTCCACAAAAATTACGACAAATATTGTACCGTCAAGCCTTATAAATCCGCTACCAATGAATTTCGCCTTTATGGAGCTTTTTGCAGCTACAACGGCACAATGTCATTCCAATTTCAACAAACTCTTTGTTCCATTCAGATGCGTTACATCAGATGTTTATAATAAGCGTAAATTTGTATTCCGAGATGGAAATCTTGGGGAAGCAATCAGAGCATCAATGAGTTTCCCTATTGTTTTCAAGCCAGTTTATATGAACGGACTGCCAATGTTTGACGGTGGAATATATGACAATTTCCCTGTTGATGTTATGCGCCACGATTTTGCGCCTGGTTTTATGATTGGAGTAGATGTTTCTTCCGGAAGCTCTAAACCCGACGTTAATAGCCTTGTGGACCAAATTGAAACGATGATTATCCAGGACCACGACGTAAACTTTCCTGATTCATCAGGTATAAAAATGGTAATAAACCTTCAAGACTTTGGATTACTTGATTTCGATAAGGCAAAAGCTATATATAAAATTGGCTATGACTACACCTTAGCCCATATGGACTCTATAAAAACCCGTATTCATTCAAGGGTCCCGCAAGAGACTCGCAATCTTTCGCGGAGTGTCTTTAAGAGCATGACTCCTTATGTTGAATTTGATTCCGTACATGTTGAAGGCGCAAAAAATGAAATGCAAAACAAATATATCGAAGAATTATTCATGCGTAATGCACGTGACACTTTTGACCTCGAAGAAGCAAAAATCTCATATTATAGAGCCATTTCATCTGACAAGCTAAAAGACCTTGTGCCTCACGCCGTATTTAACGACTCTACGCGGCGTTTCTCCCTCAATATGGATGCAACTGTCAAAGGAAACTATTCTGTGGGCGTAGGAGGCTTCCTAACGTCTTCAACTAATAGTATGATATATCTATCTTGCAATTACAAGACTTTAAGTTATAATTCTTTTGATGCAAGTTTGAGAGGATGGATTGGTCAGTCCTACTATGGAGGAGAGCTATTCTCTAAAATAGCCCTAAAGACACAAGTTCCATCTTATGCCGCAATTTCGGGAGTGGTTTCCAAACAAAAATTCTATGAAAGCGACATGCTCTTCTACTCTGATGAGCTTCCCACATTTATTATTAATTACGACAACCACCTAAGATTACAATATGGGTTTGCTATCGGTCGTAAGGCTAAAATGGAATTTGGAATAGGCTATGGACATCTTGAAGATAGATTCTACCAATCAAATGTTGTGGATTTCAACTCCACCAGCCAGGATCACACAACATATAAATTAGGCCAAATAATTGGAAAATTCGAACATAACACACTTAATCATCCTCTATATCCAACAGCTGGAAGCAAAGCTACAATAACGGCTATAGGTGTAACTGGTAAATATACATTCACGCCGGCATCTTTGAATCAGGGTATTGTAAACACAGAAAATGAGAATATGACATGGGGACAAGTAGAAGTAAATCTTGATAAATACTTTCCGCTCGGGAATAAATTTGTGTTAGGAACAAAGATTGATGTTCTAGGTTCGACAAAAAAACTAGTGGACAATTACACGGCTAATATAGTCCAAGCTCCGGCTTTTAATCCCACTCCTGCTACAAAGAACTATTTTAATCCCGACTTTAGATCCAATTCATTTTTAGCTGCCGGAATAATTCCACTATTCAAAATAATTGACAACCTTCAGTTCCGTACTGAATTCTATGCATTTGTACCTTTCAGGAAAATATGTGAAAGCGCCGACTATAAAGTACACTACAGCAAATGGTTTAACCATGTCAGCTATATGGGTGAAGCAGCTCTGATTTACAATTTTTCTTTTGCCTCGCTAAGCATATATGGGAATTACCTTAGCTACCCAGCGCGAAATTGGAATTTCGGCATTAGTTTCGGACTTCTTTTCACGGCTCCAAGATTTTTAAGATAGTAAATTTAATACATATTTTAAGCTAACGGCACCAATAAACTATTGGTGCCGTTAAGCGTTTTACACGTATCAATAACTACAAATATGGAATGGACATTAAACTGGATTGTCAATCTACTTCGAGATCATTCTGAACTAGCTATTTTCCTCACTTTGGCTGGAGGATTTTGGATTGGCAAACTCAAATTCAAGAGTTTTTCATTGGGCGTTGTAACAAGCGTCCTTCTTGTTGGAGTGTTAGTAGGACAAATGGACATTCCAATTTCACAGCCATTAAAATCAGTGTTTTTCTTATTATTCTTATTTGCAATAGGCTACAAAGTAGGGCCTCAATTCTTTAGAGGGCTGAAAAAAGATGGTCTTCCACAAGTATATTTCGCCATAATCATGTGCGTAGTATGCTTAGCCATAACTTGGGGTATTGCAAAAATAGCCGGCTATAATCAAGGTGAAGCTGCAGGATTATTGTCTGGAGCACAAACTATATCAGCTGTGATAGGAGTAGCAGGAGACACCATAAATGGGCTAAATATTAGCGCCTCCCAAAAGCAACAACTCACAAACATAATTCCAGTTGCATACGCCGTCACTTATATTTTCGGCACTGCTGGTTCGGCATGGGTACTCGCATCAGTAGGGCCTAAACTTCTAGGCGGTATCGACAAAGTGAAAGCTGCATGCGTGGAACTTGAAGCAAAAATGGGAACAAAAATTGAAGATGAGCCAGCTTTTGAGAATGCTCGCCGTCCCGTCGTTTTCAGGTCCTATTGCATTTCTAACGAATGGTTTAACGGAGGTAAAACTGTTCAAGAACTCGAAGATTATTTCCTCACTCAAAATAAACGACTCTATGTAGAACGCATGGAAAGAGACAAGAAAGTAATTGATGACATGCTACCTTCTCAGATTTTAATGCCTAATGATATCGTTGTGCTCAGTGGGCGAAGAGAATTTGCTATTGGCGAAGAGAAATGGATCGGCCAGGAAGTGGTGGATCCTGAACTTCTTGACTTCCCTGTTGAAGTAGTACCTGTTGTACTCGCAAATAAAAACTATGAAGGTATTACAATTGAGAAGCTCCGTCTAAAGACCTTTATGCATGGCGTATCAATCCGCAAAATAACCCGTGAAGACATAAGTCTACCTATATATCCTCAACTAAAACTTGACCCAGGTGATAAAATAGAGCTCATAGGATTACGTCACGAAGCTGAAAAAGCTGGAAAGACATTGGGATATATGGACAAAATCTCAAATGTAACCAATATGGTTTTTGTAAGCATTGGTATTCTTATTGGCGGCATTTTTGGTGCCATGGCAATACATCTTGGAGGCGTTCCTATCAGTTTGAGCACTAGCGGAGGTGCACTTATTGCCGGATTGGTGTTTGGCTGGTGGCGGAGCAAACATCCGGATTTCGGACATATCCCCGAACCTGCTCTTTGGTTTATGAATAATGTTGGCTTAAATATGTTTATTGCAGTTGTGGGTATAACAGCCGGTCCGAGCTTTGTAAGCGGACTTAAAGAAGTAGGTTGGATGCTGCTTGTCACAGGTGCAATTGCCACTACTATACCACTCCTAGTGGGAGTATTATTGGGCCGCTACGTGTTCCACTTCCACCCTGCCTTGACACTAGGATGCACAGCGGGTTCTAGAACCACCACTGCTGCTCTTGGTGCTATCCAAGAAGCCTTGGGTAGCGAAACATCTTCACTGGGATACACAATAACCTATGCAGTAGGAAACACCTTACTCATTATCTGGGGTGTGGTAATTGTTTTAATGATATAATTTTTCAACTCTACAAATATAATATAGTTATGATTGACTCAACCGAACTTGACAATGACAAAAACATTGATGCCGAATTCGACAAAATTAGTCCTTTCGAGCTAAAAGACCGACTGATTGCTCTTGCTGATGAAAGTATTCGCAAGAATACTCATATCATGCTTAATGCAGGCCGTGGTAACCCAAACTGGGTGGCAACTGAAGCACGCGAAGCTTTCTTCGCTCTTGGCCCATTTGCCATTAATGAGGCTCGTAACTCGTTTAACCTCCCAGAAGGCATCGCCGGGACTCCCATAAAAACAGGAATAGCCACTCGCTTTGAAGAATATCTGAAGACTCATGAAGGTGAGCCTGGAATATGCCTACTAAAGAAGTTCTACAATTATATGTTGATGGAGCACGCCAGCGACCCTGACGACCTAGTAAAAGAGTGGGCAGACAGTATGCTGGGTGACTCCTACCCTGTTCCTGACAGGATCTTAAACTACACCGAGATAATTGTACGTGATTATCTTAATCAAGTTATGTGTGACTGCCAACCTCCAGAAGGAAGCTGGTTTGACTTATTTGCCACAGAAGGTAGTACTGCTGGTATGTGTTATGTATTTGATTCTCTCGAAGAGAACTTCCTTCTTCATAAAGGTGACAGCGTAGCCCTATTGGTTCCTGCTTTCACTCCATATATTGAGATTCCTCAATTGGAGCGATACAGCTATGAGGTACTAAATATTAGTGCTGACACTATGGATAAAGACGGCCTTCACACTTGGCAGTATAAGCCTGAGGATATTTACAAACTCCGTGACCCTAAATTCAAGGCTCTATTCGTAATAAATCCTAGCAATCCGCCTAGCTATCAAATGGATGCTCAAGCCACTGAAGCAATCAAAGATGTGGTAAAGAATTCCAATCCTAATTTGATGATTATTACCGATGATGTTTATGGCTCATATGTTAATGGTTTTAGAAGCCTAATCGCAGACCTGCCGTTTAACACAATGTGTCTATATTCTTTCTCTAAATACTTCGGAGCCACAGGATGGCGCATAGCTGCTATAATGCTTAACAAGGATAATGTTTTCGATAAAATGATTAGTGAGCTTCCAGACGCTCAAAAAGCGCAACTCGACAAACGTTATTCATCGATCACTCGCTTCGTAAAAGATCTAAAGTTTATTGATAGAATGGTGGCTGACAGCCGACAAGTTGCATTAAATCATACTGCTGGTCTAGGTCTTCCCCAACAAATGCAAATGTCATTATTTGCAGCAAGTTATATTCTTGACAAAGAGAAGATTTACCACACTCGCATGCTTCAACTTATCGACGACAGACTAAAATCGCTCTGGACGAGTATGGACTTTGTACTTCCACCAGATCCTCTTCGTGCAGGATATTATTCTGAAATCGACCTTCTTGTGTGGGCTAAGCGTTTCTATGGTCAAGAATTTGTCGACTATCTAAGCTCTAACTATAATCCTTTAAGTCTTGTTTTCCGTCTTGCTAATGAGACTGGATTGGTAGTTCTCAATGGCGGCGGATTTGATGGCCCTCAATGGAGCGTTAGAGTTTCGCTTGCCAACTTAAATCAATCAGATTACGTGAGAATTGGCAAATCTATTAGAGATATTTTAAATACTTACGCCGATTCGTGGAAGGCTTCAAAAACTAAATAAACTTTCCCATTAGTCTCATTTAAAAATAAAAAATCGCTATGTTTAAAAGCATTGCGATTTTATTATATCTGTATGTTTCATTATTACTCCAAGCTTACAAATCTTGGTTGAATAGTAGCCGGAAGTACTCCTGTATTTTGTATAATCTTTTGCCCCACAAATCCTGTGATAAAAGTATAGAATCCATGCGACAATGTTCCTCTCGGTGAGCTGCAAATAGCATATATACTTCTATATAGTGGATACTGACCGCTATAGATATATGCCTGATAGGGTTTATATCCTTTAGTTTCGCCAGCCTTTCTAAGTTTGAGGACTTTAATTTCATTACTAAAATCAAGTGAAGCCGCATCGTCTTCTTTCAAACCTTTAACTTTCTCTTCCATTGATTCGCTCTTACCTTGCATATCACTAGTAATCCAACTTACACCAATTATACCTATAGCATTCCGACTCTTTTTAACTGCCTCAAATACTTCTGAGCTGTTCTTTTGAGCATAAACGTTCTTTATGAATGGTTTTCCTCCCAATATTGAGTCTCTTATGAAGCGGACAGCACTTGAACCTTGATTATCAAATACTATTTTGATACTATCACGCTTGAATTTTGTTGGCTCTACTTCACCCCATCTGGTAACTTTTCCACTAAAAATATCGCGCAACTCGTCCATTGTAATTTCATCAATGTCATTATCTTTATTCACAATTAAGGCGAGCGCATCCACAGCTATTCGTTGTGAAAACACCAATCCATTCTTGGCCTTTAAATAAGCTTTTTGGTCCTTTGTCAAATCGCGTGCAATTATAGCAAGATCAGTTCCACCTTTTAGCAGTGAATCAACCACAGTACTTTCATCTGTGTAAAATGGTACAACGCTAGCATTTGGATAGGTGAATTCAAATACTTCTACCTCCTGCCCCATAATATTCTCAAAAGATTGATCACAATATACTTTTGTTATACCTGAGGTAGTGGTGCTTGTGGGCTTATGCTTATTACAAGAATCAGCAAACATAAGAAGCAACCCTGCAGATATAAAGCAGATTAAATTAATATTTTTTCTCATCATTATCCTCTTCTTCCTCTTTATCTACTCTTACTATCCTTATTTGTCTGTAAGCTCTCCAAAAACCATATCCAATAAACAGTACTCCCATAAATATTCTTGTCCATTGAGGCATCCAACTAAAGAAATCGGTAAACATTAATACACCCATTCCAAAATAGATAAGTAACATAAATACCCCAAATACCACTTTCATGCGATAAGGTACATCAGTCTTGTTATTTTTTACCATATTATTACTTTTTATTTATCAAATATTAAATACGTTATTTATAATAAATAAGTTTAACTCTTAGTGAGCATAACTATTATATATAACACTAAATCGGCGTAAAGTTATGAAAAAAAGATGGAATGCGCCATATTCAATATCCTTCATAATTAAGTTAAATACCCAATGTTTAAAAAAGCAAAAACGCAACCCTAAATCTTAGGATTGCGTTTTTTATTTAATTGTGGTTATACCACAAATCAATCAAGTATTACATAGTTCCCTGAAGCTTGAACGATACTGGAAGTGTGTACCATACGTTCACTGCTTGTCCATTCATCTTACCTGGGATGAAGTTAGGAAGTGATTTACATACGCGCACTGCTTCACGGTCAAGATCACGGTCTACACTACGTACAACTTTAACTTCTCCGATGTTACCGCTTCTTGTTACAACGAATTGCACAATAACACGTCCTTGTACACCATTTTCCATTGCCACAGTTGGGTAATTGATATGGCTGTTCAAGTATTTCATAAGAGCTGCTTCACCACCAGGGAATTGAGGCATCTGTTCTACAGCAGTAAACACCTTAGTGTCTTCTACTTCAGGCTTCTTTTCCTCTACGATAACTTCGTTCTTATGTTCACGTACGATGTTACGGTCATCAGTACCTTTGTTAAAGTCAGTTTGTCCGAATGCTGTTTGAGTGTCCTTCAACTCATCTTGAGTCTTGATTTCATCCTCTTTCTTCACTTCCTCATCTTTTGCGATAAGAAGCTCAGTTACCTTTACAGTATTAAGGATTTCCTGTGGCAAAGCCTCAGGTTTTGGCTGCTCAAGTTTTTGTTGCTCCTCTTCTTGTGGCTCATTGTCAGTATTGGCGAAAGACACAAGTTGTTGGTTAGCCTCATCAGCTATTCTTTTTTGCTCTTCAATATATTCTGAAACACGACCCCATACAAATACTGCAACTCCAATTAATATCAAACCGATAAAAGTTAAGAGAACAGCTTTATTGTGACGAGCGTCAGATTTGCGACGTAATTGATAAGCACCGAAGTCCTTATTTTTACCTGCAAATACTAGGTCGCACCATTCTTTTGATGAAAGATCTACATCCTTTGACATAATAATCTAATTTTAAATTTTCTAAGAATAATAATCAACTTATATGACCAATCATCATTTATGTTTCAAACGTAGTTTGAAGAATTCTGTCATCATTGCAGAGTCCGTTTTATTGATACGGTCAATCTGATAACGGCTAATGTTATTAATCTGCATTTCGTCCAAAGCTGATACTAAGCTCTTATAGCTTGCATGAGGAGTAGCTTTGATGATGACAACTGGGCGCTTAAGGGTAGAATCGTTACGAATCTTTTTAGCTTCGAGCTGGTAAATAGAGTCATTAATCTGATTATTTTTCCATTGCTCTTTAAGCTTATTGATTTTTTCAACGACTTCTTTATTACGATCTTGCAAGATCTTACGGATTCCTTGTGGTACACCGTTTTCACTTGGTTTGAAGTCCACCTCTTTCATATTACTCATAATCACACCATTTTGTTGCTGTATCTCTGGCATTCCTTCATAGTAGTAAACATAATCCTTAGTTGGATTACCTTTGCTATCTGTGTCGCTATCCAAAATTACAGTAATGGCTTCAGATTGCTTTACCTTGTTCTGTTCAGTTTTGTCCACTTTTTCATTTGATGGAAGACTGATTTGCAAAGTCTGCGATTTAATCATCGTAGTACAAAGCATAAAGAATGTGATCAAAAGCATGTTCATATCCACCATCGGCGTAAAGTCGACATGGATTTCCATTTTTTTCTGATGACTTTTTGCTTTTGCCATATCTTAATCCTCCTCAGTTTTTAAAGCGGTCATTAAACTAAACTTATTCATCTTCATTGTCTGCAGATTATCCATTACGACTTGTATTTTGTCATACGAAGTCTTTCCATCCGCTTTAATAGCTACACCCTTACCATCCTTAATTGCTTGTTGCATTGCTGGATTAGTTGAGTTATAAGCTGCACGCATCCACATTTGGAATTCATTTGGCTTTGTTAAGTCCTCATTCATTGAAATTGGGATACCTGCTCCTGGATTTTTAGCTGGATCTAATGCTTCATCGCGCTTTGTTGGGTCTGATATCTTCAACCACTGAGATAGGTGTTGTAATGGCAGACCAAACATATTAGTTTTAGAGAACTCTTCAACTTCTTTTGGAGTTACTTCTATTTTATTGCTTGGATGAAGTTTATTATATTCTGCTACTACGTCCTTCAAAAGCTGTGCTCGCAATTCTTCGCTTTTGTAAACAGTTCCAGTTTCATCACTACCGCCAGCCAAAGAAAGGAATACGCGGCCATCTGGGTCAACAAGAACTGTAAGTAAGTTTTGCTCTGGCACCTTTTCTTCAGATACTGAAGATGGCGTCATCACAATAACAGGCTCTTTATGAAGGAATGTAGAAGTCAACATGAAGAAAGTAAGCAAAAGTACAGTTACGTCACTCATCGCGGTCATGTCAATGAGTGTACTCTTCCTTTTGATTTTAACTTTTCCCATATTAGTTATTTCTTATAATTAATTTTTCGTGTTTTTGAGTCTCACTTTAATATATTAGTGAGTAGCTGCAAATGTTTGTACGATTGTGAAACCAACTTCATCGATTGCATAAGTCATGTTATCGATTTTGTTAGTGAAATAGTTATAAGAGATAACTGCACATGCACCTGTTGCGATACCTGATGCAGTGTTTACAAGTGCCTCAGAGATACCTACTGAAAGTGCTGTTGAATCTGGTGCTCCTGATTGTCCCATAGCTTGGAATGAACGAATCATACCAAGTACTGTACCTAGAAGTCCTAGAAGAGTACCAAGAGTTGTCATTGTAGCAACGATTGGTAAGTTTTGTTGTAGTGATGGCATTTCAACTGCAGTAGCTTCTTCGATTTCTTTTTGAATTGCAAGAATTTTTTGTTCCTTAGAAAGGATTGAATTTTCTTCCATTTCTTTGTATTTAACAAGTACTGAGTAAACGATAGCTGCTACAGAACCTTTTTGTTTGCGGCATAGATCTTGTGCCTTTGCGATGTCATTAGCTGACAAAGCTGCTTTTACATTCTCAACAAATTTAGTAATGTTTCCACTTCCCTTTGCTGAAGCAAGAGCGATCCAACGTTCTACAGAAAGAACAATTACAGTCAAGAACAATGTTTGGATGATTGGTACAACGAATCCTCCTTCGAATACTGTTCCAAGAAGATTTACTGGACGACCATCTTTGAAGTTAACGTCAGCTCCATATACAAAGTAGTAGATACACTCTGCAACTACGAAGCAAACTAAAATTACTAAGAACGCATTCTTAATACCACGAACATTGCTTTTCACAGCTTTGTTCACTTTCTGTGGGTTGTTAGGCTTATTAGCTTCCATAATTAAATAAATAAAATTGTTTAAAAAAGATTTTAAGTTATTATATATTTGTTTTTGTTAAAGTATAAGTTAATGTATATTTTCATTCACATTTGGAATGTATCTCAAGACGTGAAATCATAGCAATTGGGCGAATCATTTTTATATCTTTCATCGCGGTCATAATATGCTACACTTTAATAAACATATACTGTCTCGATTGCGCACTCCACTCCAAGCCGCGAACTATTTATATTGATTTTATTGGCTCTTGACTATGAAATTACCCGCAAATGTATTATAAAAATTTCAATACTACAATTTAGTAACGCCATTTTTATTGATAATATTTCATTTTTTTGATTATTTATTGTTCAAATGTTTATTTATTCCGTATTCTTATTAATAAACTTTCTGTTTTATGGCGTTTATTATCACATTCTGCTTAACTATGCCAACTTATAAATTCTTCATACTTCTTAACATGCCTTTGGTTTAAGTTTTTTTTATATATTTGCCGAAATAATGTAAGTTTTTTTGAAATGGCTATCATCAAACTCAAAAAAGGTATTGATCTTCACCTTAAAGGGGGTAGCGCCAAGAAAAACGTCGCAAATATATCTGGTAATTCTTTTGCCATCGTTCCTGATGACTTCCATGGTATAGTTCCTCGTCTTGACGTAAAAGAGGGAGATAAGGTGAAAAGTGGGACGCTTTTGTTTCACGACCGCACTTATCCCGAAATATTTGTCACTTCTCCTATTAGCGGTACAATTAAAGAAATATGCCGCGGAGAAAGGCGCAAAATACAGTCTATAATCATCGAAAATGACTCATCATCTTCTTCCGAAGAATTTGACGTGTCGAGTAATCCAAAGGAAATCTTACTACGTTCTGGGCTTTGGGCTTCAATTTCTCAACGTCCATACGACATCGTACCGTCGCCTTCAGTTAGGCCACGCGACATTTTCGTAACCGCGTTTGATTCTGCACCTTTAGCTCCATCCTTTGAAATACTACTCGAAGGCAAAGAACAATACCTACAAAAGGGTATTGATATCCTAGCCTCACTTACCGATGGAAAAGTTTTTATAGGATTAAGCCCAAAATCCAAGGACTATAATCTTAATGGATGTATAGAAAATATATTTGACGGCCCTCACCCTGCAGGAAATGTAAGCGTCCAAATTGCTAACTTAAAGCCTGTGAATAAAGGGGAAGTGGTATGGTGTTTGGATTTAGTGACCGTTGCCCGAATCGGGGAACTCTTTACAACTGGTAAAGTTCCATTTGATACAGTTGTTGCAGTTAGCGGTTCGGAGGTTAAAGATCCACATTATATATCTTGTACAATAGGTCAGGATTTGGCTTCAATATTAAAAGACAATGTAACGGAACCTATTGAAACGAAACGCATCATCTCTGGCAATGTTCTTACGGGAAGTAAAAGCTCATTTGAAGCACATCTACGCTTTCCGTATCATCAAATAACTGTAATTCCAGAAAATCAAAGTCATGATGAATTTATGGGCTGGGCATCGTTAAGTCCAAAGAAATTCAGCGTTTATCACAGTTTCTTCTCATGGCTTAACATGAAAAAGGAAAGAGCATTAGATGCTAAGATTAATGGCGCTGAACGTGCAATAGTTATGGCTGGGGAATATGACAAAATGCTCCCAATGGATATATATGCCGAATTCCTTATAAAATCTATAATCGCATTTGATATCGATAAAATGGAACAACTTGGGATCTATGAAATGGCTCCAGAAGATTTCGCCCTATGCGAATTTGCAGACACATCGAAACTCGAACTACAGAAGATTGTGAGAGAGGGATTGGATAAACTTCGCAAAGAAATGGAATAGATTCAATCTACACATTAAAAAACAGAAATGAAAAAGTTAAACGATTATTTAAATAAGATAAAACCGGATTTCATGCCGGGAGGCAAATACGAAAAATTCCAATCGGTATTTGACGGTTTTCATTCATTCTTATTTACTCCCGACACCACATCAAGCTCGGGCGTCCACATTCATGATAGCAATGATATGAAACGTACCATGATTATCGTGGTCCTTTCTCTCATACCTGCATTGATATTTGGTATGTACAATGTCGGCTATCAGCACTTTCTTGCAGTAGGTGCTGAAGGATACTGGTGGGACCATCTTTTATATGGTTTTCTGGCTTTACTTCCTAAAATTGTAGTTTCTTATGCAGTAGGACTAGGTATCGAATTTATTGCTGCTCAAATTCGCCACCATGAGATTCAGGAAGGGTTCTTAGTAAGCGGTATTCTTATTCCAATGATTTGCCCAATTAATACTCCTGTATGGATGATTGCAGTGGCTACTGCTTTTGCAGTTATTTTTGCAAAGGAAGTATTCGGTGGCACAGGAATGAACATTTTAAATGTGGCTCTTGTGGCTAGAGCAGTGCTTTTCTTCGGATATCCGGCAAAAATGTCGGGTGACGCTGCTTTCGTAGCTATGGATCCGATTTTTGGTATAGGACAAGGACATGTTGTTGACGGATTTTCTGGCGCAACACCTCTAGGACAAGTTGCCGCAAATGTAGGGAATCACTTGTCATTAACAAATGTAGTGGGCGACCCTATTACCACAATGGATGCATTTTTAGGATTTATTCCTGGCTCAGTAGGTGAAGTTTCAACCTTATGCATTCTTATTGGTGCCGCAATATTACTTTTCACAGGTACCGCATCTTGGAAAGTTATGCTTTCAGTATTCGTGGGCGGATTATTTATGAGTGGAGTTTGTCACTACTTTGCTACTCCTACCTATCCTGCGTCTCTTCTTTCTCCTATTGACCAGCTTTGTCTTGGAGGATTTGCTTTCGCAGCTGTGTTTATGGCAACCGACCCAGTTACTGGGGCACGAACTGAAAAAGGAAAATATATCTACGGCTTCCTGATAGGAGTAATAGCTATAATCATAAGAACATATAATAATGGCTACCCTGAAGGAGCCATGCTAGCAGTATTATTGATGAACGTTTTTGCTCCTCTTATAGACTACTGCGTAGTTAGCTTCAATATACGTCGCCGTCTTAACCGCGTTAAAGTGAAATAAATCATGAACAAGCAAAGTAATCTATATACAATCATATATTCGACTGTCCTTGTGGTTGTGGTTGGAGCTGTATTAGCTATGACATTCATGGCATTAAAGCCAAAGCAAGAAGCCAACATAGCTGCCGACAAAATGAAACAAATATTGAGCTCTGTGCACGTCACTGCTGATGATGCTACTGTGAAGGACACTTATGCCAAATATATTTCAGAGTCATTCATTGTAAATGAAAAAGGCGACAAAGTGGCTGGAGACGCATTCGATGTTAACATCGCTGCTCAATCGAAGATAGGCGCCGCTCAGAGGCTTCTTCCTGTCTTTGTATGTCATCTTGAAGATAACACTACAAAATATATACTTCCGGTCTATGGCGCTGGCCTATGGGGTCCTATTTGGGGTTATGTGGCAGTTGACGATAACGGTAGCACTATATTTGGAGCTTATTTTTCACATCAAGGTGAAACTCCGGGGCTTGGAGCAGAAATTGCCAAACCTGAATTCCAGAAACAGTTTGATGGAAAAAATCTTTATATCAATGGCGAATTTAAGTCCATTGGTGTGATGAAAGCAGGTCAAAAGCCAACAAATGGAGGTGAATACGTCAATGCAGTATCTGGTGGTACTATCACGAGTAAAGGCGTACAATCTATGCTTCAAAGTAGTTTGAGCGCATACAACGCCTTCTTTAAAAAATTACAAGAATCTTCAAAACATTAATAATATGTTATTGTCAAAGAAAAATAGGGAAATACTTTTTAATCCATTCTCCAAGAATAATCCCGTTATTGTTCAGATTCTTGGAATTTGCTCCGTACTTGCTGTTACGGCAAAACTGGAGCCAGCTTTGGTGATGGGGATTTCCGTTACAGCAGTTTTGGCATTCTCTAATGTCATTATTTCGTTAATCCGAAATACAATTCCAACCAATATCCGTATCATCGTCCAGCTAGTAGTAGTTGCAGCTCTTGTTATCATTGTGGAGCAGATTCTTGTAGCATATGCCTATGAGGTCAGCCTTCAACTCTCGGTATTTGTTGGGTTAATTATCACAAACTGTATTTTGATGGGCCGCTTGGAAGCATTTGCCATGAGCAACAAACCTTGGCCTTCATTCCTTGACGGTGTGGGTAATGGTATTGGCTATGCTATGATTCTATTAGTTGTAGGATTCATTCGTGAGCTTCTTGGTTCGGGGACATTGTTTGGCATACAGGTTATTCCTCAAAGCTTCTATGAAATGGGATATTCCAACAATGGACTTATGATTTTGCCTCCAATGGCTCTTATAACAGTGGCATGCATTATATGGTTCCACAGAAGCAAGAACAAAGATTTACAAGAATAAAAACAAGCCTGATATATGGAAAATCTAAATCTATTCATACGCTCGATTTTTATCGACAACATGATATTTGCTTACTTCTTGGGTATGTGCTCATTCTTGGCCGTATCAAAGAATGTAAAGACTGCCTTTGGGCTTGGTATAGCTGTTACATTTATGATGGTAGTTACTCTTCCTATGAACTACCTTCTAAATACTTATGTACTCCAAGAGGGAGCTCTAAAATGGCTCGGACCGGAGTATGCTAATGTTGACTTAAGTTTCTTAGGTTTGATAATGTTTATTGCAGTAATTGCTTCAATGACCCAGCTTGTAGAAATGGCTGTAGAGAAATTCTCTCCAGCACTTTATTCATCTTTGGGAATATTCCTACCGCTAATTGCTGTAAATTGTGCCATCCTAGGAGGTTCATTATTTATGCAGCAACGCGATCTTGGCTCCGTGTGGACAGCAACAGTATATGGTGCGGGTTCAGGGTTAGGATGGCTCCTTGCTATCGTGGGAATTGCCGCTATACGTGAGAAACTTGCTTACTCTAACATTCCTGCCCCACTTCGTGGAATTGGAATCACATTTATTATTACTGGACTTATGGGAATCGCTTTCATGAGTTTCCTTGGCATTAAAATTTAGTAGAAAATGATTTTTAATAGTATACAATCATTGACAGTAGGTGCTGGAGTAATAATATTTCTTGCGCTAACTATTGTACTTGTAGTAATTCTTCTTGTGGCTAAGCACTATCTTGTGCCATCAGGAAAAGTGAAAATAAATATCAACGGTAAAAAAGATGTTGAAGTCGAAACTGGGAGCTCTCTCTTGGCCTCTCTTTCCGACGACAAGATATTCCTTCCATCTGCGTGTGGAGGAAAAGGAAGTTGCGGACAATGCCGTGTGAGAATAACTGAAGGGGGGGGAGACATTCTACCTACCGAAATGGTTCATTTCAGCCGCAAAGAGCAACAGGCTCATTGGCGATTAGGGTGTCAAGTAAAGGTGAAAGAAGACATGAAGATTCTAGTGCCTGATTCAGTACTTGAAATCAAAGAATTCGACTGCGAGGTTATCTCTAATAAGAATGTCGCGACCTTCATAAAGGAATTCATTGTCGCACTTCCTCCTGGAGAGCACATGAATTTCATCCCTGGTTCTTATGCCCAAATCAAGATTCCTACCTACGGAATGGATTACGATAAGGACATTGATAAAGAGTCTATTGGTGATGAATATTTACCTGCATGGCAGAAATTCGGCCTATTCACATTAAAATGCAAGAATACTGAAGAGACTGTACGAGCTTACTCTATGGCAAACTATCCGGCAGAGGGCGATAGAATAATGCTTACAGTGCGTATAGCAACTCCGCCATTTAAGCCAAAACCACAAGTCGGCTTCCAAGATGTAATGCCTGGTATCGCATCATCATATATCTTCACGCTGAAACCCGGAGACAAAGTTAAAATGAGTGGCCCTTATGGCGACTTCCATCCTATTTTCGATTCTAAGAAGGAAATGATATGGGTCGGCGGTGGTGCAGGTATGGCTCCTCTTCGCGCTCAGATTATGCACATGACAAAGACTCTTAATACTACTGATCGTAAAATGTCTTATTTCTATGGAGCACGCGCACTTAATGAAGTATTCTATCTTCAAGATTTCTTGCAATTAGAGAAAGACTTCCCTAACTTCAAGTTTAATCTTGCTCTTGACCGTCCAGATCCTGCGGCAGATGCAGCTGGGGTAAAATACACGGCTGGATTTGTACATCAGGTTATGTATGATACTTATCTAAAAGATCATGATGCTCCAGAAGATATCGAATATTATATGTGCGGTCCTGGTCCTATGAGCAATGCCGTAAAGACGATGCTTTTCAATCTAGGTGTAGAGCCTGAAAGTATTCACTTTGACGATTTCGGATAATTGAAATATTAATTCTACTATATATTAAGTCATGCAATTGCTTTCCTGCAACGCATGACTTTTTTTATTTCTTATATGAATTCCTCCATTGAGCAAAATGCTTTCGTTCTTTTAGATAGGTCAAATCTCTACCTCTTGCATACGCCTCTTTTTCAAAGGATATTGCCATATAAGCCTTATACCAATTATGGTGCTTTATTAAACAGAAAAACATTCTATCACATAACTCAAATAAAAAACAAATATGCCATCTCACGCATCTGTGCAGTATGGATGAGCTCGTGATTAACCACATATTTGTCTATATAATTCTTATCGCGTGTGAGGAATATATTACAAATATTCATTACGAATCCATCTGGAATCAATCGTGTTATAATAATTTTATTCATAGTATCAGTTAATTTATATTCTACATACAATAACTTAATAGAATACATATTTAGTGCCAAAAGACAACAAAAGCGACTCCTTACGAGGAATCGCTTCTATTTTATCTTTATGATCTAAAAAGACCGCTATTATTTTGCAGCTTTCTTTTTACGATCGCCATAACGGCTCATGAACTTATCAACACGTCCAGCTGTATCTACCAACTTCTGCTTACCAGTGAAGTATGGGTGAGATGAGCTTGTGATTTCAAGTTTTACAAGTGGATAAGTAACGCCATCAATTTCGATAGTTTCCTTTGCTGCTACAGTAGAACGTGTAATGAATGTCTCTTCATTAGACATATCTTTGAAAACTACTTCGCGATAGTTCGATGGATGAATGTCTTTTTTCATTTTTATATCTGTTTATTATTTAATCATTTAACAAACGCGGGGTAAGCGCGTAAATCGTAATGGCTTGCAAATTTACGAATTGTTTTTCAATTACAAAAATATTTTTAGGTTTATCACCATTTATAATTCCCAATACTAGATAATTATTCTATCTTCTGCCGAGATATCATCTAACATCCAACTTTACATCTTATATCATTATTTTCTCTTATGTTCTATTCAAATTCAATCTTTATGACAAATAAACAATGCCTCTTTAGGATTGATATAATACTCTGAATATTTTTGAACATCTATATTTATTATTTCAACCCTGAATCCTGCCTCAGACAATCTTTTCGTATAATCCATTCCGTAGATTCTGACATGATCGCGTTGCCCGAATACGGCTAATCTTTTTTCGGGAGTATCGGCCGAAGAATCTTCATAGGTATTTTTAAGTTTCATAGATATTGGGACCTGCAGAACTGCTATTCCGCCCGGCTTCAATACTCTATACAGTTCTTTCATTGCTTTACAATCTTCCTCGATATGTTCAAACACATGGTTACAAATAATTAAATCAAACCTATTGTCTTCTATATTTAAATTAAGGATATTAACGGCCTTTATATTATAACTGCTGGGGAAATTGTCCACGCAGATATCACCACAAATATAATTATGTTTACTTGTTGATAAGAATTTATATAAATTAGGCTCTGGCGCTATATGTAGGATTTCTTTATTGGCACTATCAAATAAATGCATATAGTCCCTCAAATAAATATAAATGAGCCGCTCTCTTTCGGTAGCACCACACGCCCAGCATTTGGTCTTTCTTAATCCAGCGCCTACTACATCAAGGCTCAACAGCACTTGTGGGGAATGTCCTATCTCTTGCATATCTCGCGAAGAGTATCCACATAATTTACAGTGATATCTCTGTCCACGATGTAATGATATTAATATTAAATGTTGGATATTCCTTTTGGCGTTTTTCAATCCATTCCACAAAATTTTAATATATTGATAATTCATGATAGTATTATGTATTTTTCTTCAACATCATATTATTAGCTTTAGTGGTGAAATATACATTCCGGTTCTGGCCCTTTTCCAAGCACCCACTTATATATTGAAATCAACGATTTAATACTGTTGTCCAAAGTATAATTATTAGCAACATAGGCACGCCCTCTCCTGCCCATTTCTCCTAACGCCGAATTACTATAGGACAAAGCCTCTTTAAGTGTAGTACAAAGATTTTCTTCATTCAAATCAATCCACCATCCAGCATGAATTTTTTCCAAACAATTCCATGGTGTATTTCTAGTCGTTATCACAGGAAGCTCCATTGCTAAAGCTTCAGCTACAACCATCCCAAAATTTTCTGTGTATGATGGTAGGATAAAAATATTCGAATTAGAATATTCAATGATTTTATCCTCACCATACATTGGGGGGAATAGAAAAATATTCCCAGACTCTGAGTATTTTTCTATTAATTCTTTTATATGATTTACATAATCCTTTGGATCACCATTCCCCACAATATGAAGCTCCCATTCACTTTTCATAGTTTCAGGCAATCTACTCCACGCTTTAATTAAAACATCTAATCCTTTAAGTGGATTTATACGTGAAACAAATAACGCGATCCGTCGGCCTTTATGCAAATCATTCGCTACAGGTATTTTCTTATATCTGTTTATGTCAATTGCGTTTGGAACTATTGCTATAGGTGTATCCAATTTTAAATTTTTGAGATCAATAGCCTCCTTTTCTGAAGTAGCGATTACGCATGATGCTCTTTTTAGTATTTTCCGTCCATATATATCATATGCCAGTTTCTTCTTTAGTCTCTTAGATTTCAATGCATTATCACATAACTGTCCTCTATGGGTAACAATTAAAGGTATTTTATTCCTATCGGTATATCTCGAAATCCACCAGTTCAAAGGAAGCCAAACGCCATTGATGTGGAATATTTTATTATCAGATCCTATTGAAGGTAAATAACGGTTTATATTAAGACATAACTTTCGGCCTAAAAATGAGCTCTCTTTTGACAGAAGGTTAACATATTCCTTGTCAACCGTTGAATTATCAATATTTTTTGTTTTATATGAAATTAGCCTTACCATAATATGGTTATCATATAGACCATTACAAATGGAATGGTATGCTGCGCGATAATCCTCCAAAAGAATTATCCAATGAAAAAGAAAATTGATATATATTCATATCAGGCATATTTTTAATTTAATATGACATTTCACCCGCCACTTATTAACTAAACTTTTGATGATTAATTGATTTTAGCAGCTTAAACAAGTTAAATCTTTCTGTTCTATTTAATCCGATGAAAATTATTATGGTCCCTGTAAATAAGAATGACATAATGAAAACACAGACTAACCTGAAGAAGCCATCATGCAATAGAAAACTCAGAATAAGAGGTGCAATAACTGACAATCCGGTGACGTAAATTAGAGGAATTATTACCTTTCTTATATATTCTTTTAGCGGAAACGCCAGAACTTTATTAATCAAGCTAATACGTTCAATCTGACAAACAATTGACACAATAATTGATACGACGAATGTGGACGATGGAGAATATCCTAATTTTAAAATAATAAATGATATCGGCAAATTAAGGAGCTCGGTTATCCCTAATACTATTTGAAATTTTTTAATCTCACCTGTAGCCTGAACAGCGGCAAACAATGGATATCTTAATGCATTGATTAATGTATTGATTAGCAACAAACGAGTAAAGATTATTAAATACTCTGGAATTTCTGTAAGCCAAATGAAAAATACATATGGCAATTCGAATAGCAAGGGAAGAATAAAGAATAATATTAAATAATACGATACTTTTGAAGAACTGAAAACAAGCCTCATCATTCTTTTAATATGATTCGAGGCATACAGTTTCGTTATTATCGGTCTAACTGAGATGAAAATACTATTTACTAAATTTTGCAATGCACTATTAACTTGATTCGCTATTCCACGTGAGGCATTAACTATGGGACCAAAAAACATGTTTAGTAATATATTAATCCCCTGCTCCGTTACTACTCCAGACAAGAATACAAATGTGTTCCACCCTGTATAATTCAACATTTCTTTGAACATATTAAAATCGAAGTATAGCGATAGCTTTGAGGCTTCATATTTTCTCCGCGCAATTAACGCATATGCGCCTGAGATTATAGCAGTTTCTACTAGAATCAAGAACCCATAAAATATTAATTTATCCCAAGGTGCAATAAAGACAAAAAATACGATTATCGCTTTTGCGAAAGCATCAGCAACTCCAATAAAAGCGTATGCTGATATATGTTCATTTGAAATAATAATTGAACGGTAAGGAATAGAAATTACAGAAAAACACAATGCGAATATTGAGAATTGATAGCACCAATTTGCCGCATATATTCTTCGGATGGGAATATTTATATATGTATTTAGAAACCACAGTCCTATTGTTTCTGCAAAAAATATAACTACGAATATAAAAATACAATAAATTACAAATGACACACAAAATAGTTGATTCAGTCTTGTAGGGTTGTTTCGCCCTAACTCAAATGAAAAATATCTGTTGGTTGCGGAGGCCATACTTTCAGTAAAGAATGAAAAAAATATTATTATAGCACTTGTAATATTATATATGCCTAAATCTTGTACACCCAAGGCATGAAGGAGTAGTCTGACAGTAAAAAGATTTACTCCTAGAATTATAAACATTCTTGCAGATAAGAAAAATGAATTACGTGTTATTTTGTTTTTAGATATAATAGTATTATAATGTTTTGTTTATTAATTGTAGTAACTCAAAAATTCTCATTAGTTAGCATGGAGAGTTATTTATGATAACACTTTTTTAGGCTATTTATAACTTCCTTATTCCATATTGTGTCTTCTCTTTTCCAATATAAAGTCAAAAAGAATATGTCCTATATTTCTGGGAATTTTATAAAATACATTTATTTTTCTTTACGAATGGTCTTTATGCGCCATAAAAATTCAGAGACGTTAAATCTAAGCCCTTTAAAAATTTCATTTAGCATAAGCGGCCGATAAGCTTTTCTATCGATTGATGTTAGATAATGATAAATATTTATTCTCACGCAAAATCTTGATCTTTCATTCATAATATTTGCATTGTTTGTCAAAGACCACTTTCTATCTGTAATAGAAAATGCTACAAATGAGGAGACCGCAATTTTTCGTGCATAGCCAGATGCCTTTATTGAGAACATAGCGTCATTCCCGGCTATCACTTCATCAAACCTAATATTATTATTCTTGATTGTGGTAGAATTAAACATTTTGCCCCATACTGGATGATAGGAGAACTTTAATGCATCCTCACTATGGGGTTTATTCTTCTGAAAATTATCAATAAGTTTATTTATCGCATTACAACGGCATGACTTTTCTTGTGATCCCAAATAAAAACTCTCACTTTTAAAAATAATGATATCTAAATCAGTATTGCTATACTTATCAAACTCATCAAATGCTCCTTCACAAAAGCTATCATCTGCATCAAGAAAAAGTATCCATCGTCCAAGGGCACAATCGAGAGCTTTATTTCGTGCATGCCCTGCCCCCAACAGATGCTGAGTATGTATAATTTCTATGTGATTATTCAAACTTCGTGAATAGTCTCCAATAATACTTTTGTAACTATTATCCGCTACAATAATTTGTATATCATTCCTTTCTGGAATGGAATTTATTGCATGGTTTAATAAGTTGGGTATATTATAATGTGGTATTATTACTGAATACAAATACATAGCTTTTATTTAGCTTATATTATTGTATGTTGAAATCAATCTAAATTTATATTATTGTTTATCATCTTTTAAAAATAGTCCCATAATCTTAAATAGATATCTGGCACATACAAGACATAAAGTTGTATATATATTATTTTCTTTACATGCTCTTATAATCTCCTTATTGTTTCTTATTATTACATTTTGCACTCCATGTGTACTGGTTTCACCTGTTCGCATTGTCAGAAATGCTTTTGGCATATACTTATACCTCATCTTATGCACATATAAGAACCTCGCCATTAAATCATAGTCAGCAGCTATTTTATAATCCGTTTTATATCCTCCATATTCTTTGAAATAATGACGATATGTAAAAAACGACGGATGTGGTGGCATCAATCCAAAACGAGTTTTGTTCAACGTAAAAAAACGGGATGAATAATAGCGTACGATTTTATGAATATTATTTGGTTTTACATAAACGACATCCCCGAATACAGCATCAACTTCGTTGTTTTTAAACTCATTCACGATTTCTTCTATAATAGTATTGCTATGATAATAATCATCAGAATTAATTATGCCTATAATATCTCCTGTGGCAAGAGAAATTCCCTTATTTATAGCATCATAAATTCCTTCATCTTTTTCTGAGACCCAAACAAGCCTTTCACCAAACTTTGGTTCATATTTCCTAATCAAATCATTGGTTCCATCAGTTGAGCCTCCGTCCTTGATAATATACTCAATATTATCATACGACTGATTAAGCACACTATCAATAGTATCTTTCAGTGTAGCAGCCCTATTATATGTTACAGTTATAAGCGATACTTTCATTTAGCAATTAATGTATTTGCATCTGTAATAACGAGAGGAAACACTAGTAGCTAAAAGCTATTATGTTATAAGCATAATGAAATCATACAAAAAGCATAAAATATGCTATTTTTATACAATTGCTGAGTCTAAAAAATTCTTTTCGCTTTTAATTCCATTTTTGCTGATACATTAAATTCATAACGTCACATTACCGTATCGAGCTAGCAAATAACTCCAATACACTAAATTCACAAAGTCTCTTGCCTAAAAGACGTTATCTTTAGCATATTAGGGCATATATCTTCGGTAAAGAATTAAGTGTAAGTCGTCTAAACTTATTTGTATCAACATCTCATATCTCATAACATAAGAATTTCCACCACATAGTGGATCTGAAGAAAGCACTTACTTCAGTTCATAGTATTACCTCTCTTTTTCTTATTAATCCAACGGAGTAATTCTAAAATTATATGACGCCCTCGATATTTATATTATTCAATAATCTCTCAAAAATATTTTAAGCCCCAAATTATCATATACATGCTTTAAATAAACTTTATTTAATTAGTTCAAATAAGTAATCAGCAAATTTAGAATTTAGTATTATTCCTCGAATATATTATACCACAAAAATATAAATTTTATAATATATTCACAATTTTATTCTTATTTTTTTCAATTAGTTGTGAATCACAGCATCTTAAACATTAATTCTCTTAAAATATGTCTTTCTCGTCAATAAGATTATTCATAAGGGCATATACTGTAAGACCGGCAACTGATTTAATCCCAGTTTTTTCAATAATGTTTCTTCTATGGGATATCACAGTAAAAATAGATATATTAAGTTTCGCTGCCGTTTCTTTATTTGACGCTCCAGTGGCTATAGCTATAAGAACTTCTTTCTCCCTGTCGCTCAATCCCTCGTTCTTAAGAGGCTTTTCCAAATTATCATGTGGCTTCTCCTTTTCCTCTATTACCCTTTTTATAATATTCTTTATTCTTAATTTACTATCATTAATTTCTATCACTCCATCAAACTCGCGCAAATATGACTGTTCAAAATAATGATATACTAATGCTATTACTATCACATCGCCATATATTTCACGAAAAGGAACAGCCAGGGGTCTGCTCAGTAAATGCGGAGAAGCAATTAATATATCACTTTTGCTTCTAGCAAGCGTTTCCTTAACCTGTTCTTCTCTACTGCATTCTCCAACTATCTGAAAACTCTTCGAGCTCCGGAATAAAGAAATCATTCCCTGTGTGATTATTTCAGAATCCGACAAGAGCACGATCTTTTTCATTTAGGCCTCCCTTCCGATTCTATAAAAGGCATCAATAAATTATTCTCAATAAAGGCATGACGACTCAAATCCTCCGTAAGTTGATACAGGTCGAATATTATAGATATTCTATCTGTAATCGTGGAACCTGAACCAGGCATATATCTTATAATGATATTAGTCAAATCCGTTAGTTTATCTTCGATTTCATTGTGCTTTCCAATCAATCTTCGCGGTTTACTACCAGCAAATTCATCAGAATCAATCAGAGCCTGCGCCACAGGAAAAACTGACCTCTCTTCGTGCTTGAAATGTTGCAGAATTTCTTTTTTATATTCATTCCAAAACTTCAAAAGAATTGTCCCATGGGTTTGGGGAACATCTTTTACTAATCGCTCTAAATGAGCTTCAATGTGAGGCACACAGTCCAGAGTATAATATTTATGCGAATTATATAGATATGTAAGCAGACTTGGCAAATGATCAGGCGTGAGATAAGTCTCGGCAAAATCATTATTTCCCGAATATATGGAACAAATTATCAAAAACAGCTCCATATCTAAATTATATTTAGAACATAATTCTCTCACAGTGGCATCTCCAAATCCAAATGGTATATTAAACCTAGGGAGTAATAATATAACATTATGACTCTCCGTGATTATATCTACTAATTTATTATCTGGTTGGAACGTTTTGGATATCATATCTGTAGCTAGTATATTAATTTAACAAAGTTAATCTATAAAAGCTTTTATTGCAATCACCATTAATGACTATTTTTAATTTTCATAATCTATATTTCTAACAAAAAAAGAGGGCCGAAAATCGGTCCTCTTTAAAAATATCATCTTATTTAGTCTGATTTTTTATTCAAATTCAATAAGTGCTTCGTTATTGCCAATTATTTGACCTGGCTTAACTAAGATACGCTTAATTACATGGTCAGATTCAGCTTCTACCTCATTCTGCATCTTCATTGCTTCATACATAAGAAGTGCTTGTCCTTTTTTGACCTTATCTCCTACTTTAACGTGGATTTCTACAACGGTTCCGCCCATAGGTGCTTTAAGTGTAGGTCCTGTTATAGGTGCATTCTCTGGAGCAACTTCTGCTTGAGCTTCTGCTTTAGGAGTCTCTGCTGGTTTTGACGCTGCATATTCTTCTTCGCGGCGTTTCGCCAAGAATGTTTTAGCTACGTTAGGAAGCAATTCCAATAATAAATATTCCTCGTTATCCTTAGCAAGTTTCACTCCACCATATTCTTCCATTACTGGATTTTCTGGTTTCTTATATGAATTTACATCATAAGGTAATTCTTGAGCACTACCTGTGATCTTTGCACGGAATTCAGGATCAATAGCTACTGGAGTCTTACCATATTCGCCCTTTACAAGAGAAATAAATTGGTTAGAAACGTTTGTATAGTCTGGATTTCCTTTTTGACGGTCTAGAGCCACACTTACAGCTTGGCTGCCAACGATCTGGCTTGTAGGAGTTACCAACGGCACCAAACCCGCATCGCGACGTACCTTAGGAATAAGCTTCATAGCATCTTCCAATACGTCTTCTGCTTTTAATTGACGAAGTTGGGCAACCATATTTGAATACATACCGCCAGGAACCTCAGCTTCCTTTACGATTTGATTTGGCTTAGGGAATCCGAAATATTCCTCAATTGCATGGCAAGCACGAAGAAGTTCTTCCTCGTTATTTGCTTTTGCTGCCTCTATTGCCTTATCAAATTGGGCATCAATTTCTGCTGGTAGAGTATCTTTCAATGGATCAAATGCTTTAGGAAAACTCTTAACAAGGTCAAATGCTGCAAGTCCTTCGCGCACGCCCTTAAGCTTTTCTCTAATCTTACCCACTGCTTCCATATTAACATCTACTTCTACACCCATCTTATTGGCAAATACATAGATGAGTTCGAGAGCAGGAGCAGCTGAGCCTTCTCCAAAATACCAAATATTTGTATCCAAAATATCCACACCATGTAGAATAGCCATCACTGATGATGCTAGTCCATAACCTGGAGTACAGTGTGTATGGAAATCGATAGGTACATTTACTGCGGCTTTAAGCTTTGGCATCAAAGTAGCAATACGAGCAGGATTTACCAATCCAGCCATATCCTTTAATGTTACAATCTTTGCACCAAGATCTTCATAGCCTTTTGCTTTTTCTACGAAATATTCATCGGTAAAGATTTTCTCGGCTTTCTTGCTTTTGCCAAATAATTTAGCAAAGAATCCAGCTTTAGATTCTTCTTCGTCTTTTGGATCTACAGTATAGCATACAGCTCCGTCAGGAATACCTCCGAGTTTGTTAATAATCTCGACTGATTCCTTTACATTGTTAAGGTCATTAAGCGCGTCAAAAATACGCATAACGTTCAATCCATTTTTAATTGCTTCTTCATAGAATCCTTCAATTACTGAAGTAGGATAAGGTACATAACCAAATAAGTTCCTACCGCGTGAAAGAGCAGTTAACAACGACTTTCCTTCAATCTTTGAGCTGATGGTTTTCAAGCGAGTCCAAGGGCTTTCATCCAAATAACGCATAACAGAATCTGGAACGGCACCGCCCCATACTTCCATTGCATAGAACCCTGCCTCTTTATAATAAGGCAATAAGGTGTCAATACTTTCCTGATTAAGGCGAGTAGCAAAAAGCGACTGTTGTCCGTCTCTCAGGGTGAGATCTCTGATTTTTAATTTATTAGACATACTTTCTACGTTTTTATGAGTATCAAATAATGATGTATCACAACGAAGCAAAGTTAACATATTTTATTATACAAACGAATAAAATCGCTATATTTGTGCCAATTATCATAAAAAAAGATTTTATGTTCAATTTTTTCAATAAGAAGGCCGCTTCAAAGCTATTCTATAATACTGATATTCACTCTCATATACTTCCTGGCGTAGACCATGGCTCACGCGATATAGCTACATCTATCGAACTTTTAAAAGATCAAATAGGTATAGGCATTAGTAATTTTATTTTCACATCGCATGTCACCGAAACTACCTTTGAAAATACGCCAGAATCGCTTAAGGCCTCTTATGATATTTTAACAAAAGCAATAAAAGACGAGGGCTTAGATATCAAAACGGCTTTTTCTGCTGAATACCGACTTGACGAATATTCGCTAGGACAGTTTGCTGAAAACAAAATTGTTCCCATGCCAAATGATTTTATTCTAATTGAGAATTCATTTCAGCAAGAGCTCCTTGGACTAGATGATATTCTTTTTGATATCCAAATAAAAGGATTCCGTCCTATTCTAGCTCACCCAGAAAGATACAAATACTACGGCTATCGACATCAACGCTATAAACAGCTGCATGACGCAGGTATATTGTTTCAGACTAATATACTTTCATTTGCCGGATATTTTGGTTCACAGGCCTATGAAAATGCAAAATGGCTTTTAGAACAAGATTACATTGATTTCCTTGGTAGCGATATCCATAATAAAGATTATTCTAATTCTATCATAGATTTTCTTAGCACTAAGGAATATCGTAAGATTGAGGCCAAACTTAAGGACCGCATCTTAAACGATACTGCTTTCGATTTCTAGATATCAGTTATCTCTTAAAGATAAAATGGGCGTCGAATGACATAAAGTCATATGACGCCCATTATTATTTTATTTCTTTGAATCTAATCAAATACTCCTTCTATAGATTCTTCAGCAGCCGAACTTTCTCCATGCTGCACATCATCCGGCACACCTCCCAGACTTTCCTTATGGCACGGATTAAAGCTAGGCGGGAACTCAAATTTCGCACTTTGAGTATATGGCAAAGAATGATCTCCATACACTTTCGACATATAAAGCCCGTATATTGGTAGCGCCATGGCAGCACCTTGTCCATAAGCCATACTATTAAAGTGAATGTATTTCTCATCTCCTCCTACCCACACTCCTGTAACCAATTGTGGAGTAAAGCCCATAAACCATCCATCGGCATTGTAGTTTGTTGTACCTGTCTTACCTCCCATTTCTGCTGTAATATTATATGGAGCTCTTCTTATTCTCGCACCTGTACCAGAGTCAACTACATTCATTAGAATCGATAGTATCTTATAATATGCATCTTCACTTACTACCTCAGTGTGTTGAGGTGTAAATTCAGATATTATATTTCCTTGATTATCAGTAACACGCGTAACATATACAGGATCAACGCGCATTCCCTTATTTGCGAATGCAGTATATGCAGTAACCATTTCGCGAACCGACACATCCACTGGTCCAAGACATAGCGATATTACAGGATCAAGATGATTATTGATACCAAAATTATGCATCAGTCTCACAAGTGCTGCTGGAGATAATCTTTCCATTAAACGTGCCGAAATCCAGTTATTTGAATTAGTAAGCGCCCACCTTAAATCCACCATTTGACCAATTCGTCCAGTCCCTGAATTTCTAGGAGACCATGGATTTCCATTCGCATCGAGAATAGTAGGCTGGGCATTAAGGAATTGATCACACGGAGTATAACCTTCCTCCATTGCATAAGTGTATAAAAAAGGCTTAACAGTAGAACCTATCTGTCTACGACCTGTAGAAACCATATCATATTGGAAGAAATTAAAGTTCGGCCCTCCCACATATGCTTTTACATATCCAGTGATTGGATCCATTGACATCATTCCAGTACGTAAGAAAGACTTTGTATATAGCAATGAGTCCAACGGAGTCATTGTAGTGTCCACTGTACCATCGTATGAGAATACACGCATCTCTATTTTTTGACGGAAAGATGCCATAATCTCATCATCGCTCATTCCAGCTGCTTTTGACGCTCTATATCTTTCACTAGCACGAATAGCTTTCTTTATAAGAGCATCTTTTTGCGCTCTAGGCAATTCTTCTTGATTAGAAGAATAAGGGTTGCGTGCGCCACCTTTTTCTCTGAAGAATTTAGGCTGGAGATCACTTCCAAGATGCTTTTGCACTGCATCCTCAGCATAGCGTTGCATTCTTGAATCAATAGTAGTATATATCTTTAACCCGTCAGTGTAGAGATTATAATGAGAGCCATCAGGCTTAGTATTCTTTTCACACCAACCATATAATGGATTAGTAGCCCATGCGATTGAATCATCCACATATGCTTGATGATTCCATGATGGATAATCACCCTCTACCGGCTTCTTTGCCGTCATCATTCTGCGTAATTCCTCGCGGAAATATGGAGCCATGCCTTCCTTGTGGTCTACTCTGTGATATTTAACTACCAAAGGAGTATTTTTCAAGCTATCCAACTGGGCATCCGTAATCATATCATACTTGTTCATTTGCTCAAGTACGACATTTCTTCGAGCTACAACCCTATCTGGGAAACGCAATGGATTATAGTAAGATGGATTTCTCAACATTCCAACCAAGACAGCTGATTCTTGAATATTCAAGTCTTTTGGATCTTTCCCAAAATATACATAAGCTGCAGTCTTTATACCCACTGCATTATTCAAAAAGTCAAATTGGTTGAAATACATTTTTATTATTTCATCCTTTGTATAGTATCTTTCAAGTTTCACTGCAATAACCCATTCTATTGGTTTTTGCATCAATCGCTCTATTACATTGTCAGATTTAGGAGAATATAACTGTTTTGCCAATTGTTGTGTAATAGTACTACCTCCACCAGCACTTCTTTGTCCAAGCAATCCTCGCTTCAACATTGCTCTCATTAAAGCACGCATATCTATACCTGAATGATCTAGAAAACGTGCGTCCTCAGTGGCAATAAGAGCATCCGAAAGATATGGTGATAATTGGTCAAAGTCCACATACACCCTATTACTCTTGCTTTGATAATAACGGCCCATTTCATAGCCATCATCTGTTACCACCACAGAAGCATATTTATCTGTAGGATTCTTAAGCTCTTCAATTGGAGGCATATAACCTATTACTCCATTATAAATCAATATAAATACTATAATAGATAAAACGACGAGGGCGCCAAATGCCGCCCACATCATCTTTATTATATGTTTTGTGAATGAAGTCTTATTTCCACTCTGTTTGTCTGGAATCGTTGTCATATAATTACTCTTATGCGAATTAAAACAAATGCTTTAGTATCAGCTTAGCAAAATGATAATAATGAGCAAATTTAATAAAATAATATCCATTATCAGCACCAATAAGCATTTTTTACATACCTTCACCTATCATCATACAATTAAGCACGTTCCATTAATGGCTTTTATCAAATTATTTGATATGCATTACCATTTATATTTTTTCTTTTTTTAGTCAGCCATTATCCCAATAATTCCAAAAAATTATTCTAACTTTGTTCGTGATATGAAACACGATAAAATCATTAAGGTCGTTTTTTCTACATCCCCTCATTGGCAGCGGGTGTATAATCAGCAAACGCCCTTTGAAAATTTGATAAAAGTCAATCTATAACGCAGTATGTTATGATTGGCTTTTTTTGTTTCATTGTCTTTTATTGCTGAATTTATTTACTGACAAAATATTACAACCAACCAGTAAGAGTCATGAACAACGAAAGTTTAGTTTCTATTTACGACTTCACCAAAGAAGAGATTCTTGAATTGGTGCATAAAACATGCTACTTTGAAAAGAATCCTAATCAAAATCTTCTTGCAGGCAAAGTCATTGCTACACTCTTCTTTGAGCCATCTACTCGCACTCGACTTAGTTTCGAAACTGCAGTAAATCGTCTTGGAGGGAAAGTGATAGGTTTCTCTGATGCCAACACAACAAGTTCATCAAAAGGAGAAACCCTAAAGGACACCATTATGATGGTAAGCAATTATGCCGACCTCATCATTATGAGACACCACCTAGAAGGTGCTGCTAGATATGCTAGCGAGTTCTCACCTGTTCCTATCATTAATGCAGGCGATGGTGCCAACCAGCATCCTTCACAAACTATGCTTGATCTGTATTCAATCTACAAGACTCAAGGCACATTAGAAAATCTCACAATCACAATGGTGGGTGACCTAAAGTATGGTCGCACCGTGCACTCTCTTTTAATGGCGCTGTATTATTTCCACCCTACTTTCAATTTCGTGGCTTGCGATGAATTGAAAATGCCTTTGGAATATAAAGAATTTTGTGAAAAGCATGATATTGAATATCATGAATACACAGATTTTTCTGAAGATATAATCAATGAAACTGACATTTTATACATGACTCGCGTACAACGTGAACGCTTCACTGATTTGATGGAGTATGAGAAAGTGAAAAACCTATACACTCTTCGTAATTCCATACTCGACAATAGCAAAGAGAATCTTAGAATTCTTCACCCGCTTCCTCGCGTAAATGAAATAGCCTACGACGTGGATAATAATCCAAAAGCTTATTATTTCCAACAAGCACAAAATGGACTTTATGCTCGTCAGGCAATTATTTGTAAGGTATTAGGTATAGACGTTTAAATTTGGAGGTAAGCAGTTATGACAAAGATTAAGAAAGAAGAACTTGCAGTTGCAGCTCTTAAAAACGGAACTGTAATAGACCATATTCCCACTCAGTCACTTTTTAAAGTGGTTAACTTGCTCGGAATTCAGAAACAAACAAATAGTGTTACTATCGGTTTCAATCTCGACAGCAAGAAATGTGGGAAAAAAGGCATTATTAAAATCGAAGATGTATATTTTCCAGAGGAAACGCTTAACAGAATAGCTATAATAGCTCCTCATGCCAAAATAAACATCATTAAGGATTATGAAGTGGTGGAGAAACACACCGTAACTCTTCCTGATGAGATTATAGGAATAGTTAAATGCAATAATCCCAAGTGCATCACCAATAACGAACCGATGAAGACTCATTTCCATGTTGTTAATTCTGATCCATTGGTGCTAAAATGCCGCTATTGCGAGCGCTCTGTTACAGACGAAGAAATAACACTAAAATAAGTATCATATTATGAAGCAGAATTGGAGACCTGGGACAATGATTTATCCTCTTCCCGCAATTCTTGTGAGTTGTGGTGATATGGAAGGAGAACACAATGTTTTCACAGCAAGTTGGGTTGGGACAATTTGCTCTGATCCCGCAATGTGCTATGTATCTATCCGTCCAGAGCGCCATAGCTATGAAATAGTTAAGAAAAATATGGAATTTACTCTTAACCTCACTACTGTAGAGATGGCTAAAGCCACCGACTGGTGCGGGGTACGTTCCGGACGCGACTATAATAAATTTGAAGAAATGGGTCTTACTCCTCTTGCTGGAGTAAAAGTTAAAGCTCCTTATGTAGAGCAATCCCCCATCTCAATCGAATGTAGAGTAAAAGAAGTGGTGAAACTCGGCACACATGATATGTTTATTGCCGATGTACTTAATGTTATTGCCGATGAGAAATACATCGACCCTGAATCAGGTGCATTCGACATGAAAGCAGCAAATTTACTCGTTTATTGCCATGGACAATATTTCAGTCTTGGCGACGCAATAGGCCGTTTTGGATGGTCAGTGAAAAAGAAATAACAAATATTCATTATATAACTTATTAATTACAACATGCAGAAAGACAATCAAATTTTCGACATCATTGAAAGAGAACATCAGCGTCAGAAAAAAGGTATCGAGCTTATAGCTTCTGAGAATTTTGTTAGTGACGAAGTGATGAAGGCTATGGGTTCTTGTCTAACAAACAAGTATGCCGAGGGATATCCTGGACACCGCTATTATGGTGGTTGCCAAGTTGTGGACGAAGCTGAATCATTGGCTATCGAACGTATCAAGAAACTTTTTGGTGCTGAATATGCTAATGTACAACCTCACTCCGGAGCTCAAGCTAATATGGCCGTATTTATGGCTACTATGAAACCTGGCGACAAATTTATGGGTCTTAACCTCTCTCATGGTGGACACCTTTCTCATGGTTCTCCAGTAAACTTCTCTGGCCTTGTATTCCAAGCTTGCGAATATAATGTTACACCTGACACTAATCTTGTTGATTACGACATGATGGAAGAAGTAGCTCTTCGCGAACGTCCAAAATTAATCGTTGGTGGAGCTAGCGCATACTCTCGTGAATGGGATTATGCTCGTATGCGTGAAATAGCTGACAAAATAGGAGCACTTTTAATGATTGATATGGCTCACCCTGCTGGACTTATCGCTGCTGGGCTACTTAATAACCCATTAAAATATGCTCATATAGTTACATCTACTACCCACAAGACTCTTCGTGGTCCTCGCGGTGGTATTATTCTTATTGGTAAAGATTTTGAGAACCCATTTGGGAAAAAGACTGCAAAAGGACAAATCCGCATGATGTCTTCACTTATAGACTCTGCCGTATTCCCTGGAGTTCAAGGTGGCCCGCTAGAGCACGTAATCGCCGCTAAAGCTGTAGCCTTCGGTGAGGCTTTACAACCTGAATTCACTGAATATCAGAAACAAGTTAAAAAGAATGCTGCTGTTATGGCTCAAGCATTCCTTGACAAAGGTTATCAAATTGCTTCTGGGGGCACAGACAATCACTGCATTCTTCTTGACCTTCGCACTAAATTTCCAGAACTTACTGGCAAATTAGCTGAAAAGGCTCTTGTAGCAGCTGACATCACAGCAAATAAGAATATGGTACCTTTCGATTCTCGTTCTCCCTTCCTCACTTCTGGTATCCGTCTTGGCACACCAGCAATCACAACTCGTGGTGTGAAAGAAGACCTTATGGGCGAAATAGTAGAAATGATTGATACTGTACTTCAAGCTCCAGAAGATGAAACTATTATCACTTCTGTACGCGAAAAAGTTAATTCTATCATGATTAACTATCCAATGTTCGCATACTAATCGAAGTTAGTTACTTTTATTATAAGAATGCCGCTCAATTTCATAAATTGAGTGGCATTTGTTTTTATAGAGCCAATTAATAATCCTTTAGAAAAAGTCTATAAATATTTTATTGATAATGAGCCCAGCATACATCGCGAAGTTTGCACAGATAGATTTGAGTTTAACCATGATGATACCATTATACATATAAATCCATCTCTATGATAGTCCAGAACTAGCTACTCCCACATCCCTGGGATCTTTGTGCTGCAATGCGAGCACCTAGCATCAATTATATGGTTGTCGATTACATCATATGCATCACGATGAATGAGCGATACCCCGCATGACGGACAGTGAGTGGGCTCACCATCATCCAAATCAATATTGCCGATATACACAAACTTTATTCCAGCCTCACAAGCTATATTCTTGGCTTCAATAAGTGTTTCTTCAGGTGTAGGAGGCACATTTTTTAATTTGTAAGCAGGAAAGAATCTACTAAAATGGAGTGGATAATTATCAAAACCATTATTTATAAGCCAATGGCACATACTATTAACCATCTGCATATCATCATTAACTCCTGGAATTAGTAGATTTATTATCTCAATCCACACATTGTCATCACGTAGTATTTCTAGTGTGCGGAGTACTGGAGCCAAATGAGCATGACTGATTTCCTTATATATGGCATCATCAAATGATTTTAAATCCACATTCACAGCATCAAGATAAGGAGTAAGTTCTCTCAAAGGCTCTTCATTCACATATCCTGCTGTTACCAAAATATTTCTAAGGCCATATTCACGAGCCAACTTTGCACAATCTTGCGTATATTCCATATACGTGAGGGGCTCTGTATAGGTATAAGCCACAGATTTACAATGTGTTCTTTTAGCTATTCTTATAAAATCAGCTGGACTTATCTTTTCCGCGCCTATCTTTGAAGGCGAAATTTGAGAGATTTCCCAATTTTGGCAATTCTTACAGGAAAGATTACAACCTGCTGCTGCAATTGAAAGGCATTGACTACCAGGAAGAAAATGCAACAACGGTTTTTTTTCTACTGGATCAACATGAAGCGCACATGCTTCCCCGTATGCCAAAGAATATAGCTTGCCATCATGACATTCTCTGCTTCGGCAGATTCCATGCTTTCCCTCATTTATTTGACATTCATGAGGACAAAGAAGGCATTTGACTCCTCCATCAACAGCCTTGTAATATCGCGCTTCCATGAATATAGTTATTTACTTTTCTTCGAAAACATCAGCTTCATATATGTATATATCTGCTTCTCTCCAGCCGTCCCATCCGATACCGGCTTTGTCTTTTGAACAATGCCCGAGAAACTCGGCTTTTGTCCAATTCGTCTCATCTGCAACTTGAGGCAAGAATGTTCCACTATGTCCGTCTTTAACTATATATATTCCGTGCTTACCCAATATTATATCATCTATAGATGATATCTTCTTTAATGGTGAGAGTACAGAAATATCTATATGCAAGTCTTTCAATTCTTTTTCAGTAACTGGATAAAAACGTGGATCATCAAAAGCAGCAGCTTGAGCCATTTCCTCCACTAGCTTATAAAGCGGTTGGGAGCTCGTGAGATGCCCTATACAGCCACGGAGCTGTCCATGCTCACGAAGAGTAACAAACGCTCCACAATGCAGTTTTAAAGTGTCTGTAAGTTCATCTGCTGATATTGGTGGTTCATTTGTATGGTTCAATTTGTTTGTTATACTTTTTCTCGCGGCTTTAAGTAGTAGATTCTTCTCTTTATCCGACAAAGAAAAATTATCTTTCCCATTAGATTTTTCCCTAGTTACATTAAAGGCATGATAACCCACTACTTCATTATGCTCTCCGTAGGAAGAATCCCCTGAATTACAATATCCAAGATGATGTATCTTTGCATCTGATTTTCCTTGCATCATCAATAGCAACACAGCTATCGGAGAGTGGCCGCACGTACTTGTAAGAAGATTAGGGATGTGCTTTTTGCTGTTCCCCGCAATCGCGCTTACAAACCTATCTATAGAACCAGAAGAGATTGAATCCCCGGTCACTTTATCCACCTCAAGAGCATCTGAATAGGAAGGATAATGCGAGAAATCGCTGCTTATCACGAATAATGTTTTCTCATTAAAGTAAGGCTCCAAAGTTTTTGCGATTCTTTTTATCTTATCAATTGACTCTGTGCCTATCAGTATTGGCACAATAGGAGGCATTTTCTTTAATCTATATTGTAGGAATGGTATTTCTACTTCTAGACAGTGTTCGCGCATATGAGCAGAAGGGACATAGCCGAAAACGCTTTCACTTCTCACCAAATCGCAGCACACATCTTTATCAACAGGCACTTTTCCAAGTGGTGTTGTATAAGTATCATATTCTCCACACACAGAAGCTCCATCAAATGAAGCCTATGGCTGGGCCCTATAAGTATCACTCTATCGTACTCCTTATCAGGAGAGATTGTAGCAACACCTTTTGCCGCCATAGCACCAGAAAACACATATCCTGCATGAGGTAAAATAACAGCCTGCACATTATCACTACCTTTATTGTTTTCGGCAGCAAAATATTGCTCTAAAGTACTTGTCAAGTCTTCCTTATTTGATGGATAAAAACTTCCGGCAACTGCAGCCGGTCGATTCTTTCCACTCATTGGAAACACCGAATTTATTGCGCTTATTGCCATAATTATTATGATTTTTAATATTATATTTCTTCTATAGTAAATCTTCATTTATACTAACAAATAACTAACACTAAAATTAATTCTTTTCTCACTGAAAGTCAATATTTTTTCAAATATAACTTTAGTTAAAGCTGTCGTTAATAATTAATAAGTTAGCTTTTTTGCCTAATTTTGATGTTGATTAAAAGAATAGAACATGAAGTGTACTTATAATAAGAATTTATATAAAACGATATTATTATTAATTATTTTATTTCTTGCTTTCTCCTCTAATGCCACAGTAAGCATAGACCAAAAAATGAAAGAACATGGATTAGTCGATATTCAGACTATTGACTCATCGATTGCAGTAGATTTAAAATATGCTTCGACTGATAATTTTACGGGAAAGAATATGTATGGTAGTTTAAGAAAGTCTTATTTTCGTCCTGAAATAGCTAGAATGATTGCAAAAGCCCAAAAAATTCTTAAAGCAGTAAATCCTAATTATTCCTTGATAATATATGATGGAGCACGTCCTATTAGCGCACAAAGATATATGTATCGTTTAGTCCGTAGAACACCTCAACGAAGGTACGTGGCATACCCTGGAAATGGAGGGCATCACAATTACGGTGTCGCAGTAGACATCTCAATAACTTATAAAGGCAAACCTATTGATATGGGCACGCATTTCGATTGTTTCACCTATGTTGCACATATCACAAATGAAAAATTACTAGTTGCAAAAGGTAAAATCACAAAATCAGCATATCACAATAGATTACTACTTCGTTCGATAATGAAAGAAGTAGGATTTAATACTTTTCGTAAAGAATGGTGGCATTTCGACTATTACAATAAGCACTATATGCGAAAGCATTTCAGGCTTCTTGACTTTTAACATTTACATTGGATCAACGTCGTAATATAAGATTACAGACTTCATTCTATTATCCACATTAAGCATATTCTCATATATCTGCCTAAGAATAGTTTTAACTTTTGGCATAGAAGCCTCATTTTCCATTTTCAATACTATCTGGCGGATAAATAGATTCTGTACGCGACTCACCATTGGTGCCTCTGGGCCAAGTACTCGATGAGCGAATACCTGTCGAAGCATATTACTATACCTCACAGACATTTCATTAAGCACATTATCATCACGATGCTTAAGATATATATTTACAATCTTAACAAATGGAGGATATTTAAAACGTTCCCTCTCTCCGAGCTCGTATTTATAGAATCCTATATAATCATGATTCTTCACAAAATCTATAACTGGATGTGATGGGTCTGAAGTTTGTATAACAACTTTACCTTGTTTGTTCTTGCGCCCCGCCCGTCCTGATACTTGCTCCATCATATCAAAAGATCTTTCTGCCGATCTAAAATCTGGAAAACTAATCATAGTATCAGCGTTAAGTATTCCTACGGTGCTAACTCCGGCAAAATCTAATCCCTTGGTCACCATCTGAGTACCCACAAGTATATCGGACCGATGATTTGAAAAATCATCAATTAATTTGTCATAGCTATTCTTGTTGCGTGTAGTATCCAGATCCATGCGAGAAATTTTATCATTAGGGAACGCCTCTTGCACCTCATCTTCAATGCGTTCTGTTCCATAACCAACAATCTCTATCCCTGGCATCTTGCATACTGGGCATAAGTTTGGAAGTTGGATCGTGTAACCACAATAATGGCACGATAACGAATTAACATGTTTATGATAAGTGAGCGAGACATCGCAATTCTCACATTTAGGCACCCAACCACATTCCTTGCATCTAACCATGGGCGAATAACCGCGGCGATTCTGGAACAATATAACCTGTTCTCCAGCATCTAAAGATTCTCTGCATAAATGCACTAACGAATCAGAGAACATACCTTTCATCAAGCGCTTCTTTCTTGCCTCACGTGTATCGATAACCTCTACTTTTGGCATCTCAATACCTTCGTATCTGTTTAGGAGTGACACAAGTCCATATCTTCCTGTTTCAGCGTTATGGTAGACTTCCACTGCAGGTGTAGCAGAGCCTAGTAATGTTTTTGCACCATGCATAGAGGCTAATACTATCGCAGCATTTCTTCCATTATATCTCGGTGCCGGGTCCTGTTGTTTATAGCTTGTATCATGTTCTTCATCCACTATCACCAGTCCCAAATTTGAGAATGGGAGAAATACAGCTGACCTCACTCCAATAACTACACATGGGCCGTCGCTTTTTAGCAACTTCTTCCAAATATCCACTCTCTCATTGTCAGAGAATTTTGAGTGGTAGATAAGGAGTTTATCTCCAAAGATAACCTGGAGTCTTTGAGTAAGTTGAGTCGTAAGCGCAATTTCAGGAACTAGATATAGCACCTGTCTTCCGAGCCTTAACATTTCATCTATCAGATGAATGTAAATCAAGGTCTTTCCGCTTGATGTAACGCCATGTAAAAGAGTAATACTTTTTGTCTTATAGCTTTCACAAATTTCTTTATATGCGCGTTGTTGTTCCTCACTCAACGGTGGTTTCTCACTCACATGATTAATCATATGGGCAAATCTGTTTATTTCTTTCTTATATTGGCGGAAAATTCCTTTTTTAATAACTGCGTTCAGCACTGCGTCTGACACATCTGCACGTTGAAGAAGCTCCTTTTTCTTAACTTCTTTCACATGTTCTTTACGAAGCCAATGGGATAAGTCTAAATAGGCTAAAAGGAGTGATTCTTGTTTCTTCGTACGGCTCACCATATCAAAGTATCGATGTATTCCTTCATCGTCTCCCTGCTCTATATTCAATGCGATACAAGTTTCCGTTTTAGGTCGGTAGTTATTCACCACTTTTTCTGCTATAAAAATAGCATCCTTGTCAAGCATACGACTCACCACTGTTTCAACATTCTTGAAGCCGGTAGCACGCGATATCTCGCTTAGTTGGACTTTGTCCCTACTTCCAGCCAGATCATAAATAATTTTCTCTCGCTCACCAAGTTCTCCATGCACAGATTCCTCAAAGTCAGGATTCACTGATATCACAGTCTCACTTTCAACTTTCAGTCCGGCAGGAACCGCTGCCTTATATACGTCTCCTACAGAACATAAATAATATTCTGAAATCCAATTCCAGAATTTAAGCTGGGGATGGCGAAGAATTGGCTCTTCATCCATTAAAGAGACCACCTCTTTCACATCATATCCCTTGGGGTCGTTATGGTGCACTAGTACTACGATAGCCGTATAAAATTTCTTTCTTCCAAATGGCACGAGCACACGACTGCCTATTCTCACCTCTCCCATCACCTCTGGAATAAGGTAGGTAAAGGTTGAATAAAGTGGTAATGGCAAAATTACTTCGGCGTATCGATTCATATCAGTTTTTTATATACTGACAAATTTACACAAAAAATCACGCTAATTCATAAATTAGCGTGACCTTTTAATTAGAATTGAATTTTGCTATAGAACTTAAAAGACTTATTATTTATCCCACTAAAAGCTGCATGTCTTCGTCAACTGTGGTTATTCCAGCAATACCAAAGTTCTCCACCAAAACCTTTACAACATTAGGTGATAGGAATGCTGGCAATGTAGGGCCTAAATGAATATTCTTCATGCCTAGCGAAAGGAGAGCCAAAAGCACTATTACGGCTTTCTGTTCATACCATGCTATATTATATGCTATTGGGAGTTTATTTACATCGTCTAATCCAAATACTTCTTTTAACTTTAAAGCTATTAGAGCCAGCGAATAACTATCGTTGCATTGTCCTGCGTCAAGCACACGTGGTATTCCACCTATATCTCCTAGCGGGAGCTTGTTATAGCGGTATTTAGCGCATCCAGCTGTCAAGATAACCATATCTTTTGGCAATTTCTCTGCAAATTCCGTATAATAGCTTCTGCTCATCATTCTACCGTCACAACCTGCCATAACTACAAACTTGCGTATAGCACCTGATTTCACTGCATCCACCACTTGGTCTGCAAGTGCGAGTACCTGTGCATGTGCAAATCCGCCAACAATCTCCCCAGTTTCAATTTCTTTTGGAGGAGCACAACGCTTAGCATGTTCTATTATCACAGAGAAATCTTTCGCATTTCCTGGCTCTCTATCTGCGATATGAGGAAATCCCTTGAATCCGGCTGCTCCAGTAGTATATATTCTATCGCCATAAGTAGCTTTTGCTCTTGGAGGTACAATACAGTTTGTTGTAAATAGCACAGGGCCGTTAAACGACTCAAAATCTTCAGTTTGCTTCCACCATGAGCTGCCATAGTTTCCTGCGAAATGGCTATATTTCTTAAATGCTGGATAATAGTGAGCAGGAAGCATCTCGCTGTGTGTATATACATCTACACCGGTTCCTTCGGTTTGCTCAAGCAAATCTTGGATATCTCTCAAATCATGTCCCGAAATTAGTATTGCCGGATTGTTGCGCACTCCGATATTTACTTTTGTTATTTCAGGATTTCCATAAGTAGTAGTATTCGCAGTGTCAAGAAGGGCCATAGCCTTTACTCCGTATTCTCCGCATTCCAATACTTTACCCACTAATTCTCCTACGGATAAATCTTTTGTAGTATCCACTAGCGCTTGTTGAATGAACGCATGTATATCAGCATCTTCATATCCTAGGTTAGATGCATGTTCAGCATAAGCTGCCATACCCTTCACTCCATATATAAGAAGTTCTCTCAAAGAGCGGATATCCTCATCCTCTGTTTGGAGTATTCCCACTTCTTCAGCTTTTTTCTCCATTTCTTCTGGTGAATCAGATTTCCACGTCTGGCATCCACATTCACAGTCTCCACTCCATGGAAGCATATCTCGTATCTCAATAGCCTTGCGCACTCTTTCCACAAACCTATCTTTATCAAAATTGGCATTTGTAATGGTCATGAATAATGACTCCATAACAAAACGGTTAACAATAGCAGGAACTTCTGTTCCCTGCTCTCTCATTTGCACGGCTCTAAGTGATATTCCTTTTAGAAGATATACCAATAAGTCCTGAAGTCCAGCAACATCTGATGTCTTTCCACACACACCTCTTAATGTACAGCCTTTTCCTAAAGCTGTTTCTTGGCATTGAAAACAAAACATAGTAGTAATTTTATTTGAAGTTCAACATCTGTAGGGCGCTAAATCTCTGATAATAAATATATAACACAATTTTATATCTGAAATCCTTTTACGCCCTTTATTTTTTTATGACAAAAATATTTAATGCATAAGTCTTTTATCGTAACATTTGTTACGAATACATGTTTTTTATATATTTGTAAAAAATAAAATTATGGCGAATCGTGATTTACTGTTTTTTTGTTCGATGTGTAAGAATAAAACCGACGAACAACTTGATGCCCTTGATTGCACTATCCCGCACAAAATAAAGCATTTTAAGAAAGGTGATTACATTGCCTATCAAGGTGATACCGTTTCCGACCTAGTTATGCTCACGCATGGCCAAGTTAAAACCGAAATAGTGTCTGATTCTGGATTCACGCTTCCTATGCAGGAAATAACCGCTCCGTATCCCCTTGCCGCAGCATTTCTTTTTGCTGACGACAACCGTTTCCCTGTCGATGTGATAGCTATCAAAGATTGCGAGCTAATCTATATTACAAAGAAAGCGGTGGAAGAACAAATCGCACGCTGTCCAGGTTTCTTACGCGGATTCATGGCATTCAATGCTAATCGCATGAAAACTATTTCAGATAGAATTAAGATATTTGCCCAAAAAGGAATTAAGGCAAAAGTAGCCTATTATATCCTCTCACTTGAGAAAAAAGGATCCTTTGAATTTGATCGAAGTATTGCTGCTTTAGCCGAATATTTCGCGGTAGAACGGCCATCATTATCACGTGCTATCTCTGAGTTGGTTTCTGAAAATATAATTACATTTAAAAACGGCAAAGGCGATATTATTAATGCTAAAGCATTACATGAGATTCTCCTATGATACAAAATGAGCAGTCCATATATAATGGACTGCTCATTTTGTTATATCATTTAATCTATATAAGAGCTAGAACATATAAGTAAACATTATCTTCCACCCTTTATTCTTCGCACTGAAGTCATCTAGTTTCTTTGTTTTAACAGCATAGGACATTCCCCATCCATAACTACCAGTTACTTGGAACTTATGGAACAACTCTGCTCCTAATCCCACATGGACTCCAAATTCACCTCCTGCATAGCTTAATGCGTTGTTAGTATTATGACCTACTAAGAATGAAAAATCTGGACCAGCAAATGCTATTGGAGCAATTGTATTTTCAACACCATTAAGATTGGTGTATTTGAATTTCAGGTTTATTGGAATCTCTATATAGTGAAGATAACTTCTTTGATTACCATATCCATCTGATGCCCACACTTTCTGGTCACCCATATGAAGAGTTGCTCCTCTTTGTGTATAAAGCAAAGACGCATCTACACCAAAACCGATACCCGGTATCATAAGTTCCCCAACTAGACCAGCACTATATCCCACGGATTGATCTACTTGCATCAAGTTCTGATTGAATTTGAGTGTAGTGATATCTACACCAGCTGTCACTCCCCAACGGGTTTCTGCAGATGCTTTTTGAACGCCAAACATTAAGGCGCATAACATTACTATTGAAAGTATTTTCTTCATCCTAATATGAATAATCATTTATTTAATAATGTGCAAATCTACTATATTTTATTGGCTGACACAAAAAAAATCGGCATTTCCGCGTTTTACTGCACCAGTAAACACGAAAATGCCAATATCTTAATAGCTTTTAGCTTTTATTTACTTTTAGAATAGATAAGCTGCTGTGATTGTCCAAACGCGAGTCTTTCCATCAATACTCTTTGCGTTATCATTTACGTTAAATAGCTCAACCGCTTTACTTATTCCCATACCATAACTTGCACCTATTTGCAAATGTGATAATAACTCTACTCCAAATCCAAAGTTCCATGAGATATCACAGCTTTTATTCTTGAAGAATTCTTTCACATCTTTCTTGCTTGTCAAGAATGCAAAACTAGGTCCAGTAAACAAATAAGGAGTAATTACCTTACCTACTATTGGCAAACCTATTTTATATTTTAAATTAATAGGTATTTCAATATAATCACGATTATTTGTTAATTCATTTGAAGTTCCTGATGTAGAACTAACATTTATGTCAGTATTTGAATTGCGACGCACATACATTAAAGATGCGTCAAAACCAATTCCAACTACTGGAACTGTAAATTCTGTCATTATACCACCTGTGAAACCAGCACGGTTAGAACCATCAAAAACGCTCTCATTAAAATGTAAATCATTTACACCCAGACCTGCCTTTACTCCAAATCGAAGACCAGCGTTCATGCTGAAAGTTGCCATAACCACAACAACAGCCACAACTATAATCTTTTTAGAAAATTTCATAACGTTTTTTTTAATTGTTTATGCAAAACTAAATAATATTTAAGACATATGCCAAATACTTATATAATTATTTAACAGCAATCAACATAAAATGTTATACCAGTCTCAGTAGTTTTATTCCATTATTTTGTTATAAAATTGAATATTAATTACCTTTGCAAAGCTATGGACGAAAATACTAAATTACAGATTGAGGAAAATATAGTTAAAATGCTTAAGACTGTATTCGACCCAGAAATACCTGTGGACGTATATAATCTTGGCCTTATATATGCCATTGACGTTCTCGACAATGGCACAGTTAAAATTGATATGACATTGACTGCTCCTACTTGCCCTGCTTCCGACTTCCTCATGGAAGATATTAGAATGAAACTTGAGAGCATTGAAGGTGTTAAAAATGTTGATATTCAGCTTGTCTTTGAACCTGAATGGGATAAAGACATGATGAGCGAAGAAGCTAAATTAGAATTAGGATTCCTATAAACTTTTCCTATAATATAAATGGAGAAACTTGTATATTTTCTTTCCGACTTTCACCTTGGAGCCAAATATTTTAAAGATCCTCACGAAGCTGAAAAACGCGTCGTAAGATTTCTTGACTCCATAAAAGATAAGGTCTCAGAAATATACTTGATGGGCGACATTCTTGATTATTGGTATGAGTATAGATATGTAGTTCCTCGCGGTTTCGTACGGTTTTTCGGTAAAATTGCTGAATTATCTGATTCTGGAATTAAGATTCATTGGTTTATTGGTAATCACGATATATGGATATTCGACTATCTTCCTTTCGAACTCGGAATAGACGTGATCGACGGATTTCAAATTAAAGAAATTCTTGGGAAGAAATTCTTCTTATCTCATGGAGATGGTTTGGGCCAAAGAAAATTTACGTTCCGTTTTATACGAGTCTTATTTAGAAACCGCTTCTGCCAATTTCTATTTTCAGCCATTCATCCACGTTGGACTATTCCATTTGCTCACGGGTGGTCGTATAAAAGTCGCTCCAAAGGGACACAAACGCCAAATACTGATTATACAACTGATAATTACCTTTTTGACTTCACAAAGGAATATAGTCTATCACACCCAGATATAAATTATTTCATATTTGGCCATCTTCATTTGGCTAAAATTGAAGAACTTGATAATGGCGCTGAGTGTATCGTGCTGGGTGACTGGATAAAGCAGTTCACATATGGAGTTTTTGATGGAGATTCTTTCCAACTTCAAAAATTTTCTGAATAAATTTTCCTTTCAATTTTAAACTTAAAAAAATCTTAATTGAGTTATTATTTGGGCAAACGAACAAATTGTTAGTCCAAATGACTTTCTATTTGCGTTTTTTAGTATCTTTGCCATAATTCAGACACAAAAATCAGAGTGGTTGATTAATTTTTTCTACTTAAAAAGTGTAGCAATTATAACAATCTGATTATTTTTCATGATAAAATAATTGATTTTGCATTTTTTAACATCTACAACTGGCCGTTTCTCGTTTTTGCTAGTTAGCTGAATTTTAAGCTTTTAACGACAGCCAGTATAAGTTTGAATTCGATTGGTCATCAAAAACATATTTTAAAACATGTTTTTTTATTTGCCAACATTAAAATTAAGAATGTATATTTGCAACATAAACCTAAAACAATCTTTTTTACCTTAAAAAATTATACCTATTGAAGACCTAAAAAGGAACTTTGCTGAAAAGTTCCTTTTTATTTTTTATAACGTCTAGGATTTATTTATTTTGCATATCAATTATGATAAGGATATAAATAAATGACTAAATACGCTATAATTCTTGGTGGAGGTTCTGGTTTAAGATTTGGGAGTAGTGTCCCAAAACAATTTCTCTTGCTAAACGGGCTTCCGATACTTATGCACTCAATAAAAAAATTTATTGAATCCGACAATACTACAAAAATTATAGTGGTACTTCCTCATGCACAAATTGACTACTGGAATGAACTTTGCGTCCAATACCACTTCGACATACATCATACCGTTATCGAAGGAGGTTCCACCAGATTCCAATCTGTAAAAAATGCTATTAACTCTATTCAAGCTGCAAATAATGACCTTATTGCAGTTCATGATGGAGTTCGACCGATGATATCAACGAAGGTTATCAAAGAGGCATTTTTAGTGGCTCAAAATGATTTGACAGCTATTCCAGCCATAAAATTAACCGATAGCGTGAGAATGTTATGCAAAGACGGCAACTCTCGCCCACTTTTACGCGATGACTTACGTGCCGTACAAACGCCACAAACTTTTAACGCACAAGTCTTAATTAAATCCTATGGAGTACCTTACGACAATGCATTCACAGATGATGCATCAGTAGTGGAAAAAGCTGGACATAAAATCAACCTTATTGATGGCGACCCTAACAATATCAAGATTACTCATTCTGCCGACCTCTTATTAGCTGAAGAACTTATTAGAAGCAATGGATAATCTAAATAAACTTGATATAAAATATCTTCACGGAGTAGGTCCAAAAAGAGCCGAACTATTAGCAAAAGAGCTCGAAATAAAGACTTACTATGATTTGCTTTACTATTTCCCGTTTAGGTATATTGACAGGACTAAAATCCACAAGATTTCAGAGCTTTCTGGTGAAATGCCCTACATACAGCTAAAAGGTAGATTCATCACTTTCACCACCCACGGAGAAGGCGCTAAACGACGCCTTCAAGCTTTATTCTCTGATGGCAGCGGTACCATTGAAGTCGTTTGGTTCAATAGGGTTAAGCAAATCCAAGAAACCTATCATCCTGGAATTGAGTATATTCTTTTCGGAAAGCCAAATATTTTCAATTCCCGATACAGTCTTGCGCATCCGGAAATCGACCTATACAAATCCGAGTCCCCAGAAAAAGGGATGAGAGGCATATACAATCTCACAGAAAAGCTTAGAAATCGTTATTTTTCTTCACGAACGATACAACAACTTGAAGAGAATCTTCTGGGTTCAATTAAATATATCGAGGAGACTCTACCAAAATATCTTATAGACAGACTTCATCTTATGAGTCGGAAAGATGCTTTGGTGAATATCCACATGCCACATTCGGTTCGCGACCTTCAAAAAGCACAATTAAGGCTTAAATTCGAAGAGCTTTTCTATCTTCAACTGAATATATTAAAATTCACTTCTAATAGGAATAGGAAACTTAAGGGATTTGTTTTTACAAGAATTGGAGAGTGTTTCAATAATTTCTATAATAAAGTTCTTCCTTTTCCTCTTACCAATGCTCAAAAGCGTGTAATAAAAGAGATTCGCCATGACATGGGAAGTGGGCGCCAAATGAACAGGCTACTTCAAGGAGATGTGGGTAGTGGAAAAACTCTCGTTGCCATAATGTCTATGCTTATAGCCGTAGATAATGGATTTCAAGCATGCATAATGGCACCCACGGAGATACTTGCCACTCAACATTATCAAACAATATTCCCCCTATTAGAAAAAATCGGAGTTAAAGTGTCACTTCTCACTGGTTCTACAAAAAAGTCAGAACGGGATATTATTCATCGTGAGTTACTCAGTGGAGAACTGAGCATATTGATTGGCACACATGCTGTAATAGAAGACACAGTAAACTTCCTTAATCTTGGTATGGTGGTTATTGACGAGCAGCATCGTTTTGGTGTAGCACAAAGAGCAAAACTATGGAGCAAAAGCTTAAACGCGCCGCATGTATTAGTTATGACAGCCACCCCTATTCCACGCACCCTTGCTATGACGGTCTATGGAGATCTGGATGTTTCAATAATTGATGAGCTCCCTCCTGGACGCAAACCTGTTAATACAGTCTTAAGGTATGACACTCATCGCCATAGTGTATATCAATTTATAGGCACACAGCTAAAAGCTGGCAGACAAGCTTATATTGTATATCCTCTCATTCAGGAAAGCGAAAAATTAGATCTTCGTAATCTTGAGGAAGGATACGAAATAATCCGCGAAACATTCCCAAGCCACAAAGTTTGTATGGTTCACGGAAAAATGAAACCTGCTGAAAAAGATTATCAGATGCAATTATTCGTTTCGCATCAAGCCGATATTATGGTTGCGACAACGGTTATTGAGGTTGGTGTTAATGTTCCTAACGCCTCTGTAATGGTAATCGAAAATGCCGAAAGATTTGGATTAGCCCAGCTTCACCAATTAAGAGGGCGAGTAGGCCGAGGAGCTGATCAGTCCTTCTGTATCTTAATGTCCAATCCGAAACTCACAAAAGAGACAAAACACCGTCTTATGGTAATGACTGAAACTAATGATGGTTTTATTGTCGCCGAAGAGGACATGAAACTTCGTGGACCTGGGGACATGGAAGGAACACAACAAAGCGGTATTGCATTCAACTTAAAAATATCAAATCTTGCTCAGGATGGGCAAATTGTTCAAATGGCTCGTGATGCAGCATCTGAAATAATAGACCGGGACGCAATGCTTGATTTACCTGAACATAAAATCTTAAACCAACAGCTTCTTGCGCTTTTTGAAAAGCAAGGGAACTGGAGCCTCATAAGTTAACATTTCATTTTAACATTTAATCTGTTAACGCATGCGTTGTTTTAATATTTCACATTAATTTGCCTTCCATTTCCGTTAAAAAACCAAAAGATGCTATTAAACATAAAAGTTTCGCATCTTATTGATATTCTATAAGTTAGTGCACATATCGGCACCCCCATTAAGATTAATTTACATAATCTTCACACTGTCAGACTTTTATAATAAAAAAATATTTTCTAACTTTGATGATGTTCACAAATCGAAAAAATACTTTCAGTGGAAAATACCTTAATAATTATAAAACCATCGGCTGTAGGACGCGCAATTATTGGCGAGATTATTACGCGCTTCGAGCATAAAGGTTTAATTATTGCCGGTATGAAAATGATGATGCTTACCGATGAACTATTGAACGAGCATTATTCGCACTTAAAAGGAAAACCTTTTTTCGGTAACCTAAAAGCTTCAATGATGGCTCTTCCTGTCATCGTGATGTGTGTCCGAGGTCCTGAGGCAGTTCAGGTGGTTCGCACAATGACTGGAGCAACTAATTCACGAGTCGCTTGTCCTGGCACTATCCGAGGCGACTTTAGTATGAGCGGACAAAAAAATATCATCCATGCTTCCGACTCGGTAGAAAATGCTACCATTGAGTTGAAACGATTCTTCAAAGATGAAGAAATTTTTGATTATAAGCCCGCTACAATTGATTTGCTTTACACATCCGAGGAATGTTAAAGCGCAAAACATGTAAAAAGAGTATTTATTAAAATGAATTTTCTAAAACTATCTGGAATTCTTGGATTAAGCATGGCTGCTGCCATAGCCTTAGTTCCCACTAAAGCTACAGCACAGAACTTGCAATCAGTTACAAACTATTCAAGAACACACGAAAAGTTACTTGCCTCTCAGGCACATATTCAGGACCAAATCCGTCTTGAAGAAACTCAAAAATATGCTAATCAGCTTTATGACGAGTCTGAGCCAGAACCCGATATTTATACTGAGGGCTGGCAAAGTGGACTCGTTAACTCTTATAAGAACGCTATCGTTCCTAACAGTAAAACAATCGATGTAAGAAGGTTTGCAATGCCTTGTCCTGGGTTCGTTACTTCAAGCTATGGTTATCGCCCTCGCTTCCGTCGTATGCACAAAGGTATCGACTTAGCTTTAAGAACTGGTGATACTATCTATGCAGCTTTCGACGGCAAAGTCCGTCTAACGAAATATGAACGAGGTGGTTATGGCTTTTATGTGATTCTCCGTCATGACAATGGACTTGAAACAGTTTATGGACACCTTTCTCGTTTCTTAGTTCGTCCTGACCAGTATGTAAGAGCTGGTACTCCTATTGCCCTTGGAGGTAGCACGGGTAGAAGTACTGGACCTCATCTTCACTTCGAAACACGTTTCATGGGTTACGCTATTAATCCGGCAGCAATTTTCGACTTTAACAACCAAACTACGCACACTGATAAATATACCTTCAGCAAGCGTACTTATGAACAAGCTCGTGACTATACTCCTAGCGTAGCTAAATATCGCGCGGCAGCATCTACTAAGGAAAATCCTTATAAGAGTGGCGGAGCTAAGAGCACATACAAAATTAGAAGAGGTGACAACCTTGGTAAAATAGCATCAAGAAATGGAGTCTCTGTTTCTGATCTTTGCAGACTGAATGGTATAAGCAAAAATACTAAGATTACAGCTGGCAAAGTATTACGTGTCAGATAATTAAAAGCAAAATATATACAAAGAAGATGAATGCTTAAAAGTATTCATCTTCTTTTGTTTTAAACCTTTACACAACAAATCCCTCGTCCATGCTCAACAAAAAGGCGAACTTCTTGACTTTCATATTTTCAGCAATATTCATTGCATTAGTTATAATATTCTTTTGCAATGATATATACCTTCCAAGCAAGGTATGCTACCCCACATTTATCCTAGCACTTGGGATATTAACAATAAACCCACGAAAATTAATATTCATTGTGCTCGCCTTATTCTTTTCTGCGATTGGAGATTGGGCAGGCAGTTTAAAATTGTTTATTCCACAAATAGTTGGATTCGCTATAACTCATATTTTCTATATCATATTCTTTCTCAAAAAGACTAAGAAACGACCCCACTCCTACTCAATAATAGCTATAATAGGAGCTGTTTTTTATGGAGCTTTTTTTATTATTCCTAACGTGGAATCTACGATGCAGAGAATTGCCGTATCATCTTATCTGATTATAATCACTGGAATGTTGTATTCGGTCTTACAATATACGGGTGTAAAAAAGGCTGCTTTCGTAATAGCAGCCCTCTTATTTGTATTTTCTGATAGTATGATAGCATGGACACGTTTCGTTGATAGTGTACCAAATTCATCAATCATAATAATGGTTACATACTATCTCGCACAATATATCTTCTTTCTATACTCCATAGAAACTAAGAAACGCACCTAAGCCAATTATTTATAATCTTTCATCAATTTAGCCACTGCTTCATCTAGAGATTCAGTTGGCTCAATGATGTTATAATCTTTCCAGAAATCTTGGTCCAAGAAATATTCTATTCTATCTGGTAGAATATCGTTGTCTTTAAATGAATTCTTATATGCGATAGCTTCGTGTGGGTTATTTTCGTGGTCAGTAATCACCGTTTCAGAAATGACAGTATAATTGGTATGGAAAAGCCTGCGTTTCCAGTCGCATTGGAAGCGTATAACGTTCTTTATATAGCTCGGATAGGTCTTACCATCAATTGTCTTATAAGTTACGACACACGACAGCTCTTGCGGCTTAAAACGCATCCCTCGTGGTTTCTTCTTAAGCATTTGTTGAGTTACTAATGCTTCATCCTTCATATCAGTAGATGCCTCTATCCTATCAATAGAGAATGTTTCTCTATCTATATAGTAATAGCCATTCATCAATGGGACATCCGCCATAACGCGAGGTTCAAACCTAATCTTATAATGCAATCTCCCATCGAGCATCACATATTCCTCCATATAATATTTATACCAATTCAAATTTTCTGGCTCAAGAAGTGGCCACTGGCTCACAACATAGTCAAACGTGATAATTTGAAGCGGTCCACCCATAAGTTTAACCGACAAAGTATCGCTCACCTTTGGACTAATCAGTTTACGACCTTTTAGCACCTGCACATTTTGTCTGAATGGGTTCTTAGTATAAGGAGGCTTATAAGCCTTGATCACAGCCTCTGCCACGCTTATATAGCGTTTCTTTTTTTGTATCGTCTCACGATAAAAACCCGATAGCATAGTTGGATAATCAGGATAGTTCTTACTAATTTTCTGATATGCCGTATTAACCACATCCTCGGCATCAACCGGGGTCACGACTATCTCTTTTATTTGAGCCGCTATAATCCGCATTAATACCACATGTTTATCCGCAGCCTCAGCTACATCACTAATCTCTATCTTAGTTGGTGCATAACTTAGGTGCGTAAAAGCCAATGTTATTGGGAACTTCCCTTTAGGCACCTTCAATACAAAATAGCCATCTTTATTTGTAACTGTGCCTATATGAGAGCCTGCAAGTGTTACGTTCACACTCTCGAGGGCTTTCCTTTGATTTGCATCTTTTACCACTCCTAGCACTGCAATTAGGTTTGACGCATCATCAGCAAAACTTATAAACGGGATAAACGCTATAAGAATAATGAGAATAAATCGAATCGTTTTCATAGTTCTAAGCTTTAATTATTTCACATTTCTCTCACTCAAGAATGTGCTTCTCTCGTTAATTTAAATCATTAAAAATGACAAGAATACATCCCTTTCTAATAATAACAAATATAGAAATAATTATTTAATATCCAACGAATTTTTTTTCATATAAAAAAGGGAATAGAAAAATGTTTTCTATCCCCCTTTTTCAATATTTTATCTTTGATTTAGTTCTCAAAAACTGACTTATACTGATCTATTACTGTTTTGAATCGTGGATTTTCTCTTACTGGGGCAATATTATCCATGCCAAGCTTGTAATCCATAATCTTATAATAGCTTCCATATCCATTAGCAAAAGCATTTTCCAAATACTTCAATGCTGTATCAGTATCTCCGCATTGTCCATACACCACAGCTGCCACATAGTATGCTTGACCACCAGGCATAGGAGAATCTTGGATTAACTTATCAGCCCAGGCCTTTGCCTCAACGTCTTTTCCCAGACCGTGAAGAGCTAGACCACGCCATGAATTAATATCTTCACCCAATGACAATGCCTTGTTATAATCAAGATTTGACGCATTTACGCTCTTTAGATATGATTTTTCGAGCCAAGCTCTCAAAATCAGATTCTCGGCTATTGTAGAATTGTTTAGCAATGCTTCATTGAGTAAGTTCAAAGCCTCTTTCGATTTACCCATTTGGATATTTAATGCAGCTTTTTCTCTCAATGCATCTACATAGTTCGGATTTATTGCCAATGCTTTCCCTACGCTTTCAATACCATCTGATGTCAATCCCATTGCAGCTTGTATTTGAGCTTTTAATATGTAATAATCAGGATTTGTAGCATACATCATTATAGCAGTATTTACTCTGTTCAAAGCATCACGATAATTTCCCAAATTGAAATTAGCCACTGCGCAATCATAATAAATACCATGATAATCATAGAGCTTGCCGTTTATTATAGCATTCAAATCTTTCAAAGCACTTGCATAATGGTTATGACCAATAGCTACCATGGAACGTATATAATAGAACATTCCCACCTTTGGAGCCTTATCTATTGAATTTGACAGAGCTTTCATCACAGGATTATAGCTTGTATTGCTCATTTCTACAAGTCTCTGCAAAGCATCACTTGTATTATTTGTTACGCTTAAAGCAGAGATAAGATCTTGAGCAGCTCCCTCATAGTTGTTCATCATCGACAATACTTCCGAGCGATTTATATATACCCTGCTTTCTGCAGGATAAAGTTCTACAGCCTTATTAGCAAATTCGGCAGCTTGACCATAGTTTTTCTCTTTCACGGCCACTTTTGCTAATCCGGCTAGAGAATTATAATCCACAGAGTTTAAGCGTTGCATTTGCTGATATGAAGCTTTTGCAAGTTCCAAATCATTCGCGTCTAGGCATAAATCACCGAGAAGCATCAACACACTCATATCAGATGGATTAAGACGGTTAGCCTCTTTCAAATCTGCAATTGCAGATTGATTATCTTTTCTTTGAATATAAATCTTGGCTCTTAACAAATATTCGTCAAAGAGAGTAGCTTTATCTTCAGTAGTAGTGTATTTCAATGCAGCAGTCACATCATCGAGGGCATGGATATAATCTCCATTTACAAAATATTGGTTGGCTCTGCCAAAAAGTAGCCCATAATCACTAGGGTTCTTCTCCAGCTCATCATTATAGACGCCCATCACAGCGTCATTTATTCGCTTGCGTGTTTCTTGAGAGTCGTCCTGTGCTTGGGCAACTCCAGAAAATGAGATAATCGAAAGTCCCAAAAGGAACATTGCAATATAATTTTTCTTCATTTTTCCTTATCTCTATTTATTAATATTATTTATAGTCATTCTCAACTCCGTCAATCTAGCGAGGAGTCCTTCAATAAGATCAAGTTTAAGCATATTTGCTCCGTCAGATTTTGCTACGCATGGATTTTGATGCGTCTCGATAAACAAACCGTCAGCCCCCACTGCTATTCCAGCGCGAGCCATAGGTTCTATAAGATGAGGTAATCCCCCTGTCACACCGGCTGTTTGATTTGGCTGTTGAAGCGAATGTGTCACATCAAGAATAACAGGACATGAATTCTCTCTCATTGTAGGAATCCCTCGAAAATCAACTATTAAGTCTTGATACCCGAAAGTGGTACCTCTCTCAGTTATTGCCACTTCATTATTCCCTGCGTCACGTACTTTCTGCACTGCATAGCTCATTGCCTCTGGCGAAAGGAACTGTCCTTTCTTTATATTAACCATCCTTCCAGTTTTTGCTGCCGCAACCAATAAATCAGTTTGGCGGCATAGGAAAGCCGGTATTTGCAATACATCCACATATTCAGCAGCCATCTCGGCTTCTTCAGGGAGATGGACGTCTGTTACTACAGGAATATTATATATGTCGCGCACTTTCTTTAGTATCTCCAATGCTTTGACATCTCCAATTCCTGTGAATGAGTCTATTCGCGAACGATTTGCCTTACGGTAACTCCCCTTAAACACATAAGGGATATTGAGTTTCTTAGTTATAACACTTATTTTTTCTGCGATTTCGAGGGCCATATCCTCGCCCTCAATAACACATGGTCCTGCTAAAAGGAAGAAATTCCCGGTCGCCGATGACATCAATTCTTTTATCATATTCTCTAAATCTTGTTTATCATTTTTTCTTTGACGAAGCTTGCTTTAGCGCATGGCACATTGCACATGCAAATGTAGCTGCTGTTTCGGTACGAAGCCTGCTGTCGCCCAGTGTCACTGGAACAAAACCATTATCCATAGCCAAAGCCACTTCTTCTTTACTAAAATCGCCTTCTGGTCCAATTAAAATTATTGTATCTCTATCAGGATGATATTCGTGCGCTAATAGCTTGCGCTCTACCTCGTCATCGCAATATGCAATGAATTTATCCCCATCAAATGGCATTTTCAGTATATTATTCACTGGTGTCATCTCATCCAGCGTTGGAAGAGTAGATTTCAATGATTGCTTCATTGCTGACACCAATATTTTCTGCAGGCGTTCAGTTTTAAGCTCCTTACGCTCCGAGAATCTGCACTTTAATGGAATAATCCTATCTACACCCATCTCCGCTACTTTCTCCGACATCCATTCCATTCTGTCAAGATTCTTAGTGGGTGCTATTCCTATTATTATCTTATTTCCCCAGTAAGGAGTTTCTTCTATAGTTTCTAGTATTTCTATTCCGCACTTCTTTGAATGAGCGAGCGTGATAGCGCAACGGAATAAACGACCCGCGCCATCAATCACTTCTATTTCATCGCCCTCTTTGAGGCGTAAAACACGCACGCAGTGCTGTGATTCCACTTCAGGGAGGACGAGATTATTTTCTATATCTGGTGCGAAGAATCGATGCATTTATGCTTCATTAGGTTTATGTTTATACTTAAACAGTATTGCAAATAATACAAATACTACAAATGCATAGGCTGCAAAGATAAGCCATGGATGTGACCATTCCCCTACCATATATGAGCCGCCTTTTATCGTTTCCCAATGGCAGTAGTGATTAACTATCACACCAGCCACTAATGTTCCAAATGTAGCACCAATTCCGTTGGTCATCAACATGAACAAACCTTGTGCTGAACCTTGTATTGATTTATCTGTCTCTTGTGATACGAAAAGCGCTCCTGACACATTGAAGAAGTCAAATGCTACACCATAAACAAGCATTGACAGGATAAACATCCACAGCCCACTTCCAGGATTTCCTAATCCAAATAGCCCGAAACGTAGCACCCAAGCAACCATTGCAATCATCATCACATTCTTAATTCCATAACGTTTTAGGAAGAATGGGATCATTAAAATACATAATGCTTCTGAAATCTGTGATAATGAAATCAATGCTGTAGCATTGTTAGCACCCCATGTATTCACATATTCTTCTATTCCTTTAAAGCTCGTGATAAACGGAGTAGCAAACCCATTGGTAATTTGCAATGACACTCCTAGCAGCATTGAAAAAATGAAGAATAACGCCATTTTTCTTTGCTTGAATAGTTTGAAAGCATTAAAGCCAAGCGATTCCCACACTGATGAGCTCTCCTTCTTTCCTGATACTGGGCAAGTAGGCAAAAACATACTATATGTTGCCAAAATCAATCCTAGCACTCCACACATAAAGAGCTGCATACTTGTATATTGGAATCTATATGGAGAATCCATACTAAATCCGAATTGTCCTTCAGGAGTTAAGTATACGAAGTTCACAAACCACATAGAGGCAATAAATCCAACTGTTCCCAGCACACGAATTGGAGGGAAATCCTTAATCGTATCATATCCTCTTCCTCTTAAAATAGAAAATGCCACTGTGTTTGAAAGTGCTATTGTAGGCATATAAAAAGCCACACTCAACGTATACAGAGTAAAGAATACGCCAAAGTCTAATTGCGGATGGTTAAACCCATACCACCAAGCCGCAAGCATAAATATAGCAGCCAAATAATGGCATACACCTAATAGCTTTTGTGCCTGCATATATTTATCGGCAATTATCCCTATTATTGCGGGCATGAATATAGACACGATTCCTTGTACTGAATAAAACCATGCTATATCGTTGCCCAGACCTGATGGTCCGAGATAATTTCCTATACATGTCAAATAGCTTCCCCAAACTCCAAACTGCAAGAAGTTCATTATAGCTAATCTACTCTTAATTCCAGTCATAACAATTGATTTTTCGGTTAATTATGTTTACAAATTTAGTTATTTATCTTTGTCTTTTAGGTTTTCTTTCTTTTGTATAATCATATTTTTAATTTCAGCAGCACGCTCATATTCCTCTCTTTCAACGCATTGCTGCAACATCTTTTCCAATTCCTCTATGGCGAATTTGTCAAGACGTATCTCTTTTGGAGTTGCTTCTTCCTGCCCGTCGCCATCTCGCTGATCTGCTTCATCCACTTTGAAACCTGTCTTTTCCAGGATATCTTTAGTCGTAAATATTGGGGCATCAGTGCGAAGAGCAAGGGCTATAGCATCTGAAGTGCGTGAATCTATGGCTATCTGTCGCTCATCATTACTGAAATGGAGTTCTGATAAAAAGACTCCGTTCTCAAATTTATATAGGAACACTTCATCAAGCGTTATTCCAAACCCATGAGCAAGACTCACGAATAAATCATGAGGCATAGGTCTAGGAGGAATTATATTCTCCAATTTTATGGCTATAGACTGTGCTTCTGCCACTCCCACTATTACTGGTATGCGATAGGGACCACCATCTTGCGATAGTACTAATGCATAGGCACCCTGCTGCACTTGGCTGTAAGAGATTCCTAATACTTTTAGTTTTACGCGATCCATAATTATATATCTAATCTGATTATTCTTTTACTTTATTTTCTGACCCGTTATAACACCGCTTCCATAGCATAAATGCCCTTGGGCATCATAGATTACTGCGAATTGTCCTGGAGCTATTCCTTGAACCTTTTTTTCTGATTCAATCATGTACTCCCGTTCACCAAGATGTGTAAGCTTAGCTTTCATAAATTCTGGTGTATGACGGTTCTTGAACATTATATCTACTGTATCGCTCTTTCCATTCCATGGATCGCCAGATATAAAATGCATTTCATCTAGGTGAAGAGTATTCCCATATTGCTTTTCCGTATCATATCCATTGCTTACGTAGATAGTATTATCCGCAACATTCTTCTTTACCACAAACCATGGGCCTCCACTTAGTCCAAGTCCCCTGCGTTGCCCTATCGTATGAAACCAATAACCCTTATGCTCGCCTATCTTCTTGCCTGTTTCAAGTTCAATTATATTACCTTTCTTTTCACCAAGATGACGACGAATAAAGTCGTTATAATTGATTTTGCCTAGGAAACATATTCCTTGGCTATCTTTTCTAAATGCATTAGGCATTTTCACATCGATTGCCAATTGGCGTACTTCACTCTTTGGCATACTCCCAATGGGAAACGTAAGATGTTTCAGCTGTTCATAGCTTATTTGAGCTAGGAAGTCAGTCTGGTCTTTAACTGGATCAACTGCAGTGGCTAGATATTTCACACCATCCACAAAATCAGTGGTAGCATAATGCCCTGTGGCTGTCATATCAAAATCTTTGCCCCAGCGTTGTTCGAAATAGCCGAATTTTATCATTTTATTACACATCATATCAGGATTTGGAGTCAAACCTGCTTTCACGGTACGTAAAGCATAATCCATAACGTTATCCCAATACTCTTGGTGCAAGGATACAACCTCAAGAGGAAGCCCATATTTACGAGCTATGAATGTGCACATTTCTATATCCTCTTCGGCAGAGCAATCACCTTCGTCATTGTCCATTCCTATACGGATATAAAATAATTGCAAATCATGACCTTCTTCCTTGAGCCTGTGAACCACAACGGCGCTGTCTACGCCCCCAGATATTAATACAGCTATTTTCATTCTTTTCTAAAAAACTCTGCTATTTATTATTCTTTTATGCGTTCTTTAGTTCTTCTTCCACTGCATTGTCATTCCCTTTATTCGAAAGATGTAGAGATATTATATAGTCTAAGGAAATCTTTCCTGGGCCTGCCAAAAGAATGAAGAAGAAAATACCGATAAACATAATCGGAAGGTAGCCTGCCTGTATGCTGTAAAGACGCATCAAATCAACTTGCACGAAATACTGCAATATCATTTTTTCCGCAAAAATCATTGTAATTATTGGAAGTATGACAGAAATTCGTGTAAACAGTCCTACCATTATTAGTGCGGAGCATACTAATTCTATGGCTATCATAAGTATCAATGTGAGTTCTGGTGTCATTCCCATAACTCCATGAAAACTTCTTACAAGTTCATCAAAATACCCAATTTGACGGATGCCAAACTGCATAAACATTATACCCACAAATAGGCGAATGAATAAGCGGGATAGATTGCTGTAGGTATGTCCTGCTCCATAGAGAAATACCTTCTTAATAAATCTTGTAGCCATAGTGATTATTTATTTCTTATCTTATAAACATATTAAGAATGCCTTCTACCGTCATATTTTTGTTAAGAATCTTATAATCTTTATCCACAACAAAAATTGTAGGTTTTATGCGGAGATCAAATGAATTAGTTTCATTAGAAGCCGCTATGGTCCAGTTATCAGCCCAGCCTTTCACTTTTTCGGCCCATTCTTTACTATATCCATTTGGCGTTACGCATACAATCTTCAATTTTCCATCCTTTATCAACGTATTGATATTGACATCTGTGCTTAGTCGCAAACGGCTTATAACACATCCGTCACAATCTTCCTCAGTAAAAAAGATAAATGTTAATCCATTTACAAGAGAAGACAACTTTTGTTTGTTCCCATCAACTGTAGTAACCTCAATATCAGGTGCTATCTGCCCCTCTTGATTTCCATTAATCTTTGAAAGTTGATTCTTGAAATATTCTTTATCTGTATTTTTAAGCTTTTTTGAAGAAAGCACACCCTGTATAAATGGCACATAAACCTCATCGCTCCAATATGATGCAGTCGGTCCATACAGATATTTATCGGCCAACTTTGCCACTACAAGAAGATTTGTAGTATTTGATTGCAGCTTATTCACAAAATCTCGTATTGAAGTCATTACAACGGTTTTATGAGCATATTTGAAGAAATCTATATAATCTGCAAATGCATTCTCAAATCCTTCAGGATTTGTGATAGGTTTCGACACGTCGTAATTATCCCAGAATTTAGAAACTATAAAATTCGTTCTGTTTTCTAGAGATGATATTGTATCTGGCACTTGTGGATATGGAAAAAGTGTTTGTGGAGCAGCAGGAGCTTCTGTTTGCTCTTGAGCTCTCACCAAAGTAGGAGATAGGGTTAATAATATTACTATTGCAAGTATTATTCTCTTCATCTTTTATTATAATTATTTCAATAAAATATCTATTTATGTTTAAAACATAAGGTAAAAGTAAGGTAATATCTTCAGAGTGCAAAATAATGATTGTTCAAAATACATTTTCTCAACACTTTTTAGGACAAACTTTAACCTTAAAATCGTATTTATATTATTTGAGAATCCCCGAAGCGCAAAGCACCCCGAGGATTCTCTATTGTTTTATGATAATTATAATTGGCTTTATTTAACGTACTTCAAGATAGTATCCCTCCAAAGTAAATATCCTGGGCCTAAAAGATGTAATCCGTCATTTGTATATTTAACTGGCATCTTACCATCTTTATCAGCAAATACTAAGAATAGGTCCACCCAAGTAACACCATTGCGCTGTGCCACTTCTTTTAGAAGAGCATTCGTGTCTAATATCACTTGTTCCTTACCTATCATTGCCTTGTATCTTCTAAAATCATTATTGATAGGAAGAAGACTTTGCAGATAGATCTTAGTGCGTGGAGATCCTTCTTTTATTCTTATAATCAATTCCTCCATTGCCCTTGCCACACTATCAGCAGTAAGATTATGGGAGATATCGTTTACACCTGAAAGAACGAATATCTTCTTAGGTTTCCCAGCTATAATTGGTTCTACCCGGTCATATAATCCTTGAATAACATCACTTGAAATACCTCTATTCTTGACATTCGACATATTGAAAAGCTCATGCCACTCACAGCCGTTTGTCAAGCTGTTTCCAAAGAAGACTATATCCTTCTTGCTTACAGGCAACTCTTGGAAAAGAGTGGAACGCTGAAAATAGAATTCGTTATATTTATACTTTTCTTGTGCGCTACTTGCCATAGTTAACATGCAACATATTGCAGCTGCCCAAGCTATCGTACGTTTCATTTCTAATAAATATTATTATTTGCCACTGCGGTATGCATCTTCGGCCTTTTTAACCTCGCCATGGAGCAAAAGAAGACGTTTTGCCTCATCATAAGGCAATCCAAGATCTTCTACTATCATACGGGTTCCACGGTCAACTAACTTTGCATTCGACAATTGCATATTTACCATTTTGTTTCCCTTTACGCGACCCATCTGTATCATTACGCTTGTAGTAATCATATTACAAATCATCTTTTGACCTGTACCTGACTTCATACGTGAGCTTCCTGTTACAAATTCCGGTCCTACAATCATTTCTATGCCTATTTCAGCTGCTTCGCTGATTGGCGCATCAGGATTGCTTGTAATAGCTGCAGTAAGACATCCATTCGCACGAGCTTCTTTCAATGCTCCGATCACGTATGGGGTCGTTCCTGAAGCTGCAATTCCGATAACTGTATCTTTCTCATTTATATTAAATGCTTGAAGGTCTTTCCACCCTTGATTAGTGTTGTCCTCAGCATTTTCCACTGGATTTCTTAATGCCACGTCACCGCCAGCAATTAATCCTATGACCCACGATGGGTCCATTCCAAATGTTGGAGGAATTTCAGATGCATCAAGCACTCCAAGACGTCCGGATGTACCAGCTCCCATATAGAAGATACGTCCGCCTTTTTTCATGCGTGCTACAATCCCCGTAACTAATTTCTCAATTTGGGGAATTGCCTTTTCCACTGCGTCTGCCACTTTATGGTCTTCTTTGTTTATGTTTACAAGAAGCTCATGAACCGACATTTTCTCCAAATCATTATAAAGCGATGATTGCTCGCTTATCTTTACAAATGCCATAGTATTTTTAGTTGTTTTGATGATACTTAATCAAGCCTTCCATTGGGCTCTTGATTACCTGTCCCACTTTTATATCTAGAGGAAGAGCTGCCTCTTCCAATACTGGACGATAATACATAGCTATTGAGCCCACAAAATTCACTGGCAATTCTTTGTAATTATTATAATTCTCTATGTTTCTCACAAAGAACGACTTAAATGCGTTAAGCACTAATCTGTGAATTGATGGTTCGTCTATGTTTTGCGCTAGAAAAGGCGACAATGAAGCTAGGAATTTATTTGCTCCTGGTTTCTTATATACACCCTCAATTATTGCTTTACGGTCTAATTCAAATTGCTTAAGGAATTTATCGCATAATGCTTTTGGCAATTGGTTCTTCAACACATCACCCACTAATAGCTTGCCTAGTACGGCACCGCTTCCTTCATCTCCAAGAATATATCCTAGAGGAGACACATTGTCCACAATTTTTTCGCCATCATAGTAGCATGAATTTGAACCTGTACCCAGAATACATGCTATACCTGGTTTCTTTCCGCATAAAGCTCTTGCTGCGGCTAGCAAATCACTCTCAACTTCTACTTTCTTTACTGTAGGTATATTACGTTTTACTGCTCTACGAACATTTGCGCATATATCGTCAAACAAACACCCTGCTCCATAGTAATATACTTCATCTATTTCTAGCTCTTGTATATTTGGCATTAATTCAGTTGCAATGGTATCTGCCATCTGGTCTTCCGTAAGCATAAGGGCATTCATGCCGCTTGTGAACACTTGCTTAATAAGTTCTTTCCCGTCAATCACACACCAATCTATCTTGGTGGATCCACAATCTGCAATAAGTATCATATCTTAATATAAATTTTTTTCTTGTATAAAACGTATCCGATACACCAATTAAGGCAAACGAAGAGAATAGCGAACAAACATGATGCCAACTCTGGATTATTTGGCATCATTGCCAATAAAAAGTTCTTATATATTATTCCCTTTATCGAAATCACTTCTGTTCCAACAGTAAATTTTATTGATCCCATCAATATGGATAGTACTCCACCTAGCACATACAGGAACAATGGATTTATTCCGAATGACTCAAAGAAGCGGCACCATTTCTTATACCCTTTTATGTCTATTATCCATATTAACAGACCTAGGAATGTTGATGCTAGTCCACATGTTGTAATTACAAATGTTGGTGACCAAATATTTTTATTGATTGGCAATCCGTAGCTCAATAAGAAACCGGCGAACGTAAGAATAGCACCCACAATGAAAAGGTCTGAAATTCGTTCATAATTATCTTTCGTGCGCATTATCATTCTACCACACATAATACCAATTAGTACATGAGCTATTGATGGTATAGTGCTGAATAAACCTTCTGGATCAAATGCGTTATCTGGCAAATTAGCCATCACTTCAAGTCCGTGATACATATGATTTGAACCTAGAATAGCATTATCGATAATGTAAATAATATTATCATTGGATAGGTCATATCCGTGGCCTAGCGTAATTACAAAAGCGTATATCACCACTAATGCCCCAGCAATCCAAGGGAGCCATTTAAATCTGACTGTTATCGCCAAGACAGCTCCTACACAATATGATATTGCTAAACGTTGCATTACTCCCATAATTCTCATTTCTGAGAAATTATTGCTGGCAGCAGCCAATCTATCCAAGAATGTCATATTGGGATCTGCATCACCGCCAAGATAGTAGCAGAAATGCGAGAACCAATGTATTGCTAATCCTATTGCAAAAATCACTACCGTTCTACGGAATATTTTAAGGAATAGATGTTTCGAAGGTTTAAAATCAAATTTTCTCAATGAGAAATAAGTTGAAATACCCATTATAAACATGAAGAACGGAAAGATCAAATCTGTAGGGGTTAATCCATTCCAAGGAGCATGTTCTAATGGAGTATAAATAGAAGACCATGAGCCAGGGTTATTTACTAAAAGCATCCCAGCAATCGTGACTCCTCTAAGGATATCAAGAGATAAAAGTCTTCCCGATGGTTTTGTTGATGTCATAAGCTATAGTTTATATCTTTTTACTTTAATTTCGTACATTCATTTACCAGATAGACGATTGAGCGATAAGGAATTCCTGCATTTGCTGTCAATCCTATCTCACACGTGCGACTATTTGAAAATCCTCTTTTCACATGGGCTTTTTCAAGCTGTGGTCTTAATTTGCGCAATGCATATTCATTCATTTCTGGATTTGTAAATCCTTTGTCTCCCGCAAAAGCACAGCATCCCACCCCTTCTGGGACAAAGACATTAGTTGAACATTTCTTGGCTAGTTCTATAACCTTGTCGCCAATCCCCATTTTGCGCATTGTACAAGTCACATGGACCGTCACAGCCTCATCAGTAGGAGTAAATTCCAATTCTGGAGCCACTACGTCACAGATAAATTCCACAGGCTCATAAAGAGTCACCTTTGTCATCACATTGCGCATTCTGTGTAAACATGGACTCTGGTCGCATAGTACAGGATATTTACCTTCCTCCGATGCTTCAAATAATGCATCCTCGAGTTCTGTCGATTTGCGATTAGCGATATCTGGCATACCCTTGCTCTCCCATATCATTCCGCAGCAAAGTTTCTTCATCCCCTTGGGGAAGATTACTTCATAGCCTGCTTTTTCGAAGAAAGATACCATTTCATCAATCAGGTCCTTTGAATCACCATCTTTATGGCTAGAACCCATAGTCTGGTTTATGCAGCTCGGAAAATATACAATCTTCTTTTCTGCCGGATTTGTTTTAACGGCTCCGCCATAATGAGCTTTCGGCATAGCTATCGACCACAATGGGATCCCCATCTTATGCAAGGTGGAACCAATAGCTTTAACGCCACCATCTCCGAGCACTGATTGAGCCGCAGAAGCAGCACTCAACACTGAACGTAATGTATTCCTTATTGCAGAAAGATGATTTGCTGCCACATCTCCCACTTTATACCCCAGGCTTCCTTTTGGCAAGTTTTCTTCACGCAAGTCATGAATCATATCGCCCACGTTTATGCCCATAGGACACGAAGTGCCACATAATCCATCGCCGGCACAAGTTTCATTGCCATAATATTGGAAATCTTTCTCTAATCTAGCTAACCTTTCATCATCTTCATGAGTATCTTTTAGTCTGGAGAGTTCACGTTGGATAATGATACGTTGACGCGACGATAGAGTAAGTCCGCAAGTAACGCAATTAACTTCGCAGAAACCGCACTCAATACACTTATTCACTTTGTCATTAGTGATTGGCATTGGTTTAAAGTCTTTCACGAAGCAGTCTGGGTCATCATTAAAGATCACACCAGGATTTAATATATTCTTTGGATCAAATAAAGCTTTCACTTCTTTCATGATTGAATATGCCTTTTCTCCCCATTCTGTTTTCACAAATGGTGCCATATTCTTTCCTGTCCCGTGTTCAGCCTTCAATGATCCATCATATTTATCAACCACTAGATGCTCTATCTCAGTCATCAAATTCTTATACTTGGCAACTTCCGCCTCAGTATCAAAACGTTGGGCTATGATGAAGTGATAGTTTCCCTCAAGAGCATGGCCATAGATACAAGAATCCTCATATCCATGCTTCACTAGCATATTTGCCAAATCTACAGTTGCTCTAGGAAGATCTTCTATATGGAATGCTATATCCTCGATAATTACTGTAGTTCCCAATGGTCTGGTTCCTCCCACTGATGGGAATATACCAGAACGTATTGCCCAATATTTTGAATATTCTTCAGGATTATCCGTAAAATGTACAGGGGTATAGAGATTAAATGGCTCAAGGATTTTATTTATCTCTTGAATATTATTCTCTAACTCTTCTTTTGAATCAGCTTTTGTCTCAGTAAGTACTGCCGTCAATCCTTCTCCTGTAGTATCGTTAACTGATGATAAAGACTTCTTGTCAAGCATCTCTGCACTATGCACTGGGCCTTTCTTCATTGCCACTACTGCCTTACAAGCCTCTTCCATATCTTGGAAGTAAAGCATTGCACTTGCAGAATGTTTGTATAGATGACCGGTTTTCATCTTAAACTGGCTTCCAAATGCAAGTGTACCTTCTGACCCTACAATCAAGTGTGTGATAATATCAAATGGATCAGAGAACCTTACAAAAGGAAGTATATTAAGACCTGTAACATTCTTGATAGCGTATTTATAATTAATACGTTTCACTAATTCCGCATCAGCCATCACAGTATCTCTAAGCTCTTCTATCTTTTTGATAAATTCAGAATGTGACACTTTAAATGACTCCCGACTCTTTGCATCACCTGTATCAAGAATTGTTCCATCGGTAAACACCAATCTTGCTGATACAAGCTCCTTATCACTATTTGCATGGGTTCCACAATTCATTCCCGAAGCATTATTCATAACAATACCTCCTACCATTGCAGAATTCTTTGATGCAGGGTCTGGAGTGAAAATCTTGCCATAAGGAGCTAGAATCTCATTCACGTGCTGCCCCACGATTCCTGGTTGCAATGTAATTGTTGATGCATCTTCGGACACCTTGTATTTTTCCCAATTCTTTCCTGCTACAATAAGGATTGAATTGGTTATAGCTTGTCCCGACAAGCTTGTCCCTGCCGCTCTAAAAGTAACAGGCAGATTATATTTATCTGATAACTGCATCAACTGCGATACTTCATCCTCATTCTTCGAGCGTATCACAATTTTTGGTATCTCGCGATAAAAACCTGCGTCCGTTCCCCATGCTAAGCAGTGAAGGTCGTCAGTATATATTCTCTCTTTCGGAATAAATGTTTTTACTTTCTCTAGATAGCTTGTATATTTCTCGTCCATGTTCATTTAGTTTTTTGTCTGAACACTTAAATATCTTTATTTATATAGATAATACTTTGCTGATTTGGCTTTGAATGATTTTACATCTTTATTCCAATAGTCAATCATATCTTCCACCATATGGCGTTTTGAGAAGAGTTCACGTATTTTTGAGCTTCCAGTTACTTTGTCAAACATATTAAAACGCTTCTGGTCAGCATTGTCAAACACCTTATGATCAGGATACAACTTAGCCAACTCTTGCATTACATAGAATTGCGTCAATGACAAATTAGCTGCTTCAGGGTCTGTTATATACACCTGCACTCCTTGCATGTTTTCTCCTTGTCCTACTGAATAGAATGGCTTAATATGTATTGGGCGGAAACGCAATCCTGGCAAATTCAAATCATTAAGATTCTTACATAATTTTTCTGCCTCAACCCATTGTGCAGTAAATATCTGAAATGGCAATGTATAACCTACCCCAATCGACATATAGCCAAGCTCTCCCAATATACCTGATGCAGGATAAAAATACGCGCTTATTGGCTGTGGGATGTGAGGTGAAGGAAGTACCCAAGGCATCTTTGTTTGGTCAAAAGTCATGTTTCGCTTCCAGCCTGTCATTGGTACTACAGTAAGTTTCACTTGCTTCCCATTTTCAAGCATTTTCTCTTGATTAAGCATCAATGCCAACTCTCCTGGAGTAAGTCCGTACACGTAAGGTATTGCATATTGACTTACAAAAGACACTGACTTAGGCTCTACTAGATTACCTTCCACTTTATTTCCTCCAACTGGATTAGGCCTGTCTAGCACCATAAATTCCTTGCCATATTCTGCGCATGCTTCCATTGCCACTCCCATTGTACTTATAAAAGTAAATGAACGGCAACCTATATCTTGAATATCATAGACCAATACGTCTATATCATCTAGCATTTCTTTAGTTGGCTTGCGAGTCTTTCCATATAGAGAGTACACTTTCACTCCTGTAGCAGGATCAATAGTATTATCAATATGGTCTCCAGCATGCACATCTCCACGTACACCATGCTCTGGGCCATAAAGTGCCACAAGTTTCACGTTTGGTGCTTCATGAAGAATATCTATTGTTGACTTCAAATTGTTGTCCACTCCAGTAGGATTTGTTATAAGTCCCACTCGTTTCCCTTCAAGTTGCTTGAAATGATTATCTCTTAGCACTTCAATGCCTGGCTTTACTGCTGCACTGATTGACAATGCAGCAACTCCAACACATAAAGTGAGTATATATTTCTTGATGTTCATTTTTAATCTTTTGTTAGGCTTATTATTCGTTTTCAATTTTCTTTCCGAATTTAGGATCAATCTTGACAAAGGCACACACTCCAATCGTTGCGGCACAACATATCATTGTCCACACAAAGAAATGCTGGTAACCAATTGTCTCTTGCAACCATCCTGCGGCCATTCCCGGTAGCATCATTCCTAACGCCATAAATCCAGTACAGATCGCATAGTGTGCTGTCTTATATTCACCTTCTGAGAAATATATCAAATAAAGCATATATGCAGTAAATCCGAATCCGTATCCAAATTGCTCAATAAATACACAAATGTTTACTGTTAGCAATGAATGGTCTTGGAAATAGCTTAGATATACAAATGTCAAACATGTAAGTGACATACTCCATGCCATAGGCCATAACCACTTTTTCAGACCTCCTTTAGCTGCTACCATACCACCTATGATACCACCAATAGTCAATCCGATGATACCTACTGTACCATATACGAATCCTACTTCTCCTGTAGTAAGTCCTAATCCGCCTTTATCAATTGGATCTAGCAAGAATGGATTTATTAGCTTCACAAGTTGAGCCTCTGGCAATCTATATAGAAGCATAAACAATATTGCTATGCCTATCTGCTTCTTCATGAAGAAAGACTTGAATGTTGCAAAGAATTCTTTTATTATCTGGCCTGCAGTCATTGCATTCTCGCCTCTACCATCCATTTTTGGCTTTGGCAATGCCCAACTATGATACATTGCTACAGCAAAGAAGAATACTGACAATGTAACGAAAACCATTAACCATGCAAAAGGAATATTTCCAGATGCACCTTCAAATGTAGCAGAAGTTTTAGCGGTCAACTTATGGTCTATCTCAAAGAATAAATATGCTGGTTTGTTCCAGTTTTTCTCATTAAACTCAAATCTAGTGGACAGCTTGTCCTGCTCTAGTTTTATACTTTGGTCGCCACCTTTATAGGTTACATTTAATACGATAGTTTCTCCTGGGGCTGGTTTCTTATTTAATTTTACAGCAGCGATAGCAATATTATTAGTCTTACCATCAGCCACTACTTCACGCTTTTCACCAAATGTATCTTTAATAAACCTAGTAAATGCGCCTGCTTCTTCTTTCTTTGCTTCTACAGCCTTTTCGCCCTTAGCTATAATTTGACCTTCCACAAATCCATTTGCCACATTCATGTTGTTTACTGAGTCACGCATCATTGTTGCATACTCTTTAAATGGCATTGAATTTGTGCTGTCGCCTACTGTTTCTGGAGCTTTAACGGCAGCTGTAACTTCATTAGATGAAGTTAGGAAATGCATATCATCCCCAGCTTCACCTATTACAATATCTTTAGGAGTGGGAATTGCCATTTCAGTTCCCGTAATCGCAGGGTCTGCGGTCACCTTCAATGATACTGGAGCCAACCCTGTATTTGTTTCAATAAGTCCTGCAAGAATCACCAAAAGGCCTTGTCCTGCAACGGTTGCTACACGATAGAATGTACTACGAATTCCTACGTAAAGTGACTGCTCATGCTCAGTCAATGCGAGCATATAGAATCCATCTGCTGCAATATCATGAGTTGCCGACGTGAATCCCACTATCCAGAACACAGCCAGCGTGAGCTGGAAGAAGAACGGCGCTGGGATGCTGAATGCTATTCCAGCTAACGCGAATGCAAGCACCCATTGCATTGTTAATGTCCACCAACGTTTTGTCTTGATAATATCCACAAATGGGCTCCAAAACGGCTTGATTACCCATGGTAAGTAAAGCCATCCTGTATATAATGCGATATCCGTATTTGATATTCCTAATCTCTTATACATTATCACCGATATGGTCATCACAGCCACATATGGCAATCCCTGCGCAAAATATAGCGTAGGAATCCATGCCCAAGGTGATCTTTTCTTTACGTTATTCATTTCAATAGTTTTAGTTTTAATAAAGTGTATTAATCGTTGCGTCTATGAAGTAGTGCAATAGTATTTCTTTATATCCATAGCCTTTTTCGCCCATCACTGCGGCTCCTATCTGACAAAGGCCTACTCCATGTCCCCAGCCTGCGCCCTTCAACGTAAAACGTTGTGGCACACCGTCAGATTGTATATCATGACGTTCTACTACGAAAGCTGAACTATATAAATGTGATGTGGAAAGCGTCCTTCTTATCTCCAACTCTTTTCCAATAATCTGAGTCTTTTTCTCTCCAACTATCTTTAATTTGTATAAGCGCCCTGAAGTTCCTCTGGCAATTGGAATCAAGTCTATTATACGACCATAGTCTACACCAGAGCGTTGGAACACCAACTTTGATATTTCATCTTGGGTATACTCTACTTTCCAACGATAAAAATCGGTAGTTTCTTGGTCATAATTATTCAAGACTTGTGATAGGATCTTTTTATCATGAGTATTACAGAAGGCTTCGGGATCAGAAAGTATCCATTTTTCAGCATTTTCTTCAACCGTTAGATCTGGGAAGTCCATCATATTTTCAGAATCACTTCTGCCCACTAGATAATCATAATGACGTGGTTCCCAGCAATTCTCAAATTCTTCATATACGCCTCCGCAGCATTTTGAGAAACGGGCATCACACAATTCGTCATGTGCCATAACTACTTCTCCCCACGTAGCCTTAATAGCCTCACGCACTATATCGGTAGAAGCTCTTGTTATACCTTGATACCTCTGGCAATGATCGTCAGCACATACATCAAAGTTAACATGGTCTTCCCTGTCATACCATCTCACTAGCTCATCTTCAGTTTGAGAACATGCGCAGTAATGCTCATGTTCTGAAGCCAATCTCTTGCTTTTATCCATTTGAGCTAGCAACCAACTGCGAGAAATCACTGCATGTGCTTTTAGTAGTTCCAAAGAAGCGGTAGCACTCATTTCTGAAGAAATAACGCTTAATAAGTACTCTTCCACCGAAAGCACATTTACTGGAGTAATCTTATCATTTTCTACTATCAAGTGAAGCGCGCCACGAAACACCTGATTCTCTTTTCTCTCCCAATGGAAATTAACACCTATAGTCACATCCACTAGTTCAAAAGAATCATTCTCTTCATCGGTAGGTTCAAAGACTATTTTGTCTTTAAGCTCATTGTTCCAAAACACTTTGCCTTCTTTCACTTCGGCATGATGTGTTCCCGTCACTTCTTTACCGTTTTCAAGATATTTTCCGTTGAGCACGAAATCCAAAGTAGGTTCATTCATTATACCCACCTTCACTTGAGGTACTTTTTTCATTGATTATTCTTTAAGCGGTTAATTACTTCTTGCGCAGCCTTATCATCATAGCATACCTCATTTAGTATGTTTTGAATATCAGCTGATGTTACTTTGTTAAAGTCTTTTTCCAATGGAGTGATAAACACACCTCCCATATCAACTGATGCAGGAGTGATGAGCAAATTTGCATCACCCTCAGCATAATAGAAGGATGGACGGTGCTTCACTCTTGGAAACACTGCTATTGTCCATTTGCCGTCACCATACCAGCAGAGTATATTCAACATTGGCTCATCTTCGCCTTCTACTAGCGGGAATGCTTTATATAGACTTTTGAATAGGTCTTCAGCATCTTTTGTTGACGTACTTTCTATCAGAAATGCTACTCTTGATAATCCTTTTATTAGACTTAGCTCTCCTTCACCTGATTTTGCGATTTCTTCTTTCTGAGCCAACGCCAAATCAGCATCAAAAGTCATGAAACCTTTGTTTCCCGCCTGAAAATGCATATGATCGGGAGCAGATGCTCCACATTTTGGTCCGTTATAAAAAAGTATATAATCATCAAGCTGAGCTGCTATATCCATCATATCGCCTATGCGGGAATATATGCGTTGGTCCACATGCTCATTGCATGGGATAGTTAAATGACGCGGAAATATAGGAAATGGATTAATTAATATCGTATAATCTCCATCTATCTCTATTCCTTCTTGTTCAGCTGGACGGTTAGCCGCGCATAGAAAGCATTTTCTTTCTTTCAATGATTTAGCGTCAACTTTTGCAGCTGATGAAACGATACGTGCAGGATTAAACTGTACTTTGAAAGTAGCGTTGTTTACTTTTACTTCCTTTACTTTTACTCCTTTGAGCGCTTCGAAATTGTTTTTAGCCATCGGCCATTTAACAAATTGACGTTCAAACAATTTCTCTACGTCCTTAGAATTTACTTTACCCATAATCTGGTATATATTATTTCTCCAGTTTATTTTTTCTTGTTCATTGCCACACGAGCTTGTAGCTCCCATGTGCGGATACGGTCCTTGTATAGATTATGACCATTCATCTTCACCACGTCAAGTGATGCATCCGAGTTGTCATCCCAACGACGGCACATATACACTGGATCATACACACGGCCTATTTGATATTCTCTTGAAATATTCAAACCTAGTGCATAATCTTCTCCATAGCTTGTATTAGGCACCTTCACTTCACGAAGAACAGGAGTATAGAATGCACGTGGCGCTCCAAGTCCGTTAATACGCAATGCATTGTTACGCCCGTTTTCTGGAGTCCATTCTTTATGGTCAATGATACCAGGGGCAATCATATTCATATTGAAATCTGTCATCATATATGTACCCACTACCATTGCGCAGTTTTGCTCGTAGAAAGCATTCACCATTGTTTTCAATGTATTCTCATCTTTATATACGTCGTCGCTGTCTAGTTGCACTGCAAACTTACCACATTTTGGATGGTGAACGCCAAGATTCCAGCATCCGCCTATACCTAGGTCAGTGCGTGATGGGATAATATGGATTATTCTATCGTCAGCCTTGAATTCCTCAATTGCCTCAGATGTTCCATCTGTTGAGAGATTATCAATGATGATAAGGTTGAATTTAAAGTCACATTTCTGAGCAAGAACCGATTTGATTGCATCGCGAATAGTGCGAATACGGTTTCTTACTGGGATAATCACAGATGCCTCATATTCAAAGTTGCCTTTATTGAATTCTATTTTTGTAAATTCTGGAGCTAGATATCCGCCAATCTCCTTCAAATGCTCTGTGCAAGCTTCTTCCATTTCGATTTGGCGTCCGCGGTTGCGGGGATCTACATAATCAAATATCTTTTCGCCAGATTTACGGGTGTCATTTTGGACATCGCTGTATAGATACTCATTTATGTGCATGATATCAGCAAATTGTGACATCTTTAAGCGTAAATCATATAGTCCCGCAAATTCGTAGTCTTTCTTCATCATCGAAGCAGCTTTCTTGAACGCTTCGCTATTAAAAAGAAGTACTGAGCCAAAATCGAAGTCGTCGCGAAGACTGCCGAATTGGTAATCTATCACTGGGGCATTTGTCTGCACTCCGTCGGCTACTTGGTAATGGTCAGCATAAGCCATACCGGCTTGACTGTCTTCCGCCAATTTAACCATACGTTCAAAAGCAAACATCCCTGGCAAAAGTGTATTGTATTTAGTATATATCAATACATAATCGCTGTCTGCCTTTTCTGCAATTTTCTTAATAGTATCTGTTGAAGTCAATCCCTTTATCTGGATTTCCTCACATCCTTCTATTGTTTTACCAGCGTCTTCTGCCTTAAGCAAATATATCTTACTTACTAATTCGTTGGCATTAAGTGCTTCAACTGTAGATTTTGCTTGTTGTTCATCAACAAATGGGATGAAGCATTTGATTGTCTTGTTCATGTTGCTTTATTTATAATTGTTTTTATTTCTGATTAGTTGTTGTCTGATTCTGATTCCCAAAGAAATTTAATACTCTCTGCATCAATGCATCGCGGTCAGTAGCTCCCTTGATTGTCTCAAATGGGAATCCTATCACAAATGTCTTGTAGCCATTCTTTTGGCTTGCGATTCCTGCAGGCAAGTTATTTTCTCTATATCTAAGCACTGTGGCACCTGTCTTTGTATCGGCGGGATAAAGAGCATCTGGTGATTCAACTGCATACATCTCGCTATTCAATTCATTATGGAATTTCCAATCACCATCATCGCTTAGCTCTTTGAAGATTGTTGGCATAGCATATACCTCGCCTGATACTGATGCCTGACCGACTCTCCAATTATATCCTAAAATATCTTGTGCGAATTTCTTCTCATCAGGATTTGAATTCTCTTTATCCCAAATATCACTTGCAATAAATGAACCCGAAACCATCACATTTCCTCCCTTTTGAGTATATGCAGTTAACAGATTTCTTAGTTCTGTTGGGAAAGTCTTATATCGGTTTGGATAAAAACCTCTACCGTTCTTCACTTCTTTTTGTTTCCCATAAATCAAATCAATGATTGGGAATTCTTCGGCTTTTACAGCTCCATTCACTAGACCTTGAGCACTTGTTGACACGAATGAATAACCAGCTTTCATTATTGAAGCACCATGAACCTCTGGATAATCAAATGTATTTCCTGCCAACACCTGTGTCTCATAATTTGAACGGCTTGCGCCAAATCCTGCAGCATCATCATCCATCCATGGAATATTACGGCGGAATTCAAATTGCTTTCCTATATAGCTTATATTCTGCATATATGCCACTCCGGGGTCTTTCTCGTCATAGAATCCTGCAATTTTACCTGCATCAAACCAATCTGGTCCCGAAATTCTAGTAAAGCCATTAACCACAAGAACATTTCCTTTAGAGTTCTCAGCTACACCTAGCGACAAAATCTCTGATGGGAAACTTAGTCCGCCATCATTTGAAGCAATAACCTTATAGCTATGCACCTCGTTATCTGCCACTTTCGCCAAGTATTGTGTTTTGTCTGTTACAGCAATTTTCTTAAATCCATTATCACCTATTCTTTCATAAATAATGTATTTCTTTGCATCTGCATTTGCGCTCAAAGTATCTTTTGTTGGCAGCCATGTCAACATAAATGATTTGTCTGATACTGGACGTATTGCAAATGAATTTACTGGTAATGGTTGTACCACATAAGCTCTACCGTCTCTTTGGGCTATAAATTGCAGCATCCCTTTGTAAATTGCACGGCTCACTGTAAATCTAAAATTAGGATCCAAGCCATATTTCATATCAGCGAAATTCTGATGCGATAATAATTCTAGAAGCATAGTTGGCACTTCTGGGACTCTTGCCTCATAATATGATTTGTCCCACATACCCCTACGCATCCAATTAGGCTCATATTGCTTACGCACATCATTCACGATATTTGTCATAATTTTGTTTGTCAAATCTCTTGACAAAATTCGTGGAGTCCCGTCAGCATATTTGCCAAACTTGTCTGTATAGTAAATTCCTAGTGTACCAATAATATCATCATTCATGGTAGTACCTGCATCAGAGTGGAATGCAAATGCCAAATCCACCGGAATATTCAATCCTTTTTTGTTTGGCAAAACTTTTGAACCACCAGAAAGATAATTAACCCACGTTCCACGACATTTGTAATCATCAGTATAATCATTTATGCCCTTGGATGGGGAATAGATGCTATCAGGGATTCCTGCCCATTGTAAGAAATAGCGTGCTCCCTCAGTGTATCGTGGATGATTGCTTAATTGATAGCGGTAATCTACCTCAGGCATGTCAATCTTCTTTTCTGCCGATCCATCAGAGCTCTTAACTTTTTCAGAAGCACCTTCTACCTTTCTTGCTATATTACCCATTCCTCCGCCTATCTTCACAGCATCTGCTGTAATATCGCCGGAATTGTTGGAATAGTTTAGAAGTTCCACCACTTCTTTATTCAATCCTTTTTTAAGTGGGAAATGGCCTAGATACACCCATGTGCCGCCTCCCATCTTTTGATTGACAAGAAACGAATTAGTCCCGTTCTCACTATTCACTTTGTATATTGCGTCATCCACACTTGTTGGTAGTGTTGCATATGACACATACACTGCATAATTACCATCAGCTGGGACTTCTGCATCCCATGTCGCTGAACTTATTTTCTTCTTGTTCTTTGTTGCTTTTATTACCCGGTAGGATCCTTCCTTAAAAGGATTTTCAAAGCCTTCATATTGAATGCGATTGTATGCAAAACCTACTGAATCACCTTTCTTCCATTTTTCGCCCTTTTTATGCTCTCTATAGCCTTGATATGCTAGTGCACCGTCTTCATCAACGATTTGTTCAAAACTATTCACATCACGCTCTCTTGGGCTCAAGACATAAGCACCAGCATTCTCTAGCATTGGCATTAAGAACGGCATTACATAGCTTTGTGTATATAAATCCTCTACAGTTTGGAATATCCGCGCGCGTTGCCATTCCCATCGATTTAGAGAGGGTTCGAAATACCATCCGTGGCTCTGCCATAATGCTATTATGTTTCCATCCAGACCTTTGCTGCAATGATCCGTAGGCTCTAAAGATGTTACAAATCTACTGTCGGCCTTTCGTTCTATACTAGAAGTAAATAGTGGGAGATAGTTGTTTATATCATCTCCATCTATACTGAAATTTATAGTATAGGAATTATACGTTGGTGCAATACTTAGAAGTATATTCTTTTTTAATTCTGCGAGTGTCGTTTCAGTAAATGGCACATAACTATAGTTTTCGTTCAAATCAATATTCATCGTAGCCTTCTTCTCATCTACTGTCATACTGTTGATTTTGACTGCACCTATTCCCATATGTGCGGGAACTGTTGATTGGATGGTTGTCTCAACTGTCTTTTTTACATCATCTGATGCTGGGGCCTGAGCTTTCACGGCTGTAGAGCCCAACATACTGATTAACAACAATGAATATGCTAATTTTTTCATCTCTAGAGTTTATTATGATAAAAGGAACAAAATGTGAGTTCTCAGCATAATGTTATACCCCTCTTTCAGGCAAAATTAATATAAACAATTTACATTATAAAGCAAACAAAGAGTTGATTCTTTTAATTAAACCTATTTTATATTTTAGATACATATTTTAAATTTAAATTATATTCTTTTCATACCCCGACCAACCATAATCTCCTGATTTTTATTCTTCATCTTTCTGGTCAAATCCTTTATATCTCACTATCTTAAAAGGTATTTTATTGCTAAATAACTTCATCTCTATATTTGATTCCTATTCAATTTAATGCTCCTTTTTATTTGTTTCAAATTGCTAAATTCAGTCCGAATACCATGTACTAATATTATAAAAATAAAAGGATTTCACTTAAATTGGTGAAATCCTTTTACTCGGTTTTATAAATTGATTTTCTACTTATTCAAAGTATGATAATTTACTAATCCTGGCATTGAGCAACGCATTATTTTATTGATTTCTGAGCCGAAATCCTTTGCGACAGCCTTTAATACATCTGAATAAATACATGCGATGGCTCCCACAAAACTCAATGGGAAGTTATTATATTCATATTGGCTGATATTTCTCTTGAAAAAGCGCATTATCTCATCATATACTAATTGATATACATATTCGTCTTCCAAATGCTCCGACAAAAAATACGAATAAGTACTCAAGGAGCGGTTTGGCAAGGCATTCGTATATACAGCATCCATAATATCATCTGGACTTATCTTAAACTTATCATAAAATTCCTCACACAAGCTTTTTGGTGCAAGGTCTTTTAAAGCGTCTCCAATAAATTTTCGGCCCATTGCTGCTCCACTACCTTCATCTCCTAAGATAAATCCTAGTGAGCGTACATTCTTTACTATTTCCTTCCCATCATATGTGCATGAGTTAGAACCTGTGCCTAAGATACACGCTATTCCCGGTTGGTCCACAAGAAGTCCTCGGGCTGCCCCTAAAAGGTCACTTTCCACTGTTACTGGAGTCTTAAATTGTGCTATTAAGGAAGCTTCTACTATTTTCTTCTTTTCAGCACTTGAACATCCTGCACAATAAAAGTAAACATGTTCCCATCTTCTCTTAAAAAAGGCTTCGGGAAGTTCAAGCCTTATACTGTGGCTCATCTCTCTTCTCGATTGGAAAAATGGGTTCAAGCCTTCAGAAAAAGCATGTTCCACTATAGAATCTCCATCTACTAGAGTCCATTCCGTACGTGTTGAACTACTTTCTGCTATTATCTTCATCTTTTATAATTGCAATATCTAAGATTAATTGTGCCTATAGTTTATCTGAAACACAAATTTAAACATATTTATTAAACTTTTGAATGTTTTTTCTACAAATTATAACAAAACCATTTTCTAATTTGTTGGAGAAAAAAACATTACTGCCCTATACGCTTCTATTAATCAATCATTTGAAAGTCACAAAGAGAATTACACAAATTCCCTTTGTGACTTTATTTATACTCTTTTTATTTTATTACTATTGACACACTCTTCTTTGAATTACCCGCTGCCACATCAAGAATATACACGCCTGGCACCAAATCTTTTACATTCATAACTTTAGAATTTGATTGCTGAACAAGCATACCCGAAGCATTAAATAAATTCATTGATGAAATCTCATTCGTAGTCTTAACTTCCAATTTTCCTTCTGATACAACTACCTTGAAGTCGCTATCCTCAATTACATCATTTACGCCGCTGGCACTTCCACTATAAAGAAGATTATCCAAGTGTATTGCACCATTCTGGGCATATGGAGCTTCTTTCTGAGTTAAACGAACTTTTGAAAATAAATATTCAAAATCATCCAATAATGCATCTAGTTTAACGTCAAAATATCTCCATCCAAAGAAATCAGTATCACAAACCTTTATGTATTTAGTGTCAGTTCCCGATGTAAATCCTAATGATAATTCATGATTATTCATATCGCCAAACACATATAAGCCTACTTTATCTCCTTTTTTAGCCACATGATAGGCACCTGTATATTTCCACGTTGCAATACCGCCTTTTTGGTCCGCAAAATTATAAACGAAGCGTCCGGACTTGGCATCAAACAAATACTTGGCTACGCTTGCAAAATATTGTGGGTCAGTAGAATTTCCTATGCTATTTTCTGTATCATATACAAATATACCTTCTGTTTCAAATGGTTCTATTAGCGTACCGTCATGAATTTCACCTTGGTCCACTGCTGTGAAATTATATTGTACGCCTGTTGTAAATGGAACACCTTCGGTATCTTTTATATCACCAGTAAGTACCACTTTGTAGCTGTCCCCAATCTTTAGATCGCTAGCAAGAACCATTTGTGCGTTTCCATATCCGTTACTTAGCTTATTAAATGCACATGAGCGTTTATTCATAGACAATGCAACCCCATTTTTATCAAGGACTTGGATATTGTCATAAATATTAGTCTTATCCAATGTCTTATCAAACCTAAATTCAATTACAGGAGTCTTATAATGCACTTGATCCCCATCTATTGGATATGCTTGTATCAGCTCCAATTTGTTACGACCCTTTGTGTCAAATTCAAGCACAAATTCCTTTTGTAGATTTGCTTGTGGATAATATGTATCTGGAGATGTTGCTGTTGTTGCAACTGTCACCTTATAGTGAGTAAGTAGATTATAAGCTACTGTCGGACGGAATGTTGCTGTTTTATAAGAATTACTGAACGTCCATTCGCCAGCCACCGCTGGCTCAATCTTGAATGCATTCTTGAATGACTCCTCATTTACGTCAGTATTAAAATTAAACACAAGCGGTTCCACACAGCTCACTAATTCGCCGGCTGCTGGGGCAGGTGTGTACGACACAATTTCAAGTGGCATTTCTCGCTTCATTACCATTGGAAGGTCTTTATAAGTTACATCATTAGCCACCACTGTTGCATCATATTCATAGTCATAATATCCATCAATAGATGCTTTCACCTTGTAAGTTCCTGGAGTAACGTTTCTAAATACAAATACTCCGTTGTTATCTTTATCTGTCTTGCGAGTTTGAATCACAGCTCCTGTCTTATCAATCAGTTCTACTAAAACTCCATTCAGAGGTTTGTTTCGATCTCTTCCATAAGCTGTATAGTATTGGAAATTCAATGTTTGCTCGCGCGTGTTGTGATTATCATATATCACGCCTGCCACATTTCCAGTCACAAATCTATCCTCTGTATTGAATGCCTCCATTATTGTCTTCACAAAGTGCCAAGCTTCAAGCCAGCAAAAATCCTGGTTCATCAATCTGTGGGCTTCTGGTCTATGTTCATGCATTCCACCTTCTGAAAGTAGGCCTAGCACATATAATCTTCTCAATACCCCCAATCCTTGATTACCCCATTGAGGATAAAACGTTAAGTCTCCTGATACATATCTTGTATCTCGAGTCCATAATGACAATTTGCTTGAATGGAGATTGTCCCACAATAAATTACTTAAATTCACTGCATCTGGATAACGTGGAGTCCCCACTGCATCCTCTCTATATAACGTAAGAGGATAATTGACATTCTCACCGGCATTGGAGTGAATTGAGAAAAACACGTCACAGCCCAAGTCATTTGCCTCATAAGCTATATCATACAAATCCCTATCCGTATCTTCACTATCGTTCTTTGTCCTTGACAAATAGGCCTTAGTGCCTATTGAATCAAGAATATGATACATATAAAGTCCTTTATATAGATTACTCTTTGACTCCCAATATCCGTTTGTGTCACTTGCTGCATAAGGATAAATTCCTATCGGACGGTCATTGCTGGTATATCCTCCATGACCTGGATTGATATACACTTTAAGGTCTTTCATCTTTATAGCATTTGCTGATAAACCCACCATCAACAAAGCAAATACTATTGCTAATATTTTTTTCATAATGCTCCCCTCTTATTATTCGTTTTCCGATACATTTATGACTCTCACCTGACCATTGATATCTGAATATACTATAGTCCCTATTGCAGAGGCACAACTTGCCTCCTCTGCCATTGACTGAGGTGTGGTCAATTCGGTTATACCTTTTGTTCTTAAATCTATTCCTATTAATTGGGAAGTTTCTACATGATAACCATCATTTGTACTTCTCGTTACCACTATGGTTGAATCATCATACCAAGTTGGATAAGAACCTTTTCCAATTTTCATTGCATTTCCACCATCTATATCACACGCGAAAACGCCCTTGTAAGGCACTGAAAATAGTATTTTCTTTCCATTTGGAGAAACTTTCACCCACATATAGCTGTGAGCATCTTCAATTGGCGTAATGGATGTTTCAATACCATCCTTTTCAACTATTATTTTATTATAGTCGCTATATGCATTGGGGGTTGAACTCTTTGTTATTTTAGTTATATTTTTCTTGCCAGATTTTATTAGAGCTCCGCCTTTTTGTGGTAGCACTTTCACTTCTTCTCGGCTCATTGGCAACACTTCTAATGTGCGGTCTGCTTTTATCTCATAACTTTTAAGATCGTGCATCATCATATGGTTTTCTCGTTTTGCGCAGCGATAATACACCTTTCCCTCATCATTGCTGAATAAAGCAGAAAATCCAGCACCATCCTCATTACTAAGTTCTATTACTTCATTTTTCTTAATCTGATATAGATTAAGTCCCTTATAGTCACTTGTCGTATAAAGGAGCATATCCCCTTCCTCACTTAATATTGGGTGATATGCGCCGGCAGGTATCAAAACATTATCCTTCTCTACCTTCAAGCTCGATGCGTTAAGTAGTCCGGTGAATGCCATCACAGCTCCTGCCAATAAAACGATCCTCTTCATTTTTATTTGAAATATATTTTAAGATAAATGCATAGCCGCACGGTATATACGGCTATGCATGGAATTTTTTATTAATGCTTTACAATTACCTTCTTAGCTATTATTGAATCATTGAATTTAACTCTAACGATATATGATCCTGCAGCAATTTCGCTTACATTAATAGCATTACCCTTCACTTGTGCCACAGTAGCTCCATTCTGAGAGATCAACTCCATTCCTTGGATAAGGCCATCAGCACTTGCTACGATATAATCTGAGGCAGGATTTGGGAACACTTTTATTGACGAAGCCAATGCGCTCTCCACTCCAGTATTAGCACCTTTTTTGATTAGGTTATCAAGCTTTATAGTTCCGCTCTGGCCCATTGGTGTTGAGTTTTGTACAAGTTTCAAGCCTGTGTATTTATACTGCTTTCCAGAATCAAGAGTAGTTAATGGAACTTCAAAATAATGCCATCCATTAAATGTTATCTTACAAAGTTCGACATATTTTATATCAGTATCCGAAGCAAATATTGCATAAAGAGTATGAGACGACATTTCTCCGAATACATGCGCCCCAAGTATATCACTGGAAGTAGCAGTTAGAGTATTTGAAGAATTCTCATAAGCGATTTCACCTCCCTCAGTTCCTATAAATGTGTAGGCCAAGCTCATACAGTTTGTTCCAAATAGCTTGTCGGTTGCTCCTGCTGTCACCGTAGATGATATATAATTATGACTGTTCACTTCATCCAAAGTGTATTTGCTTGCATCTTCAAAGTCATCAAATAAATCTCCGGTTTTTTCTGCCCCTGCATCCACAGCCTTAAAGGTTGCTGTTGATGCATTTTGCAATGTGATACCATCCTTATCAGCAAATTCTTTTGCAAATGTCACCGTATAAGTCTCTCCTATCTTTAAATCTGAGATAAATGGGATTCTCATATATCCATATGCATCTGTAATCTTATTATAGCGCATCTTTCGTGCATAGAGCGACATTGGCTCGCCGGCGGAATTCACTACAGTTACGTATTTCAATAAACTTGCTCCATCAAGAAGTTTATCTGTACGCAATTCAATAAATGTTCCTTTATAGTGGAACTCGTCGCCTTCTTTAGGGAACTGCCCAATAATCTGCATAAAGTTTCGGTCATTTGTCAAGAATGAGAATGTTACATCATTTGCCATTGGGGTTCCACCTCCATGCATTGCCGATTTGTCCAATGTTACTGTATATTTTGTACTGATACTATATGGATTCTTAGGCGTAAATATCATTCTATAATTTGAGTCTTCCCATGTAATTGTTCCTTCAACAGCTGGCGTTATTGAGAAGGCCTTTTCTACTGAAGCCTTATCCATGTCCCAATTAAAATTAAATACTATTGGAGCATTACAAAGCACAGCTGGGTCTCCTTCTTTCCATACTGGTGAATATGACACTACCACTGGAGCTGTGTCACGCACTTTATTCATCGCGATATTTGAATATGTCACTTCATTAGCCTTAACCACTACTGGAGTTTCAATATCATAATGCTTTGATTCAGACACCTTAACTGTATAGTTTCCAGGTGCTACATTCTTAAACAAATATACACCATTGAAATATGCATCCGTGGTATATGTTCCTACTGTTGCGCCATTAGAATCAAGCAATGTTACAGTTGCGCCACAAATTGGACTTTGAATATCTCTTCCAAACTTTAAATAAGACTCCGTGCGCAAAACTCTTGAATCAAATATGCTTCCAGTCACTACTCCAGTAGTCTCTCCATCCATTTCGAAGTAATCTTCTACTGCCTTCAAAAAATGCCATGCCTCAAGCCATTTGTATTCATTGTTCATCAAACGATATGTTTCTGGAATATAATCATGGAAAGAGCCTTCTGAAAGCATTGCTGGAATAGCTGTCACTCTCAACACGCCTAATCCTTGTGTTCCCCATGATGAATAGAAACTCCAATCTCCATATATATTTCCATCGTTTGTCCACACTGTCACTCCATTTTCATATAAATGAGGCAGAAGTAAAGTTGCAAGTTTATCTGAATTTGCGATTTGTGGTTGCCCAGTATATCCTCTGTAAAGCATCAATGGGAAGTTTACTCTATTTCCTGTTCCTGTTGCATTACTATGAATCGAAAAGAATATATCAGCACCACTGTTATTTGCTAGTCGTCCTATTGTTTCTAGGCCCAAATCATCATCTGTAGTATTAGTTACACGCGACATTGTTACCTTGCAACCTTTTGCTTGTAATAAATCTCTTAAAAATAGACCCTTATCTAGATTGGAATTTGACTCCCAGAATCCGTTTGGATCGCCCTGCGTAAATGGTGCGATTGTCACATTACGGTCATCGCTGTCATGTCCGCCATGTCCTGGATTTATATATACATGTACCTGCGATGGTTCCACTGCCATTGCCACATTGGCAACAGTTAATATCGTAAATAATAATATTGCTATCTTTTTCATTTCGTAGATTTTTTATTCAGCTATAGTCAATTCCATTTCAAATAAACGGCCATCTATTGTAGTATAGACTATCTTATGGCTGTCTTTTGCTACACTTGGCTGCATACTCATACTAGTTGGGCTTGTTAATTCAGTCTTAAAACTACCATCAGCTTTTAGAAGCATCAATTGTGATGATACATATTGATGACCGTCATCTTTTGCATTTTGTGCTACGATATAATCATTGCCATACCATTGAGGCATCTCATAATTCCCCAGTTTTGCAAGTACCTTCCCATTAATATCGGTTACAAATATACCACGTCCAGCCGCAAAAAAAGCTACTTTTTGTCCACTTGGTGATACTGAGGCCCATAGATATCCGGCAGTGTCACCGGCTGGAGAGAAGCGCTTCTCCACACCATTATTCATCACAACCAATTCACTCCCTTGAGTGAAAGCCACTAATTGAGTTGCTTTCTTTGTAGATGTTGTCTTGATTATCTTTTTCCCACTTACGTAAGATGCTACTCCTTTGCTGAGCACTGGCGTAACTTCCTCTCTGATATTTTCCTCGATTGTTACAATCTTCCCATTAGTTGGACTATAAACTTGAGCATTTCTGAATTTCAACTTATCCTTAGTAGTCTGCGTTGTAAAATAGGCAGTTCCGTCATTAGCCACCTTCGCATCCATTCCTGCTCTTTCGGCATCAGTAATTGTTGTTACCACATTATCGCCAAAATCATAAGATTTGAGTCCTTTGAAATTTGACCCAGTGAATAGCAAGGTATTGCCATCATCGCTCAATACTGGATAATAAGCATTGCTTACAACCCCCTTCAGCAGAGGCTCATTCTTTGCCACAGTCACTTGCTGTGCATTTGCCATTATGCATCCACAAAAGGCTAGTAATAGTAAAGTTTTTCGCATATCGTTTTGATTAATAGTTGTTTAAGCTTGAATAACAACCGGACAATAAGAGATAACAGTATTTACTTATCTTAAGCATTTTCGTAGCCTTCATGGTTATCTCAGGTTTCAATGTCGGTAATAGTTGTTTTCCGCGATAAATGGGATATAGCTTTAACCCTCATATATCGCTTCCATTCACAAAGATAGAATTTTATTCTCTATTTTTCCATTATCTGTCTTTTTTTAACCATACTTTCATTTACAAATTGCGGGGAGACTTATCGAAATGATAAGTCTCCCCGCATTATATCTAATTCAGATTGTTTCTTACATTAGGCCAAACATCGATGATGATGACGATGCTGCTTGTTCCAAGTATGCGTATATGCAACTTGCCACACCCACTAATATAATTCCTAATCCACAAATCACCATTGCCAATCGTTCGCTACAAGCCGACTTAAACGTAGGTATCACGCAGTCGTCTTGACGGATGAACATTGCCTTAACTACTAGTAAGTAGTAGTACAATGAGATAATTGTATTAATCAACGCAATCAACACTAGTATGTACATTGACATTTCACCAGTCTTTGTCGCTCCAACAAATATGAAGAATTTACTGAAAAATCCTGCAAATGGAGGGATACCTGCGAGAGAGAACATTGCTAGCATCATTGTGAATGACAACCATGGATTAGTTCTGCGCAATCCATTATAATCATCAATCATCACCTTGCCTGTCTTATTCTCTACTGCAGCGATAACGCCGAAGGCAGCTAAGTTAGATAGGATGTAAACCAATACGTAGAACATCAATGAAGTCAATCCCATTTCATTTCCTGCAATTACTCCAAGCATTATATAACCTGCTTGTGAGATTGAAGAGAACGCAAGGAAACGTTTGATATTACGTTGGCGAATTGCAAATAAGTTACCTATTGTAATTGTCAAGATAATCAACGCATATAGCATCCATTGCCACACTTGTGAATAAAGTGTTCCGAATGCTTGTGCCAAAATCACTAGGAATGCGAATGCAGCTGCGCCTTTTGAAATTACTGATAGATAGGATGTAACTGTTGTTGGTGCTCCTTGATATACATCTGCTGTCCATAAATGGAAAGGTACCAATGACAATTTGAATCCTATTCCTGCCATTACAAATGCAAGTGCTACAATCAATAGTGGTGTCATCTCTCCACCTATCAAAGATGTAGCGATTCCATCAAAATAAAGTGTTCCAGCGATAGCATAAACAAATGATAGACCCATCATAAAAATTGCTGATGAGAATATCGCTGTGAAAATATACTTAGCTGCCGCCTCGTGCGATTCATAACGCTTCTTTTCGAATGCGATAAGTGCAGCAAGAGGTAAAGAAGCTGTTTCAAGTCCTATTACAAACATCAAGAAATGGCGTGCTGAAATCATGAAGTACATTCCTAGAAGAGTTATTAACAATAACTCATAGAACTCTCCACGTCTCACTGTCATAAATTCGCTGTTTGTCCAACTTATTGATTGTATTAGCACAATTAGCATACCTATGTTCAAAATCACCTTTATTGCAGTTGTTGCTGGAGTGGTTTCGTACATTCCACCAAATATTGTACCACTGTTATAACAGAAGAATATGTTTGCTATGGTAAATAATCCGAAAGCTATGCATGAGAAGACTGGAAGCCCGCTCTGTGCTTTCTTCGACATAAATGTATCATAAAGAAACACCAGGACGAATACACAAAGCAATCCAATTTCCTGCGGCATCATTAAAAATTGAGAATAATCCATTTTTTCTTTTCTTTTTTATTTCTACACTTCAAATTACATAGCAAGCACCTTGATGATAGGCTCAAAACTATTTCGTATTATCTCGCTGAAGAAGTTAGGGAAGCATCCTATGGCTGCCACTGATACTATCAGTGTTACTGTTGATAGACGTTCATACCACACTGCATCTGTTAATGCCAAGTGATGTTCGTCTTGAACTGGGCCAAATAACATCTTTCCTACAACTCTCAAAATATAAACTGCTGTAATCACGATTGAGCAGCATGCCATAATCGTCAATACTCTGTGGAACATATCTGCATGTTCGAATGAACCTACAAATATTGTCATCTCTGCCACGAAACCACTCAATCCAGGCAATCCTAAGTTTGCTAGACCAGCTATCACATAGCAGACTCCAAGATATGGCATAATCTTCATCAATCCACCCATTTTGCGAATATCACGAGTGTGGGTACGTCCATAAATCATACCGATTAGAGCAAAGAATAAGGCTGTCATCAATCCGTGTGACAACATCTGCATGATTGCTCCTGTCATTGCCGTGGTGTTAAGCATTAAAATTGCGAAAAGCACCATACCACAGTGGCTCACTGAAGAATATGCGTTAATATATTTCAAGTCAGTTTGTACACAGGCACTGAATGCGCCATATACTACACTGATTCCTGTCAAAATCAAGAATATCCATGCTAGCTCATTTGCTGCATAAGGCATCAAGAATATTGAGATACGGAAGCATCCGTAACCTCCCAATTTCATCAATACGCCTGCGTGAAGCATTGACACTGCTGTTGGGGCTGAAGCATGACCATCAGGAGACCATGTATGGAATGGAAACATTGCGCCTAGAACTCCAAATCCCACAAATGTCATTGGGAATAAGAACAATTGCCAATTCTGTGGCACTGCATTGTTCTTCGCAATTTCAAGAAGATTCATGGTAAAAGCACCATCAGCCGATGAATGAAAGTAGATTCCTATAATTCCTAGCATCAAGAAAGCTGAACCACCCATAAGCATTAGGGTTAGCTTCATTGCTGAATAGTTCTTGTTTCCACTTCCCCAAACTCCAATTAACAAATACATTGGAATCAAAGCTACCTCATAGAACATGAACATTGTGAACATGTCGATTGAGATGAAGAATCCAAATACTCCAGTTGTTAACAACCAGAACCACATAAAATATTCTCTTGGTAGCGGATCAATTTTCCATGATGCGAATACCCCTGCAAATGCTATTATACATGACAAAAGTATCATTACCACTGATATACCATCTACTCCAAGTGCTAATTGTATATTTAATGGCTTAAACCACATCCAGTCGCCTCTGAATAGCATCTCTGATGTGTCGCCTGCTGCTCTCAGTTGCAAAAACTCCACAAGCAGATAGATACCTAGTAGCATAAGAGCTGAAGCTCCCACCACCGATATGGCTCTTACTTGCTTAACATTTTTGCATATTGCCAATCCTGCTAATGTTAGCAATGGAATTATAGCAAAATAAATTAATATATTTGACCAAATCATTTTTTCTTTGTATTAAGACCGTTGCTAAATTACATTATACATATCCCTGTGATGATTGCCAATATCAAGGCGCCAATCAAATATACGTAAACATAAGTCTGAATGCTTCCTGATTGCAATTTTCTTATTGCATAAGATGTTGAGTTTGTCACATTCGCAAACATGTTCATTGTACCGTCAATAACATTGCGGTCAAACCATGCCAATGGGCGTGATACTCTTTCAAATATAATCTTATGTGTGATGAACTGATAGAACTCGTCCATATAGAAACGATGGTAAGCTGCTGTCCAAAGACCGCGGAACGCATCTGCCATCTTTGTTGGCACTTCGTTTTCTTTTCTATATAGGATAGTTGCAAAAACAATTGATACAACGGCTACCACAACACTAGTTATTGCCACTCCGTAATTCATATGGTAATGAATTATATTACGATTGTAGGTCACGAAATCTCCAAAAGGAATTAAGCCTGCGAAGATTGACACTACCGAAAGGAATATTAATGGGAATGTCATTGTCATTGGTGCTTCATGTGGAGTATGATGTCCATAATCAGGATTATTCCACCAGAAGATTTTGTAATAGAGACGGAACATATAGAATGCTGTCATACCAGCTACAAATGTCATCCAAATACCCCAAAACATATTCTTCTCAAATGCTGCTACCAGAATTTCATCCTTGCTGAAGAATCCAGAGAATGGAGGAATTCCTGATATTGCAAGACAGCCGATCAAGAATGCGATATTGCATATTGGCATATATTTACGAAGACCACCCATCTTGCTCATTTCATTTGAATGAACAGCATGGATAATTGCACCTGCACACAAGAATAATAATGCTTTGAACATTGCGTGAGTGAACAAATGGAACATTGATGCCATATATCCGATTCCTTCATCAAGATGTGCGCTTGCCACACCTAGCGAAGTTATCATAAATGCTATCTGTGAAATTGTTGAGAATGCCAAGACACGCTTGATATCGCTCTGCACACATGCCACTGCTGCTGCGTAGAATGCTGTGAATGCTCCAATCACTGTAATGACAGTCATTGTGCCTTGTTCTAGACAGTATAATGGGAATAAACGTGCTATCAAATATACACCAGCCACAACCATCGTTGCTGCATGTATCAATGCTGACACTGGAGTTGGGCCCTCCATTGCATCTGGCAACCATATGTGCAATGGGAACATTGCTGATTTACCTGCACCTCCCACAAATATCAATGTCATAGCCCATGCCATTACTGAACAGCCCATAAATGTTGCGCCTCCTGCAGTTGCTATCATTGCGCCAGGGTTTTCAGTAAGTGTTATGAAATCAAATGTCTGTGTATAGAATGATATTACTAAGATACCGATTAAGAATCCTAAGTCAGCAAAACGAGTTACAATGAATGCTTTCTTTGATGCTGACACTGCAGCTGGCAATGTATAATAGAATCCAATCAATAAGTATGAAGAAACTCCCACAAGCTCCCAGAATATATACATCTGGAAAATGTTTGTTGCTACTACCAATCCAAGCATTGATAATGTAAATAATGATAGGAATGCGTAATAGCGCTGGAATCCTTTTTCTCCATGCATATAGCCCAAGCTGTAAAGATGCACCATAAACGACACTGTTGTGATTACGATGAGCATCATTGCTGATATAGGGTCTAATAATATTCCAAGTTTGATTATAAGAGTGTCTGTAAATTGTAACCATGTCATATTGTATGGCTCAAGTTGCTGGCGCACTCCGTCAATTATCTGGCCTTGTGATGTCCCGAAGAAATAGGTCAAGGCAATAGCATAGGCAATTACAGTATTTATACCGTTAACCGTGGTAGCTATTATTCCTGCCGTCTTTTCCTTCATTTTCATTCCAAGCAGTCCCAAGAACAGGAACATAAACGCTGGAATGACTAATATCGCTAGTGAATATGAGAAATCCATAAATCTTAAAATTTCATTTTAGTAAGTTCACGAATGTCTATATTCTTAGCTATACGGAACACATTGATGATTATTGCTATTACCAATGCGGTTTCGGCTGCTGCGATTGCGATGGCAAACAATGAGAATATCATGCCTTCCATCTCACCCGGGAACAAAAAGCGGTTAAACACAACAAAGTTAATATCAACTGAATTGAGCATCAATTCTAATGATATTAAGATTGCAATCATATTTTTGCGGGTAATGAACCCATAAACTCCACAGCAGAACATTATCAAACTGGGGATTAGATACATCAAAATTGTCAAATCCATATCTTTTTATCGTTTACGGGCAACTAATATACCTCCGATTATACATGCTAATAACAGGATACTGATTGCTTCAAATGGTAGAAGATAACCCAGCTTTTCCGTACTCAACAATGCGGCACCTATCTTATTGATTGTAACATCAATACTTTGGTTTGCTAGCTGACTGCACCAACCATTGTAAGTAAACAATGAATATCCACACACTAACGCTCCTAAAATGGCCGCGCTTAATCCTAACATCCGCTTGTTAGATGTCAGTGGCTCAGATGACTGTCCTGGTTTTCCGGTAAGGAATATTGCAAATACGAACAACACTAGAATACCTCCCGCATATACCGCCAACTGCACTGAGCCTAGGAACTCATATCCCATTTGGAAATATATCCCGGCCGTCGCAAATAGCACGAAAAGTAAATATGTTGCCGCACGTAATATCTTACCTGTGGTCACAGTCAGTACCGAGAAGACGATAATTGCTAGCGCAATTATGAAATACACAATAATATTTCCTACTGATTCCATATTTAATTATTTTCTTTATTTTTTTCTTCGTTGTTGGCTAGCGCTTGTGGTGCCTCTGCCTTTGGTGCTGCCACTACAACTGGCTCTTCTTTTTCTGGAAGATAGTTTAGTTGCTTTACCAACTTCGAACGAGTAAAGACTGCTTGCTCAAAGTCATTGGTAAATTCGATTGCATCATGTGGACATGAGGTTACACATAACATACAGAAAGTACAACTTCCTAAGTCGTAAATGTATTTGTCAAGCTTTCTCTTCTTCTTTCCATCAGGTAATTCAACCATTTTGGTATCTATACGGATGGTGTCGTTTGGACAGTTAATCTGACAGAGACCACACGCTATACACTTGTGATTACCCTCTGCGTCATACTTCAAAGATAAAGTGGCCCTGAAGCGATCCGCAATTTCCAAAGTTTCTCTATTCTCTGGATATTGCGCTGTAATTTTGGGAGTCACGAGCTCTTTTCCCGTCACTTCCATCCCTTTTAATAGGCTCCTCGCTCCTTGAAAGAGAGAAGAGAAATATTCCTTAATACTCATAGATAAGTTTGAACTTATAAAACATATACATACCGATTCTTTCTACTATATCTGCAAAGGAGTTCGGTATTTCTACTCCTTTTTTATCTTTCAACTTGTCCTCCCACGATATCCAAAAGTTCCGTGGTAATTCCTTGCTGGCGTAATTTATTATATTCGAGTTGCAAATCGTCAAGCAGATTCTTTGCATTATCGCTCGCACTCTGCATGGCCATAACGCGGGCTGCCTGCTCCGAAGCATTATTCTCAGTGAATATATCTTGCATCGTAGCTAGGATGTGAAGCGGCAACACGCAGTTGAATATGGCATTTGCGTCTGGCTCGAACAAACATGGCTCAAATTTGCGATGTTTCTCAGAACATGTAGCCACAAGTGCTTCATATGACACAGGCAAAAGCTGATCTACTTGCAATCTCTGATGGCTAACGCTTCTATAATGCATATACACTACTCGCACCTCATCCACTTCTCCACTTAAGTAAAGTTTCTTAAGTGTCTCTGTGAATTGAGCTACTTCTTGCAATGTGCTGCGGGTATTCAGTTCTGTAACTCCTTGCACTACCACCCCATCACCTTCAATCTTTTTCACGGCCTTATTCATCTTCTTCCCTATTGGAAAAAGTTTGATTTCAACCGACGAGCCACACTGAGAACGCACTTGGCTAATGCATTCATTAAGACTCTTAAAGATATTGATATTGTAGGCTCCGCACAGGCCGTCATCTGATCCAAATACTACAAATGCCATCTTTTTCACCTCACGAATTTCTATCAACGGAGAAGAGAAATTTCCATCCGTTGCCAATAAATGGCCAATAATCGACTGCACTTGATTACGATATGGCAACAGACGCTTAAGTGCTTGTTCATACTTATGCATCTTTGCCGACGAAATCATCTTCATAGCTCCTGTGATTTTCTCAGTGGACGCTACCGAGCCGATTCTTCCTTTTAATTCGCGTAATGTTGACATCCTTTATATTTATCAAACTCTATATTTACTCGTTATCTGTTTTGCTTCTTCTTCAAGAATCGCTGTTACGGTATCATTAATTACTCCGCTCTTCAACACGTCTAATACGTCTTTTTGATGCTTTGCTCTTAATATTTCCATATATAGTTTCTCGAATTCTGCAACTTTATCCAATGGTACATCGCTCAATAAACCATGGGTTCCACAATAGATTACAGCTATTTGTTCTTCTACTGGGCATGGCTCATATTGTGGTTGTATCAATAGGCGCTCGTTCTTACGTCCCTTGTCAATAGTTCTTGCAGTTACAGGGTCTATATCGCCACCAAATTTAGTGAATGACTCTAGCTCACGGAACTGTGCTTGATCAATCTTCAAAGTTCCTGCCACCTTCTTCATTGACTTAATCTGAGCGTTACCTCCTACACGTGATACTGAAATACCTACGTTGATAGCTGGTCTGACACCGTTATTAAACAAGCCAGTTTCAAGGAATATCTGACCATCAGTGATAGAAATCACATTGGTTGGGATATATGCTGATACGTCTCCAGCTTGCGTTTCAATAATTGGAAGAGCTGTCAATGAGCCACCTCCCTTTACTAGAGGCTTCATTTCCTCAGGAAGATCGTTCATACTTGCTGCTACTTCTTGATTATCAATAATCTTAGCAGCTCTCTCCAATAAACGTGAATGTAAGTAGAAAATATCTCCAGGATATGCTTCACGTCCCGATGGGCGTTTCAAAATCAATGACAACTCACGGTATGCGACTGCTTGTTTTGACAAGTCATCATATACAATAAGAGCATCACGTCCTGAATCACGGAAATATTCTCCAATTGTTGCTCCTGCAAATGGGGCATAATATCTCATTGAAGCAGAATCAGCAGCCGTAGCAGCCACTACCACAGTGTAATCAAGTGCGCCATGTTCGCGCAGTTCGTTTACTGTAGCAGCCACCGAAGATGCCTTCTGTCCTATTGCCACATAAATGCAATATACAGGATTTCCTGCTTCATAGTTACCTTTTTGGTTGATTATTGTATCAATCGCGATAGCTGTCTTACCAATCTGACGGTCCCCAATGATAAGCTCACGTTGACCACGTCCTATTGGGATCATGGAGTCAATTGCTTTAATACCTGTCTGCAAAGGTTGCTTTACTGGCTGGCGGAAGATTACTCCAGGGGCTTTACGATCAAGGGGTAAACGCACCAATTTTCCATCAATTGGTCCTTTACCATCAATTGGCTCACCTAGAATATTGATTACGCGGCCTAATAGACCTTCACCAACTTCTATAGAGGCAATCTTTCCCGTGCGGCGCACTGTCATATTCTCAGTCACCTTATTCACATTGTTGAGCAGAATTACTCCAACATTGCTTTCTTCAAGGTTCATAGCCACTCCCGTACTGCCGTTCTCAAATTCAACGAGCTCATTTGCTTTGACATTTTCCAGTCCATAAACATGTGCTACGCCGTCTCCTACCACAAGCACGGTGCCAACCTCTTCAAACGATGCCTTTGAATTGACTTCGCTAAGTTCTTTTTTTAATATATCTGATACCTCGCTTGGATTTATCATCTCTCTTTATTACTTAAGAGTTTTAAACGCAATTTCTTTAATTCATTCATAATAGAGGTATCAAGAACCATCGAATCAACTTTCACGATAAATCCCCCCAATAATTCAGGGTTCACCGTTACACTTGTTTCAAGTGTTTTATCTTGAAGTTGCTTCTTTACAACCTCCATTATCTTGGCTATTTGTTCATCCGACAATTTCGTTGCCGTAATGATGTCAACAAGCGCTATTTTATTTGCCTCACGATAAATTTTCTCATAAGACAATGCTATTTCGCGCATGAAGTTTTCACGGTTGTGTTTGATAACCAGCAGTATGAACTTGTCGAAGCAGCCTCCTTGAGTTGCTCCAGAAGCCGACAGTAACACTTTTTCCTTATCAGACAAAGCTACAAACGGATTGTCAACCGTAGGTGCCAATACTGGTTCATTAGCATAGCTCTTTGACAATTGTTGCATCTCAGCATACACCTCTTTAGCTACGCCTTCTTCTGTTGCGTACTTATAAAGTGCTTTTGCATATCGATTCGGAATAAGTCCTTCATTCATAATTGCTTAGTTTTTAGTCTCAACCTCATTCAATAATTTATCCACTAAGTCAGCTTGAGCCTTGTCTTCCGACAAATTCTGCCTTACTATTTTCTCTGCAATATTTAATGCAAATTGGCTCACCTCTTGGCGGAATTGCAATTCAGATTCCTTGCGTGATTGCTCGATGGCAACCTTGGCTGCATCCATAACTTTCTGAGCCTCTATTGCTGCGGCTGCTTTCGCATCCTCAATTATTTGAGACTTCATTTTTGCTGCCTCACGTAAGATTTCCGCTTGCTGCTTTTGAGCTTCGGTTTTATATTTATCAGCCTCGCTCTTGGCGTTTTCTAATTGTTCTTTAGCATTTTGGGCATATTCTATTCCTTTATCAATAAAGTCGGCTCTTTCCTCCATACTCTTAATGATAAATGGCCAAGCGTATTTACCTAGGATAAACACCAATAAGGCAAATACCACAAACATCCAAAATACTAAGCCAAACTCAGGCGAGAACAGTTCCATGTGTGTGCCTTATTAGATAAATAATGCTAATACACAAACGATTACTGCGAACAATGCAACACCTTCTACAAGGGCAGCGATTACAATCATATTGCTACGAATGTCGCCTGTTGACTCTGGTTGACGTGCAATAGCTTCCATTGCAGATGCACCAATCTTACCGATACCTAGTCCAGCGCCAATTGCTGCGATACCTGCTCCAAAACATGCTCCTAATTTGTCTAGTCCTAGAGACTGAGCTGCTTCAGCTGCTTGTGCTAAAATCATTCCTAACATAATTTATAAAATTAAAAGGGTTAATATTTTTTATTTATTTTTCTGTTTCTACTTCTTTATGTTTATGTCCCTCTTGTGCCAATGAGATAAACAACGCTGAAAGCATCGTGAACACATAGGCTTGGATGAAACTAATCAATGTGTCTATTACCAACATAAACAATGAGAATGCTACTGAAAATACCGTTGTTACTCCTGCTATTGCTGCTCCAAATGCTCCGAAGATGAAAATAAGCAGAGTCAAAGAAATAACGATAATATGTCCTCCCATCATGTTAGCAAAAAGACGTACCATCAAGGCTGTTGGTTTAGTAAATATCCCAAACAACTCTATCATTGGCATAATTGGTAGTGGCACTTTTAACCACCATGGAACATCGGGCCAAAAGATTTCCTTCCAATAATGCTTAGTTCCAAAAATATTTGTTATAACGAATGTACAAAGTGCAAGCACCATTGTAATTGCTATATTACCTGTCAAATTTGCTCCTCCAGGGAATATCACCATCAGACCTAATAGGTTCATAGTGAATATAAAGAAGAACACGGTCAACAGATATGGCCCAAATCTCTTGGATTGGTCGCCCAACGTAGGTTTTATCACCGAAGTATAGATAAACTCTACGAGAGCTTCCATAATAGCGGTACCTTTACGTGGCGCTTTCATCTTATTGCGCTTATACCATCTTACCACACTGAATGTGCAGAACATTACCACTAATGCAGATATTATAAGTGCAAATACATTCTTAGTGATTGAAAAATCCCATGGGTGATATTCCACCATCGTGCCATTCGCTCCTGGCTTCTCTCCCACAATTTTATCCTTATATGGACCTTCGTGAGGTATTTTAAATCCGTCGTAAGAGTCACCACCAGTCACGCGCGCCGAGCTAAACATATGCACATTTCCTTTATAGTCGACTACTATTACCGGTAATGGTATGCGCAAATGATGTGAAAACGGCACCTCCCATCCGTATTTATCACCTAGATGTTCAAAGATCAATCCTTTGGCATCAACACTCTTAGAAGTCTCTTTTGCACTTGCTCCAAATGAGCTCACAGCAAAGACTATCACAAGAGTTAATAATATGGTTAGAACCTTTTTCATAACAGATTCAATATAAACATACCGACACTATGTTCTTATTTACGTCAGCAATACCCCCCTTGATGTCAATTTCACACTCTTTTCCGCTTGCATCACGATAAGTGAGCTTACCTCCAACAAGAGCTGATATCAAAGCTGCGTGGTTTTCTAGAACTGTAAACAATCCTAATTCACCCGGCATTGTAACACTTTCTACACTACCAGTAAATTCCACCTTTTCTGCCGATATAATATTTAGCGTCATTGCTATTTATTTTAATTATTTGCCGATTTCAGCAAGCATCTTCTTGCCCTTTGCAATTGCATCGTCTATTGTTCCTACATTCAAGAATGCTTGTTCTGGATATTCATCCATTTCTCCATTTAGGATCATCTTGAATCCTCTGATGGTTTCATTCAATGGAACCATCACACCTGGAAGTCCTGTAAACTGCTCTGCAACATAGAATGGTTGAGACAAGAAACGTTGTGCACGACGAGCGCGTGATACAACTTGCTTATCCTCATCCGACAATTCATCAACACCAAGGATGGCTATGATATCTTGCAACTCATTATATTTTTGGAGAAGTTTTTTAACGCTTTGAGCCACTTCATAATGCTCTTCACCAATGATGTGTGGATCAAGCATACGTGAAGTTGAATCCAATGGGTCAACAGCAGGGTAAATACCAAGCTCGCTGATTTTACGGCTTAGCACAGTCGTTGCATCAAGGAAGCTGAATGTTGTTGCTGGAGCTGGGTCTGTCAAGTCATCTGCTGGCACATAAATTGCCTGAACTGAAGTAATACTTCCTTGCTTAGTTGAAGTAATACGTTCCTGCAATGCTCCCATTTCAGATGCTAGAGTTGGCTGATATCCTACTGCAGATGGCATACGGCCTAGAAGAGCTGACACCTCTGATCCAGCCTGAGTAAAGCGGAATATATTGTCGATAAACAACAAGATTTCCTTTCCTCCTCCATCTTGGTCACGGAATTGCTCTGCTACCGTTAGTCCTGATAGAGCCACACGAAGACGTGCTCCCGGTGGTTCATTCATCTGACCGAACACCAATGTACCTTGTGAATTATTGACTTCATTCATGTCAACATCCTCAAGATTCCATTCGCCTTTCTCCATGCCTTCTTGGAATTTCTTTCCATATCTGATAACTCCGCTTTCAATCATTTCACGAAGCAAATCATTACCTTCACGGGTACGTTCTCCCACTCCGGTGAATACAGAAAATCCATTATGTCCGTGAGCTATATTGTGGATAAGCTCCATAATCAACACTGTCTTACCTACTCCGGCGCCACCAAACAATCCGATTTTACCTCCTTTTGAATAAGGTTCAAGCAAATCGATTACCTTAATACCCGTAAATAAGATTTCAGAGCTTATAGACAAGTCGGCAAATTCAGGAGCCGGTTGATGTATTGAGCGTCTTTCACCTTCTTGTAATGCTGCAAGGTGATCGATTGGTTGGCCTATTACATTCAGCAATCGTCCTTTCACTTGCTCGCCTGTAGGCACAGATATGGGGGTCCCCATATTCTTTACTTGCATACCACGTTGCAATCCGTCAGTACTTTCCATAGCCACACATCGCACTGTATCTTCTCCGATGTGTTGTTCTACTTCAAGAATCAGCTCAGTACCATCTTCTCTAACGACCTTCAAGGAAGTGTAGATTGCTGGCACCTCGTTGCCTTCTCCAGCGAAGGTAACATCGACTACTGGGCCGATTACTTGCGCTATTTTTCCAAAATTATCGCTCATAATCACGAAATCTATTGGTTTATATTTTTTCTTTTTTACTTAATCCTTAGAAATGCAAACCGTACATCACAATGATAGTCATCAACACTAGGTTGAATAATCCTATCGGCATCAGATATTTCCATTCCAATGCAAGCATTTGGTCAATTCTGATACGTGGGAAAGACCACTTGAACCAAATAATTACGAATGAAATGAAGAATGCCTTACCTAGGAACCACACTACTGATGGTATATAGTCCATAATAGCATTGAAGCCTTCCCATCCTGGCACATGGAATGGCATCCATCCGCCTAAGAACATTAATGAGGCAATTCCCGATACGATAAATAGATTTAGGTATTCTGCTAAATAGAAGAATCCGAAGTGAATACCTGAATATTCTGTATGATAACCAGCTGTCAACTCATGTTCAGCCTCTGGCATATCAAATGGACCACGGTTAGTTTCAGCTGTTGCTGCTATCAAATACACGATGAATGCTATGATTGCTGGAATGTGGCCTTTAAAAATAAACCACATATCCTGTTGAGCTGCAACTAAGCCTGTTATCGACATCGTTCCCGACATCACTACTATTGTCAAGATTGATAATCCTATTGACAATTCATAACTTACCATTTGCGCTCCACTACGCATTGCACCAATCAAAGTATATTTATTATTACTTGACCATCCGGCTAGCAATATTCCCAACACTCCTATTGAAGATGCTGCAATCATGAAGAAAATACCGATATTGAAATCAATAATTTGCAATCCATTTCCCCATGGTAATGCCGCAAATGATAACATTGAAGCAATAATCACTAAATATGGAGCTAGCGCAAATAAGAATCTATCAATATTCTCAAGTCTGATAAGCTCTTTGATTAGAATCTTGAACATATCGGCAATACTTTGCAATATCCCCCAAGGTCCTACACGCATCGGGCCTAAACGACATTGGAACCATGCGCACAACTTACGTTCATAAAATATATAGAATAATGCAAGCACCGCATAAACTAGCAATAATGCTACTCCTATGAGGACACATTCTATCACTGTGGCAGCCCACATTGGCATCACACTTAACAAAAGGTCGTTAAACCAGGTTGTGACTATTTTAAAGTCGAACATATCTTTATTAATTCTTAATTACTACTCTAATTATCTGTCGATATCTGGAATCACGTAGTCAAGTGATGCCGTAATGGTGATTAAGTCTGCAATCTTACCATTCTTACATGTCAAGTCAATTGCTCCCACCAAATTCAAGCAAGGGCTATTGAAGTGCATTCTATAAGGAGTCTTTTCTCCTGTACTTTCAATATACACGCCAAATGCTCCACGACTTGCTTCCACTTGTTGGAACCAATGTCCTGCAGGTAGTTTGATAATCTTTGGCACTTTAGGTGCGCTGATTTCATTTTCCTCCTCTTTTTCAAGCATATCGCATAATTGTTCTAGCAAATGAACGCATTGCTCTATCTCTCGCATTCTTACCATATATCTTGCGAAGCTGTCTCCCTCTTTTTCAAGAACTACATCAAAATCAAGCTCTTTATATATAGAATATGGAGAATTCTTACGCACGTCGCAATTCCAGCCTGTCGCACGGCCTGAAGGTCCAGTTACACCATAGCTGATAGCATCTTCTTTACTTAATACACCTACGCCCTTTGTACGGTTTTGAGCGATAACGTTGCCTGTAAACAGCTTGTGATATTCTTTCAATCGTTTTGGCATAATTGCACATAGCTCACGCACATCCTTAATAAAGTCAGGGTGAACATCTGCAGCAATACCTCCAATCACATCATAATGTAGTGACATTCTAGCGCCACAGGTCTTTTCAAAGATGTCTAATATTTGCTCACGCTCACGGAAGCCATAGAAGAATGCTGTTGTTGCACCCATATCCATTGTCATACATCCGTAAGAAAGCAAGTGAGATGAAAGACGCATCAATTCGTCCATCATTACACGTATAACTTGTACTCTATGAGGCACTTCCAATCCTAATGCTTTTTCAACACACATACATAGACAATGACGGTTTTGATGAGCCGACATATAATCCATACGGTCTGTGAACATTAGAGTCTGAGGATAGGATTTTACCTCACATAGTTTTTCTATTCCACGATGAATATATCCAGATACTGGAACTACCTTCAACACGGTTTCTCCGTTTAGAGCAGTACGTAAACGCATTACACCGTGAGTTGATGGGTGTTGTGGACCGAAATTCACAACATAGTCGTCATCTGCGAATATTTTATATTCTTTCTTAACCACATTTCCTTTCTCATCTTCAACACAAGTAAATGAGTCATCTTCATTTTCCTCTTCTTCCATGCGGATTGGGTTAATTTCTGGATTTGCATCATAGTCTTTTCTCAAAGGATAGCCTACCCAATCTGTACGCATAAATAGACGTCTCATATCAGGGTGACCTATAAATACAATACCGTATAAGTCAAATACTTCACGTTCTTGAATCAAAGCTACACTCCACAAGTCACTCACGCTGTGAAGCATTGGATTCTCACGGTCGGTAGTTTCTACTTTTACTGAAATATGTGCTTGAGTAGCTGTAGAGGTTAGATAATAAACGCAACCTAGTGTTTCTTTCCAATCTACACCAATTACTGCTACTAGATAATCGAAACCCAAATCAGCATTCTTCTTTAATTGCTCCGCAAGACTATGCCATTCCTTGTCTGCGACTTTCACGCATAGAACTTCGCCTTCTTCAAATTCGGCTGAAGGACATAGTGAGCTGATTTTTTCTTTTAATTCCACCATATATAATATGTGATATTTTTCTGATTAGTGTTTTGCTCTCGTTTATTTCATTGCTTCAGCATCTTCTGGATGCTTTTCAAGGAAATCTTTTATCTTCTCTTGACGGTTAACTCCACCAAAGAAACGCTCTACTTTAACTTTGCGTTGTAACTGCATAAGTCCGTAGAACATTGCCTCTGGACGAGGAGGGCAACCTGGGATAAAGACATCTACCGGTAATATTTGGTCGATACCTTCTACAACACAATAGGATCCCTTGAATGGTCCGCCTGATACAGCGCAACCTCCGCAGGCAATCACATATTTTGGCTCAGCTAATTGCTCGTATAAACGACGAAGCACAGGGGCCATTCTATGTACGATAGTTCCCTGCACCATTATATAGTCTGCTTGACGAGGTGAATTACGAGCTACTTCAAAACCGAATCTTGCCATATCATGGCGAGCAGCTCCGAGGTGCATGAATTCAATTGCACAACAGCTTGTTCCAAAGCACAAAGGCCACAATGAATTTGCGCGGCCCCAATTTATAAGTTTGTCAAGCGTGCCTACTACTACGTTTGCTCCACTTGCATTGAGTTCTTCTACTAGACCATTGATATATTCATTGTCTTTGAAGTCCTCGGTCTTCATTCCCTTTATCTTTACTTCCATTCCAAGGCTCCTTTCCGCCATGCATATACAAGGCCTAAGATTAGTACACTTAAAAATATTCCAACGCTGATCAGCGCAGATGTTCCTAAGCTCTTACAAACTACAGCCCAGGGGAATAAAAACACTGTTTCTACGTCGAACATCAAGAATAAGATTGCAAACAAGTAATAACCCACCTTGAACTGCATCATACTCTCTCCACGAGTAGGAACGCCACACTCATAAGCTTTTCCCTTTTGGGTAGTGAATGATTTTGGCGAGATTAGTCCGGCAATAATCATAGCTGCTGCTACCAAACCGATACCGGTAAGTAATGCAACAACCATTAAAGTCGTACTTTGAATTCCGAATACTGATGACTCCATAAAATATTATTAACTCAATTTATATTTTTTTCTAAAACAAGAATGAGCCTTTCTCGATTTCTAATCACCGACAGACTCATTTATTCGTAGTTTTCCTCATTTACATCTACACCTTTAGCCATTCCAAGAATCTCTTGAAAGCCCAAGCTAGAATCGTATGGATAGATATATAGAAGATACATTGCGTCTAGTTTTTACAAATAAAACTCATTTTCAAAGCCTTATTCACTATTGACTTTTCTTCAAGTCTCATTTTTAAGCAGTGCAAATATACAAAATCTTTTAATTTTATTGCTATTACTAACTTTTTAATAATATCTATATTTTCTGGCAAGAATCACTTCAAAGTTGGTTATTTACTCTTTTTGAACTTTATCTTCATTTGTTTTCTAATAAAAGTCACTATGTTTTGTATCATTTTTCTTTTTCTCATTCCACTATGTTAATCACTACTTTTAGTGATTGTGCAAAAAAACTCAAAGACTTACCTTTGCAATATCATTGTGATTAATATGTGTTTTTTAAATTCTTATAATAAAAAGGTTCTCTCCCTACTTTTTTTCTGCAGTCTGTCATTGCACTCTTTTGCTGTAACAGATAGCTTGTATTCTGCGAAAGATTCCACAATTTTGCTTAATGACATTTCCGTCACTGCAATCAAACAAGGACTGAATCTCCAAGGGTTAGCTATTCCATCCACCATAATCGGACAAAAAAACATTGAGCAGTTTAACCTCCAATCAGTAAAAAGCGTAAGTGAAATTGCTCCAAATTTCTATGTCCCAGACTATGGCTCACGCATAACATCTTCAATATATGTCAGAGGATTAGGCACTCGTATCGATCAACCAATCATAGGGCTGAATATCGACAACGTTCCTATTATGGATAAGAACAACTATGATTTTGATATTGCCGACATTGAGCGCATTGAGATGCTTCGCGGTCCTCAAAGCACACTTTTCGGAAGAAATACAATGGGGGGACTCATTAACATTTACACCATTTCGCCACTATCTTTTCAAGGGACTAGGTTTATGGCTGAATATTCCTCAGGCGTGACATTTAAAGCATCCATCTCCCACTATACCAAAATAAAGCCCAACTTTGGAGTTGGCATTTCAGGCTATTATACTTCTTCAAACGGATTTTTCACTAATGAATATAATGGGGAAAAATGTGACCATGAGAAACAAGGTAGTGGCCGCATAAAGCTCCAATGGCGTCCATCAGCAGCTCTAAGCATAGATAATGTATTCTTCTTCTCAATACTTCGACAAGGAGGATATCCTTACGAATCATTAGCTAGTGGAAAGATTAGATACAACGACACCTGCTTTTATCGTCGAACAACTTTTAATGATGGCCTCACAATCAATTGGAGAAATGACAAGTTTACTCTTTCAAGCATCACTAGTTATCAATATATAAATGACAACATGACGCTTGACCAGGATTTTCTACCTATTCCATATTTCACCCTCACTCAAGCAAGGAAGCAACACACCATCACACAAGATTTAGTGATAAAAGGTGAAATAAATAAAAAATACAAATGGCTTGTTGGAGCTTTCGGATTCTATAAGCATCTTGATATGGATGCGCCTGTCACATTTAAAGACTACGGCATAGAATCTCTTATTGAAAAGCACCGCAATGATGCGAATCCAGACTATCCAATTAAATGGGACGAGAGACAATTCGTTTTATCCAGCAATTTCTCTACCCCAAACTATGGATTGGCCGCCTATCACCAATCTACATATAAACTTGAAAATTGGACTTTCAATGCTGGAGTTCGTTTCGACTTTGAGGAAGCTAAGCTCAATTACAAAAGCTACAGCAATACTAGCTATACTACTTATAAGGCCATTGATAATACTGTTTTTTCTACAACTAAAGTTGACATTAACGACGGCGGCAATTTGAATAAATCATTTTTTCAGATTTTACCGAAAATATCGGCTTCCTACACTCTTCCAATGCCTTCACCGTCAAATATATTTATCAGTATTTCAAAAGGATATAAGGCGGGAGGATTCAATACTCAAATGTTCTCCGACGTTCTACAACAAAAAATAATGGGACTTATGGGATTGTCTATGAGCTACGATGTAAATAAAATCGTTAGTTACAAGCCTGAAAAAAGTTGGAATTTTGAAGTTGGCTCACACATTGAATGCTTTGACCGCAAAATACAAACGGATATTTCTCTTTTCTATATAGACTGTACGGATCAGCAGCTCACTGTTTTCCCGGCGGGTTCCACAACTGGCCGAATAATGACTAACGCTGGCCAGACACGCAGCTTTGGAGGTGAATTAGCTATTAAAGCGCGACCAATATCTAATCTGGAGGTCAATGCAAGTTATGGATACACTAATGCTAAGTTTATTGAATATAATGATGGTCGTTCTGACTATAAAGGTAATTTTGTGCCATATGCGCCACAAAACACATTATTTGGAAGCGTTTCCTATCGTTTGCCAATACGCACTGACTGGCTGCATTCAATCACATTCTCGGGAAATGCTAAAGCTGTAGGAAAAACATTTTGGGATGAGGCAAATACTGTATCTCAGAACTTTTATGCTACACTTGGCGCCTCAATCAGATTTGAAAGCAATAGGTATTCACTTGATTTATGGGGACAAAACCTGTCAGACACTAACTTTCACTCCTTCTATTTTGTTTCTATTGGCAACGCATTCCTTCAAAGAGGTAAACCTAGGCTTTTAGGAGTAACACTTAGGGTGAAGATTTAATTCGCTTACTATAACATTAATATAAATACAAATTCAAAACTTATGAAAAATCTATTTTCATTATTTACTCTCGCAATTTTGCTTCTATTGACTTCATGCGGAAACGATGAAGTTAAAAGCACTCGTTCTTTCACTTCAAATATGGTAAACACAGTGGTTAGCACAGGTGGTGCCGTTCAAGCATTCGATGGTCAATATATGTTTGAAATTGATAATGTTAAGAACACTATGGATATTACAGCTAAAGGCGTTAAATTCAGTCCAAATATGCCTGCTGTTACTTTTGTTTTGAAGAATGTTCCTTTCACGCTCGACAATAAGGGATATAATCTTAACGCACAAAACATTGTACCTGAAGTAGATGGAACTGCTATGGCACAATATACAATTACTCAACTTACTGGACGTATGTTCCCTCAAACAACTGTTGACCAAACTACTTTCGCTGATCAAGTATCTCTTTCATACACTTTGACAAGCGGAACAAAAATTAATGCGGCTACTCAATCTATGAGCTTCTTGTTCAACACTACTACAACTGTTAACATGGGCCCAACAAGCTATACTAATCAAACTTCACTTTATACTTTAAACATTAACGCATCCTCAAGCAAAGCTTCTTTGATTATAGTAGGTGCAAAATTCGCTGACAAGATGCCAGCTATGAACATGGCATTCACTGATATGACTCTTACTCCTACAGCTACAGGATTTAAGGTTGAAAAGGCTTCATTAGTTCCTAACATCCTAGGAAATGATGGTTCATTAACACCTTTCCCTTCTTATACTATCACTAACCTTGTAGCAACGGTTGTCAACAACAAGCTTACACTAACTTTCACCTGCACAATCACTGCTACAGGTAGCACAGTAGCTGGAAGCTTTAATGTATCTGCTTCGGCTACATTGTTCCCAACCTCTTCTGTAAATTAACATTAAAAGTTCACAGACATAACATCACGGAAGGACAATAACAAATCTGTTATTGTCCTTCTTTTATATTTTCTTTAATAAATTTTATTATAAGTATCGCACCTCGTTTGTCTCTTAATTCAAAACTTTGAAGTAATTTAGCACAATATTTTTCTTAAATGGATTTAGACAATCAATATAACGAAGCGGCTATTATCACAGAATTGCGAGATCCTGCTACATGTAGAAGTGCCTTCAATAAAGTTATTCGGCATTATTCCGAACCACTTTATTGGCAGATTCGTCGTATGGTTATCGATCACGACAACGCCAATGACGTTCTTCAAGACACTTTTATAAAGGCATGGACCAATATTGAAAATTTTAGAGGAGACGCTAAGCTTTCAACATGGCTTTATAAGATTGCCATTAATGAATCCATTACTTTTATTAATAAAGAACGAAATAAAAGCACCTCATCGATAGATGATGATGCTTTCCTCTTAAATAATCTCGAAGCAGATGAATGGTTTGATGGTGATGAACTAAAAATTCAACTTCAGAAAGCCATTAATGATTTGCCTGAAAAACAGCGCTTGGTTTTTAATATGAGGTATTATGACGAAATGAAATATGAAGATATGTCTGAAATACTTGGCACTTCTGTCGGAGCATTGAAAGCATCATATCATCATGCCCTAAAAAAAATTGAGTCATTTTTTTCTGACTAACATTAAACCTTTTAATCTTTTTCTAGTCTTATTATCGAAATGAACAAAGAAGATTCTAACATATTATCTAAGATTGGCAAAGACTCTGGATTTAAAGTACCGGAGAATTACTTTGATAACTTTGCTGCCAAGATGGAAAAATCACTTCTCGAAAAAGAATTTGTGCCAGTGATAAAGCCATCTCTTTGGCATCGTGCTCGTCCATATGTCTATCTTGCAGCTATGTTCGCTGGAATATGGTGTATGATGAAAATGTTCAATGGAATTAAGGGTGCTACTGAAAATGGAATCTACAACCCTGAGATTGTTGCTGGATTCAAAAATGATGCAAATGTTGATGACTTCATGCTTAATGGCAATGTTTCCGAATATGATATTATGACATATGAGGATAGTGTGGCCGCTCAAGATTCCGGGAAAGTTGATGTCCCACAAGAAGTCCACTAATCAAAACATTTTGTGATTATGAAAAGCATTAAATTTTTAATTATCGCTTTAGCTCTCTTCTCTTCATGCCAATATGCTAATGCTGCACAGCGAGGCAACAATGCAGAAAACAATAAATGGCTCACAGAGGTGCGCAATTATAAACATAATTTCCTTGTGAAAGAGACTGAAATGACTGCAGCTCAACGCGACCAATTCATCCCTCTTTACACCGAAATGGAGAATGAAATTTATAAAGTAAATCGTGAAGCTCGTAATTTGGAATCATCAGTTTCAAGGAATATTGGAAATGCTTCTGAAGCCGATTATAATAGAGCAGCTGAAGCTTTAAGCGATGCAAAAGCTAAGGAAGGGCAAATTGAAAATGAATACTATCAGAAATTCTCTAAGATTCTTTCCAAAAAGCAACTTTTCCTTCTAAAACGTGCTGAAACTAGATTCGCGCGCAACATGCTCGACCACAACAAGAGGGCAAACCAGAAATAAGGATACAACAAGTAACTAACTTTCTTTTATACGTCATCTCGAAACATTCTCACTACCAATGAGCAATGTTTCGAGATTTTTTTCTAAATTGCGATTTATAACATAAGTAAATAGATATGAGAAAAATTATTTTCATTTCAATCATGCTTATTATTGCATCAATCATATCTATTGATGCCCAAGCAAACACAAAAAACACTACCGTGAATAACTTTTCAGATCCTGATTTTAATTTTCCGCAAGATGTTGCAAAGAATGCCGTTGCAAAACTCGACAGCGCTTTGTTCACTGGTGATGGATATATCGCTTCCCAGGCACTTATTCAATATGGGCTGGCTAAGTCTATGATATCATCGGAAAACTTACCTGAAATAATTAGTAAGACGGATTCGGTTATTAGCAAAGAGAAAAATGAAGTTTTCAAATCTTTTCTACAACTTATTAAAGCCCGCATATTAAGTGACTATCTCAATAATAATTACTTTTCTCTTAATGACAGAAATAATATAAATCCTTCGCTCCCCACTAATATATTAGAATGGGACAAAGAACAATTTAGCTCCGAAATATTCAAACTCCTAAATAATTCTTTATCTAATCCCGATATACTATTTCAAATACCGATCACAAAATATCCAAAGTTAATCACGATTGACAAAAACTCAATTAGTGATTATCCCTCTTTACTTGATTTCTTTGTTTATGAAGCAAAGGACATATATAATAGAATAAATCGTAAAGAGAATCCCCTCCCAGTATTTAGGGCACCTCAAACTGACATCAATGTTAGCCCCGCAAAACCAGCATATATTCAGAGCCTATATGATATTTTGCTAAAATATCATCCAGATGGCTCAATTCCTTATATCAAAACATTAATTGCGGGAAATAGTACCAAAGACCTCCAATATTGGAAATCCTTATATGCTAAATATTCCGGCAATCCTAATTCAGCTCCTATACTATTAAAGGAAATAGAAAATATTCCTGAAGGGAATAAGACACCAGCACTTAGAGAAAAATATTCTCTATTATCTAACTATCTTTCAGAATTTTCTGATTCCCAATATATACCGATAATAAAGAATGCCTTATTATCACTGCAAGACAAGTCTCTTTCAATAAACTATAAGGAGCAATTTTCATCACTCGATTCAATAACTGTGGATGTTAGAAACTATAACATAGAATCTTTCAAAATCTATATTTTTGATGCTTCTCATATTGGTTCAAAATATGTTGAGAGTAAGGATTTAAAAAAGATTCTGACCTCAGCTCCAATATTTACAAAAGAATATACCAGTAATGAGCAAATTCCATTTAATTCAGAACAAACTATAAAGCTACCACCACTCCCATTCGGCAAATATATTCTTATTGGGGATTTCGACGATAGCTCTAAGAATTCTCTTGTTGATAAAAACAGCAATCGATATATTGAATCATTTATTGTAAGCGACTTCTCTTATTTCTTTATTGGCGAGAAAAATAAGGATGGAAATAATATTATAATAGCAAACTCTTTTACTGGCAAACCAGAGAAAAAAGTCACTGCGAATTTTACTACTAAAGACGATAAGGTGAAGAAACATTTTAGTGTAGTATCCGATAAAAATGGATTTGCCGAAATACCGTATTACCGTGAATATGACTTTAACTTGCGGAAAGACAAAGATATCCATCTTTCAAGCAATATATATGCATATCCTTTCTACATGAATGATAATGATGAAGTTAATGAACGGATAGAATTATTCACGGATCTTGCGATATACCGCCCAGGCGATACTGTTCATCTTGCTGGAATTGTATATTCCACTACAACCTCAAAAAAGCAAGTTCTTCCTAATAAAAAATACAACATCACATTTAATGATGCTGATAACGACTCTATTGCCCACGTTTCAGTTATTACCGATGAAATGGGTCGTTTCAATCAAGATTTTATAATTCCTAAAGACAGAATGAATGGAGAATTCTCATTTGAATTATATAATGATGGTGATGCTGTGGCATCTAAAAATATCATAGTTAGTGAATATAAAGCTCCAACATTCTATATCGAATTTGTCGATGCAAAGCAAACATATTCACCCGATGGAATGGCAACTATCACAGGACGAGCACTTTCTTATACAAAAATACCGCAAGCCAATATTCCTATCAGTATAGAGATTGGTAAATCTGAATGGTATAACGATTTTAATGAAATAGCTTCAACATCGATTTTTACCGATGAAAAGGGTTTCTTTACTGTTACATTTGACACCTCTATTCTTAAAAAGAATAATGATAACGATAACAGCGAAGATAATTGGTTTAGGTACATTCCATTTTATCTTTACCAGTTAAAAGCTACTGGTACAGATAAAGCCGGTGATACCCAATCTGCTTCAACCTCATTCACTATAGGGTCATCATTACAAATTAAATGGTCATCAAATGGATCCTTCAATGCAAATGCAGATAATACAGTAAATCTTCCTGTTAGTATTACTGATTATGAAAGTAGCACGCCAAAAGACTATACTTGCGACTATGAGATATTCAATAAAGATAAAGAATCTGTTTCAAAAGGATCTTTTTCTTCGATGAATCCGGCAATTAGCTTGAGATCAATTGCTTCAGGTGCATATTACATCAAAATATCTCTTCGTGACAACAAAGATGTTTCCACAAAACCTGAAGATATCACTATTTATCGTCTTTCTGATAAAAAGGCACCTATCGAAACAGCGATTTGGACCCCTTCAGGCAATTTATCTTTTGCCCCTGGTGCTAAGGCTTCTATTCAATTAGCATCATATTACCCGAATACCTATGTTTATTATGTTGTAAATTACCAAAATTCTATTCTTAAACAAGGTTGGACAAATATAGATGGCGGTTTCAACAAAATTGAATTTACAATGCCAAGTGGCGCTCATCCTTCTGACGTAATAGTTCAAGTATGTGCATTCAGAAATGGCAATAAATATCAAAGTGAAATCCGAATAAGTCCTATTATTAATGAGCCTATGGCTATTTTAAGTGTTGAATCATTCCGCAATAAGATATCTGCTAGCTCAGAAGAAAAATGGACAATTCATCTAACCATCGATGGTAAACCGACCCCAGGGGCTGCCATTATTTGCGAAATGTATGACAAGGCAATTAATTCACTTGCAAACAATGTTTGGAGCTTTCATCCTTCTTTAATACAATTATACACGGCCTCTCATCTATTCCAAGTATCTGATATCCCAAATAATGATTTTTATTCTCATTTCACGAATAAGAAACTTCCTTATTATTATTCTACATATCCTACCCTTTACCTATTCGACCAATCATTCTTCTCTTCTTCTGTGAGGATTAGAATGTATAAAATGAATATTATGGATACAGCAGTTGAGTCTGCACCAGCAGAATTTAAGGAGCGTGAACATCTTAATGAAGTTATGGTGAGAGGTACGAGTTCCATAACGATGCAGGGCGCAGCACAAGGGCTTAACGTGTCGGCGAGTCAAACAACCAAACAAATGGAATCCATTAAAATGCGTACGGACCAAGTTAGAACAGCTTTATGGAAGCCTACTCTCACCACCGATGCTAATGGAAATGCTATATTGGAATTTACAACACCTAACTTTAACACTACTTGGCTGCTTCAAGCAATTAGTTATAACAAGGATCTAGTTGCTGCATCGTTCCTAAAAGAAGTCGTTTCCACCAAGCCGATAATGGTAAAACCAAATATGCCTCGTTTTTTACGCCAAGGCGATATCACAACTCTATATGCATCAGTTCAAAATGCTACAGACAGTGTTCAGAATTGCAAGGTCATTGTTGACTTATTCAATCCTATTGATAATGAAATTTATTCATCAAAAGAATATGCCTTATCGCTTGCTCCAATGTCGTCAGACTCAGTATCAATAAATTGTAATGTACCTGATTCTGTAACGATGATTGGCTATAGAATAAAGGCTTCTAACGGATATTCTGGCGATGGCGAACAAGTTTCGATCCCTGTACTGCAAGCCATATCTCCAGTTATTGAGTCTGTCCCATTTTATATTGAAGCGGGAGAAAAAAATTATTCAATAAAACTCCCAAAATTTCCAAAGGGAGCTCGAGTTACTTTTGAATATTGCAACAATCCAATCTGGTATTGCATCACAGCTCTGCCTGCCATTTGGGATGATGATAATCCTACAGCTTCGTCGGCGGCCCACTCGCTATTTGCTACGTTAGTAGCACAGCATGTTGCTACCACAAATCCATCAATAAAGGAAGCTGTAGAATATTGGGAAAACAATCCTCAAGACTCTACACTGATTTCAATGCTTGAGAAAAATCAGGATTTGAAAATAGGCACATTACTCGCATCTCCTTGGATTAAAGATTCTCAAGAGCAAACATTAAGAATGCAGCAGATATCACAACTTTTCAATGAGGATTTAATGTCAAGAAAAATTGATGCTATCGTTAAAAAACTAACCGATTTGCAAATGCCTGACGGAGGCTGGACATGGTATCGCTATAATGGTTCAGAATCTTCGCTATTTACCACAATGGAAGTGCTCCAATTACTTGGAAAAGCGAAAGAATTGAATGCCCTTCCTAATGATAGAAAAGATATTAACGAAATGCTCGTCAATGGAGTTAAATATCTTGATAAAGAGTTGATAGAAATTTATAATATGCAAAAGGACAAACTCGATTTCACAGGATTTAGCGATTTTGCTTATACTCGCAGCTTCTTCCCTGAAATTCAAAAATCTATCACTGTAAATGGACTTTATCAGAAGATTTTTACAGCTATGCGCTCAGAATGGAGACAAATGAATGCAGCAGGTAAGGCATTTACTGCAATAACTCTCTCTAAAAATGCTGAAACAAAAACTGCTGAAACAATCATTGAGTCTTTAAGGCAATTCAGCATCACTAAACCGGCTAGTGGTATGTATTGGGACAATCTACAAGTTGGATGGTATCGCTATTACAATAAAGTAGCTATCACATCTATACTACTCGAAGCATTTAATAAAGTTGAACCTACTAATAAGGATATCGACCAGATTCGCAAGTGGCTTCTACTTGAAAAGCAGACCACCGATTGGGGCTCTTCAAGTATGGCAAGTGATGCCGTATATGCTATCCTTTCTTCTGGCAGCAAATGGCTTCAAAGAGCTGTTAAGCCTAAATTCACCTTGGGAACGCATCCATTTGAGTTTAACAAACTCGACAAAATACTAGGTTATGGCAAACGTCAGATAAACGTGGCCGAGACTAATACAGCTTCCGACATTGACATAACGCGCAATGCTTCTGGCCCAGCGTGGGGTGCCGTTTATTGTCAATATTCAGCTCCAATGTCAAGTGTAAAGGCGGCATCTATTCCAGAGCTTTCCATAACTAAAGAATTTATCGTTTATCCCGATGGGATTAATAATACTACTGGTAAAAATCTTAAAGTTGGCGACAAAGTTCAAATTCGATTAACAATTACTAACTCACGTAATCTTGAATATGTCACTTTAGCCGATGAACGCGCGGCTTGCTTTGAGCCCGTTAATCAAGTTTCATCATATCAGTATCTCGATGGAATGGGATATTATATGGAAGTAAAAGACTCTAAAACAAATCTTTTCTTCAATTATATTCCTAAGGGTACGCATATTATCACATACGATTTATATGTAACAAATCCTGGCAAATTTAACAGCGGTATAGTTACTATTCAATGCCAATATGCGCCTCAAATGGTAGCTCATTCTGCTGGAAATATTATAACTGTAAAATAACAAAAAGTAAGCCGACTTAATACGACTTTTATCAAAATGGATATCAAACAAGCTATAGAAAGCCGACACTCAGTAAGATCTTATATTAATCGTAATATTAAGAATGACATAAAGATTCAATTGGAAGATTGCATTATAAAATGCAATCTCCAATCTGGATTAAATATACAGCTGATTACCGATGAACCCAACACATTCGGCAAATCTTTCTTTGCTCATTACGGGAAATTCCAGAATGTGAACAATTATATCGTATTAATCGGGAAAAAAGATAAAAATACAGAAATACATCTAGGTTATTATGGCGAGATAATCGTGCTAAAAGCACAGCAACTTGGGCTCAATACATGTTGGGTTGGCTTATCATATAATAAGTCCAAAATAGATTGTACCATCAATAAGACGGAGAAAATATATGCCGTAATAGCTATTGGATATGGGGCTGATAAAGGGAAAACTCATAAAAGCAAATCTCCATATCAAATTTGCAAAGACTTCGATTCTACTCCTGAATGGTTTCAAGACGGCATAAAGGCAGCCCTTCTTGCTCCGACTGCTATGAATCAACAAAAATTCCATTTTTTCTATTCTCCCATGAATAAAGTTTCTGCATCTACAAGCAGGGGGTTCTATTCAAAAATGGACCTTGGAATTGCCAAACTCCATTTCGAAATTGGTGCCGGTGTTGAGAATTTTGAATGGTTGTAGTAATTTTGAATCTGTTCTATTTTGTAATTGCTTTTATTTCTACCTAAAGTATTTTTTCAGTATATTTGTAGCTCGAGTATTATCGATATGAATGAAATGAGCACTCATAATGATCTTTTAAACAAGGAATGGTTCGCTATCAGAGTCACATACAACCGTGAAATGATGGTTAAACAGGATCTTGACAATAAAGGGGTAGAGAATTTCGTCCCTATGCAATACATTTATTCTATTAAGGATGGGAAACGAATCAAAAAACTAGTTCCTACTATTCATAACCTAATCTTCATTCATGTCCACAGAAAATGGCTCAAAGAATACAAGGCCCAAACTACACTTCCAATTAGATATATAATGGATCGCGAAAAAAACGAGCCTTTGACCATTCCAGAACGTCAAATGACAAATTTCATAGCAGTTGCAGGAACATTTGACGAACAATTAATCTATGTACCAATTGCTCCAGGCGATTTTCAGAAGGGAGAAAAAGTTAGAATCACTGGTGGAATTTTTGCAGGAGCTGAGGGCATTTTTATACGTTTCAAAGGTGACCGCCGCGTTGTAGTTACAATTCCTGGTGTAGTTGCTGTTGCCACCACATTTATCCATCCCTCTCTTATAGAAAAAATCGAATCTTAATGTTAAAAATTAAACTTAATTAGTTTTTGATTTTGTAGCCACACAAATTGTTCGTAGTTTTGCGAACAACTAACTATATCTATTTTATATTATGGGTAAAAATATTGAAAAGACTGAAGGGATTGGCTTTTTTGAAAAATATCTAACTATTTGGGTGGCCATATGTATAGTAATTGGGATAATCATAGGGCAATATATTCCTATAATACCTCAAATACTAAGTAAATTTGAATATGCAAATGTATCTATACCCGTAGCACTATTAATATGGCGATGATATATCCCATGATGCTGAAAGTTGATTTTCAAAGCATTAAAAACGTTGGTAGAAGGCCAAAAGGAATTATTATTACCTGCGTTACAAATTGGTTAATCAAGCCATTCACCATGTTTGGAATAGCCTATCTATTTTTCTATTTAATTTTCAAATCTCTTATTCCCACTTCTCTAGCAGAAGAATATTTAGCTGGAGCTGTTTTGTTGGGAGCTGCACCATGCACAGCTATGGTATTCGTATGGAGCTATCTCACAAAGGGAGATGCGGCATACACTCTTGTCCAAGTGGCTGTTAACGATTTGATCATTTTAATTGCATTCGCACCTATAGTTGCATTTCTATTAGGCATTGGAGGAGTAACAATCCCATGGGATACTCTAATTCTGTCTGTTATCCTATTTGTTGTTATTCCTCTAGCTGCTGGAATTATAACTCGTATTATTATTGTTAGAAGAAAGGGTATTGAATATTTCAACAACACTTTTATAAAGAAATTCGATAATTATACAATTGGAGGGCTATTGCTCACTCTAATAATATTATTTTCCTTCCAAGGAGAGATTATTATAAATAATCCTCTTCACATAATCTTAATTGCTGTTCCGTTAATTCTCCAAACTATATTGATATTTTTTGTGGCATACGGATGGGCAAAATGGTGGAAACTTCCGCACAACGTCGCATCGCCCGCAGGAATGATTGGTGCAAGTAATTTCTTTGAACTCGCTGTAGCTGTAGCAATATCCCTATTTGGGTTAAAATCTGGAGCCGCATTAGTCACCGTTGTTGGTGTGCTAGTAGAGGTCCCTATAATGCTTATGTTAGTCAAAATAGCTAATAAAACATGTAATTGGTTCCCATCTAAATAATTCAAACCATCTCAAATCTACTCATGATGCTTTTATTTCATTCCATTATTCTTTTAGAATAAAATATCGTAACTTCGCATCATAAAATATTTAACAAAATGGATTCGAGAATTTTTCTATCGTTCCCCCACCTTGGAGGCAACGAAATGAAGTGGATTGATAAGGCTTTTGAAAAGAGTTGGGTTGTGCCTTTGGGACCTAATGTGGATGAATTTGAAGGTTTACTTGGAGAATACGTAGGAAATCCTAATGTTGTTGCTCTTAGTGCAGGTACTGCGGCCCTTCATCTTGGTCTTGTCATGCTTGGAGTGGAACAAGGAGATGAAGTTATTTGTCAGTCTTTCACATTCTCTGCCAGTGCTAATCCCGTAAAATATCAAGGAGCTAATCCTATTTTTGTTGATAGCGATAAGGACACATGGAACATGGATCCTGTTGCCCTTGAAGAAGCTATTGTTGAAAGACAAAGAATTATAGGCAAATATCCAAAAGCTATTATTCCAGTACATCTTTATGGAATGCCATCTAAGATGGACAAGATTATGGCTATTGCTCACAAATATAACATCCCTGTATTAGAAGACGCAGCTGAGGCCTTAGGCTCAAACTTCAAAGGTCAGAAATGCGGTACAATAGGCACTTATGGGGCTCTTAGCTTCAATGGCAATAAAGTAATTACCACATCTGGCGGTGGAGCTTTAATTTGCCCTACCCCTGAAACTGCTAAAAGAGTAAAATTCCTTGCCACACAGGCTCGTGAGGCAAAACCTTATTACTACCATAATGTCATCGGATACAACTACCGCCTAAGTAATATTAGCGCAGGTATAGGATGTGGACAAATGGAAGTTTTACAAGAGCATGTGGATCGCCGTCGCGCTATTCATCACCTATATACCGAACTTTTTAAGGATGTTGATGAAATTAGCGTTAAGCAAAATCCAGGAGCCGATTATGATTCCAATTTCTGGCTCTCTGCCATCGAATTCTCCCATAAGCTTGGCATCACTTCAGAAGATGCCAGAAAGGCTCTAGAAGAGGCTAATATTGAGTCACGTTGGCTATGGCGTCCTATGCATATGCAACCCGTTTATGAAAATGCGCCTTATTATGGAGGTAATGTTTGCGAGAATACATTTAATCATGGCTTATGTCTTCCGAGCGGCTCCATACTCACAGATGACGACATCAAGCGGGTTGTAAATACGCTGAAAGAATTTGTCGCAAAACACAAATAATCATCCTATGGAAGAAGAATTAAATAACGATGACAGAAAATATCTTGTAGCTCTTGACCTTGATGATACGCTTTACAAGGAACAGGATTTCATATTTTCTGGTTACCATTATATTGACGCCTTTCTTAAGGAAAGGAAAGGTGTAACCGGTTCTTTTGAGATTTTGAAAGAAGGATATCATAAAGATGATAAAATCTTCGAGACCCTTCTAGCTAAACAAAACATAACTAATATAACTTGGGAAGAGCTACTAAAACTGTATTGGGCACATATGCCTGATATTCATTTAGACAATGCTACAAAGCGAATACTTGATTTCTTGAAAGAATCTGGAGTGCGACTGGCTCTAATTACCGACGGTTATAGCACTACACAGCGTAACAAAATAAAAGCCTTAGGTATCGATAAATATTTTGATCCTGAAGATATCATTATATCAGAAGAATTTGGCAGCGAGAAGACCGTCTTGAATAATTTCAAGTATTTCAACGACAAATATCTAGATATAGATAAATTCTTTTATATCGGGGATAATCCTATTAAGGATTTCTTTTGGCCTAATCGTTTAGGGTGGACCACCATCTGTCTTCAAGCCGATGAGAGGAATATTTTCCCACAAAGACTTGATGGCGACCGCACACATATGCCGAATATTGTTGTAGACAATCTTTTCGACATATTGGAATTCATTGAATTCTAAAGACTTAATTTTCTTATCTTTGTAAAAATTTATTTTTTATATGAGCGACACTAAAAAAAATATAGCATTAATAACCGGAATCACTGGCCAAGATGGTTCTTTCCTTGCTGAATTCCTTCTTGAAAAAGGTTATGAAGTTCATGGCATTATTCGCCGCAGTAGTTCTTTTAATACTGGACGTATCGAGCACCTCTACTTCGATGAATGGGTTCGCGATATGAAGCGGAAACGCACTATAAACCTTCATTATGGCGATATGACCGATTCAAGTTCCCTTATAAGAATAATACAAGACGTTCAACCTACTGAAATATATAATCTTGCAGCGCAAAGTCACGTAAAGGTATCCTTTGATGTACCGGAATACACTGCCGACACTGACGCGGTAGGGACATTAAGACTTCTAGAAGCTGTGCGTATACTTCATCGCGAAAAAGTAACAAAGATCTACCAAGCAAGTACATCTGAGTTGTTCGGCAAGGTTCAAGAAGTTCCTCAAAGCGAAACTACCCCATTCTATCCACGCAGTCCATATGCATGTGCTAAGCTATACGGCTTTTGGATTACTAAAAACTACCGCGAGAGTTATGATATGTTTGCTGTGAATGGAATCCTTTTTAATCATGAGAGCGAAAGACGCGGAGAAACATTTGTTACACGCAAAATAACTCTCGCCGTAGCTCGTATCATTAATGGATTGCAGGACAAGCTTTATCTTGGAAACCTTGATGCTCGTCGTGACTGGGGATATGCTCGCGACTATGTAGAGTGCATGTGGCTTATCCTTCAACAAGATGTTCCTGAAGATTATGTAATCGCCACAGGCGAATACCACAGCGTAAGGGAGTTTGCCTCTCTAGCTTTCCAAAGGGCCGGTGTTGAGCTTAGATGGGAAGGCGAAGGCGTTAATGAGAAAGGTATTGATAAAGCCACAGGAAAGGTATTAGTGGAAGTTGATCCTAAATATTTCCGTCCTTGCGAAGTTGAACAACTTCTTGGAAATCCTACTAAGGCTCGCACAAAACTTGGTTGGAATCCATGCAAGACTTCTTTCAAGGAACTTGTAGAAATAATGGTCGATAATGACATCAAGAAAGTAAAAGAAAACCCTGAATTTGTCAGGTAATTTATATGGACAAAAATTCAAAGATATATGTAGCCGGACACCATGGACTTGTGGGTTCGGCTATTTGGAATAATCTAAAGAGCAAAGGATACACTAATCTTATCGGGAAATCTCACAAAGAGCTAGACCTTCTTGATGGAGCAGCTGTAAAGAATTTCTTTGATGAAGAGAATCCAGATTGTGTAGTTCTTGCAGCGGCACATGTAGGCGGCATTATGGCAAACAGCCTATATAGAGCCGACTTTATATATCAAAACCTCCAAATACAGCAAAATGTAATTGGAGAAAGCTTTCGTCATGAAGTAAAGAAACTCCTTTTTCTAGGAAGCACATGCATATATCCTCGCGAAGCCCCTCAACCAATTAAGGAGGACGCTCTACTCACTTCCCCGTTGGAATATACAAATGAACCATATGCTATTGCTAAAATTGCCGGGCTAAAGATGTGTGAGAGCTTCAATTTGCAATATGGCACAAATTATATTGCTGTAATGCCTACCAATCTTTATGGGCCAAATGATAATTTCAATCTTGAAACAAGCCATGTGTTGCCTGCAATGATTCGTAAAATATATCTAGCAAAACTACTCAATCTTGGAGATTGGAATGCTATTAAGAAAGATCTTAATCGTCGCCCTATTGAAAAAGTTTCTGGTGATTCGTCTAAAGAAGAAATCATTAAGATACTTGATAAATATGGCATCGCTAATAAATACTTAAAGCTATGGGGATCCGGGACGCCTATTCGCGAATTCCTTTGGAGTGAGGATATGGCAGATGCGTCTGTATATATTATGGAGCATATCAATTTTGATGATGTTCGTGGCAACGACCCACAGGTTCGCAATTGTCATATCAATATTGGCAGTGGAAAAGAAATCACTATCGCACAACTTGCAATGCTTTGTAAGATTGCTATTGGATATGAAGGCGAAATACAATGGGATTCCACTAAGCCAGATGGCACTCTTCGCAAACTTACGGACGTATCCAAACTTCATGGTTTAGGATGGCACCATAAAATGGAAATTGAAGACGGTGTTAAGGCTCTATACGCCTGGTACGAAAAATCATTGTAATAGATCCTATAATTATGATATCTCAACTGCAAGGGGGCTATTCCTTGCAGTTTTTTTATACCCCAATTTGCACATTCTGTAAATAATTGGAATATTCCAAACCCATGAAAACACGGACTTTATTTTAGCAAATTGTGCCTATTAATGAGACTTTCCACTATCATTATTAATATTCTAAATAATTTTCGCTAAAAAAAGATTATATATTTTAATGTTTTTTTACATTATATATTTGTTGCGTATTCTATCATCTGAAAAACATAGTGTTAATTTGTATTAATTAAGTATTTTATTAATACTTGTCGCAATAGCTTTACTACTGGTTTACAGTGCATTATCTATTTTTATAAATATTCATTAATACTCAAAAACGGCTCATTTTGATGTTCGCTAACATTTTTTACGCTCGATTTAACATAATTATAATAGCCTTTGGAATCGATTATATCTAATTTTGATCATCTAAGAAAAACTAAATTTAACTTTTCTATACCTGATAAGGAGAAATCCTTACTGAATCTTACCAATAATTAAACTAAAACCAGTGAAATATGGCTGTTATTGCTTTAGACTTAGGTGGAACTAAAATTGCAGGTGCCATAATAGACTCCGATGGAAATATATTGTTCAATCATCGAAATCTTCTTAAAGGAAGAGAAGGCATTGATGTAGGGAAACTTATAATTCAGAATCTGACCCGTCTATTAGCACGTGCAAAATATCATAGGATAAAAATTGATAGTATTGGCGTATGTGTTCCGGGAAATGCCGATCCTCTATCTGGACGTGTTTGGGCTCCAAACATTCCGGGTTGGCATAATTTTCCTCTCAAAGAAATAATTAAGAGTTCGATAAACGACCCATCGATTGATATTTTCATCGACAATGATCGTATTTGCTATGTATATGGGGAAATGTGGCAAGGAGCAGCAAAAAATTGCCAGAATGTAATTTTCATTGCTGTAGGCACAGGTATTGGTGCAGGCATCATAATAGACGGCCACGCACTACACGGAGCTTCTAATATTATTGGCGCTACTGGATGGATGGCATTAGACCCTCCTTATAGGTCAGACTACGATGCCGCAGGATGTTTCGAATATTATGCTTCTGGAGTAGGCATCTGTAATCGAGCAAAAGAAGCGGTAAGAAATGACAAGACATATCGTGGCAAACTTCGCCAAATGCCAATTACAAGAATCACCACAAATGATGTTTTTGACGGATACGCCGAGAAGGACCCTATATCCCTTACCATCATCCGTAAGGCAGTGCAAATGTGGGGAATGGGAGCTGCAAATCTAGTCAGCATTCTAAATCCTGAAATGATTGTATGGGGCGGTGGCGTTTTTGGCCCAGCACAAGAATTGGTACCTGATATTTATGAAGAAGCTAAGAAATGGGCTCAGCCACTTAGTATCAAACAAGTTACATTTGCGGCTTCTGAAATCGCAGGCAAAGCCGGGCTCCTAGGTGCAGGATATATAGCACTAAATAAGATAGTAACAAAAAAATAAGATATATGTGCTATGGAATACTCTGATAAAAGCAAATTGAGGACTTTTATTGCCGCTTGCATAGGAATGTCGTTTTTTGGAGTTTCTATGATCACGCTTGGCACTGTGTTACCAACTCTGTCCTCTAAATTAAACCTTAACACGCTCCAAGTATCATCGATTGTTGCGTTCTTGCCGATTGGAATCCTACTAGGGTCTCTAATCTTTGGTCCTATTTGCGACAAGAAAGGTCATAAAAGAATGTTTATATTAAGCTGCATTGCAGTCTTAATTGGTTTGATAGGCATAGGAATTTGCCAACAATTCTATCTCCTTCAAGCAGCAATATCCATTATTGGTTTGGGAGGTGGAGTACTCAATGGCGAAACTAATGCATTAGTTGCCGATATTTATGGAGATAAAGAAAGAGGTTCAAAACTTAGCTTGCTCGGTGCTTTTTATGGATTCGGCGCAATTGGCATACCATTACTTACAGGACTACTTTCCAAATATTATGACTACAGTCAAATAATAATCGGAATATCTATAGTTATGGCTATATGCATCGTTTATTGCCTAACAGTAAGCTTTCCTAAGCCAAAAGAGACACAGAGTTTCCCTTTCAAGCAAGCCATTAATCTACTTAAAGAAAGAAGTCTGCTTTTGCTAAGCTTTATCCTTTTCTTTGAAAGTGGAATTGAAGGAGTAACCAACAATTGGACTACATTATATCTAAGCAAAACCACGGATATCAGTCCCACACTAATTTTACAGACGCTTACATGTATGGTGGTAGCATTAACTATAGCACGAATAATACTTTCATTCATTCTACCCAAAATAAGCAACTCTAAGATTCTCCTTTCAAGCCTTTGTATTGCCGCAATCGGATTTGGATTCATGATTATGGCACAATCCTTCATTATTGCAGCACTAGGAATGGTATTTATTGGAATTGGAGTAGCATCTACCTACCCTATAATATTAAATATTGTTCGTCAGGAATATATGTGCCTGGTAGGAACCGCCTTCGGAATTGCTATGACTATAAGCATAATAGGAAACACACTCATAAATAGTTCTGTTGGCATCGTCGCCGACGCTATGTCGCTTAAAGTCATTCCATATATGATGATATTATCTATAATAATAATGATTATACTTTTTAAAATTCATTCAATATTAATCTCTAAAAAAACAAACAAATTATGTTAGCAAAAGACTGGTTAAAAAATGCCCATGGAATAATGGACACTATCGAATCTTCACAAATGGAGAATGTCCGTAAAGCTGCTACAGCTATGGCTGACAGCATCCAAGCTGGCCACTGGGTACATACTTGGGGATGCGGACACGCCACTATCCCTTGTGAAGAAATGTATCCTCGTATCGGTGGTATCGTTGGTTTTCACCCTCTTTGCGAACTTCCAATGACTTTCTTCACACAAATCATAGGTCAAATGGGTATTCACCAATTTCTTTTTCTTGAAAGACTTGAAGGTTATGGCCAACAAATTATGAAGAATTACAACTTCAGCTCACAAGATTGCATGTGGATTTTCTCTCACACCGGCATCAATGCTGTAAATATTGATATGGCAATGGAAGCTAAAAAACGCGGCATGAAAGTCATCGTTTATGGTTCTGCCGGTGCTACTGGTGACAAGCCTGGACGCCACTCTTGCGGAAAGAATCTTTTCCAACTAGCTGATATTGTAGTAGATTCTTGTGTGCCTTTACAAGATGCTTCTGTACAAACTAAGAACCATTTTGACAAAATTGGACCTCTCTCTACTCTTGGTTTCATCACATTGGTATGGATGACTATCACTACTGTTTGTGAGATTCTTGAAGAACGTGGAGTACATTTATACATCAATCCTTCTCATAATGTTCCTGGCGATACTACTGCTCAGCAACGTCTTGATGAAGCTATTGACGAATACCAGAAAAGACTGCATATTCTATAATTACTTTTTATAAACTAATACGCGAACCATGAGAACTAAACGTTTCTTTTTATTCTCACTACTATCTTTAGCTGCTTTGTGGCCTTTGGCCACAAACGCTGCTAAAGTTGGACCTTTCTTAGCGTCCATTAGTGCAACATCTGTTGAAAATTCTCCTCAAGCAAAACTAAAAGTTACAGGTAAAGTTCTTGACGAAAAAGGAGATGCTATTATCGGTGCTACAATTATGGAAAAAGGGACTGGCAATGGTACTACATCTAATGTAGATGGTGACTTTAACATCTCGGTAAAGCCTAATGCCTCTCTTTCAATCTCTTTTGTAGGATATCGTCCCCAAGTAGTAAAAGCTACTAAAAATCTAACTATCACATTAGCTGAAGAATCAACTGCTCTTGATGAAGTTGTTGTAATGGGTTATGGAGTTCAAAAAAAGAAACTTGTTACAGGTGCCACTGTTCAAGTCAAAGGCGAAGACATCGCCAAATTAAACACTGTAGATGTAGTTGGAGCGCTCCAAAGCCAATCTCCCGGAGTAAACATCACACAATCAAATGGTTTCATAGGGCAAGGATTCATTATCAATGTCCGTGGTATTGGAACTATCGGTAATTCAAGCCCCCTAATTGTAGTTGATGGGGTTGCAAATGGTAGTATCGATGGGCTTAATCCAAACGATATAGAATCTATTGATATTTTAAAAGACGCAGCTTCTTCTGCAATTTATGGAGCAAGAGCTGCAAATGGTGTAATCCTTGTTACGACAAAACATGGTAAAGATGGACAATCTGTCATAACATATGACGGATATGTAGGATTCCAAAATCTTTATAAAATACCTCATCTTCTTGATGCCACAGAATATATGTCTATACAAGACGAAGCCCGCGTGATGGATGGTCTGCAACCAAACGATTGGAGCTCATATATTCCGCAACGCGACCTTGATGCTATTGCAAACGGGTCTTGGTCAGGCACTAACTGGCTTAAAGAAATAAGGAACAAGAATGCTATCGTTCAGAATCATGCATTAGGATTCACTGGAGGAAATTCTATGGGTAATTACTCTGTAGGACTTTCTTACACAAATCAAGATGCTACAATGGGTGTGCCTTCAGCTATACCAAGTCTTAACAGATACAACTTCCGTGTAAACTCAGAAAAAATTGTTAAGAAACTAAAGGATATGGAATTCATTAAAATTGGTGAAACAATCAATTATAAATTCCAGAAAATGAATGGATCATTCGGTACTGGCGGACTTTATTGGAATGGTATTCATGATATGCTCGTTATGAGTCCATTGATGCATGCCTATAATAGCCAAGGCGATTATTATACTGAAGCTGACCGTGTAGCCGACAATTATACATGGGATATATCTAGTGGAAACAGCAAGAATCCAATCGCATATATGGACTACATGGCAAACCAGAACCAGTCATCCAGCCATTATTTGCAATCTAGTTTCTATGTACAGATTCAACCTTATAAAAACTTAAAATTCAAATCTCTATTTGGCTATATCATGAGTTCTTCTGACTATAGAAGCTACACCCCTACTTATAATCTAACTTCTACAATAGTAGGAACTACAGATAGAGTAACACAATCACAATCCAACTCTCATAGATGGTCATGGGAAAATACTGCCAACTATACTTTTGATATTTTAAATAATCACCACTTTGATGTTTTAGTTGGTCAGAGTATGGAAAAATGGGGATACGGCGGTGGAATGTCGGCAAGTATGTCTGGATCTAATTTCAATGACTTCAAGCATGGTTATCTATCTAATATCCCTCTAACTGGTTCAAATGTTTCTTCAATTAGCGGATATCCTAATTCAGATGGAGCTCTTGCCTCTTTCTTCGGCCGTGTTAATTATAACTACAATGAGAAATACATGGCATCTTTGATCATGCGTGCAGATGGTTCTTCTGTATTTGCCCGCGGACATCGCTGGGGATATTTCCCTTCTGTATCAGCTGGTTGGGTCATGACTAATGAGGACTTCATGAAACCTACTTCTTCTTGGCTTGATTTCTTAAAGATTCGTGGTTCTTGGGGACAAAATGGTAACTGTGCTGTTTCTACATTCCAGTATCTGTCTTTGATATCAAGCAATAATACGTGGGGAGGATATTCATTTGGAGATTCTATGGACAAATTATCAACTGCTTCCTACGCTTATAAGCTTACTAACCCTGATCTTAAATGGGAAACTCAAGAGCAATTAGACCTCGGCTTTGATGCTCGTTTACTTCATAACAGACTAGCAATTGAATTTGATTGGTATAAACGTACTACTAAAGACTGGTTAGTAACGGCCCCAGTTCTTTCCGACCTCGGTGCAGATGCTCCAGCTATTAATGGTGGTAACATCACTAATAGAGGTTTTGAAGTAGCTTTACACTGGAATGATAATATTGGCAAAGACTTCTCTTATGGAATTAACTATAATATTTCTTATAATAAGAATAAAGTCACAAAGATTGCTAATGCCGATGGTATAATTCATGGCCAGTCAAGTGTATTCTGGGAAGGTGCTGAAGAATGTTACCGCGCTGCTGAAGTTGGAATGCCTGTTGGTTATTTCTACGGATACAAGAGCGCTGGCATTTTCCAAAATCAAAAGCAAATTGACGAATATGCTGGTCCATTCCTAAATGGAAGAGATAAGACTCACCCTGGTGATGTTATTTGGGTAGACAACGACCATAACGGCGTTATTGATTCCAAAGACAGAACTATGATTGGTAACCCTCATCCTAAATTTACAATGGGATTCTCTTTCAATTTGCAATGGAAGGCTATCGATCTTTCTGTTACCACTTATGCTGCTCTAGGACATCAAATCATGAAGTGCTATCGCGACTTTGTTAGTTCTCCTTTAAACAACTTCACAAGCGATATTTTCGCTCGTTGGCATGGAGAAGGCACGTCTAATACTTTACCTCGTATTTCAAGTTCTGATAACAGCAACTGGAATAGAATTTCTGACATTTATGTTGAAAACGCTGACTATTTGAAAATTAAGAACATAACTGTAGGTTACGACTTTAAAAAGACTTTCAGCAAACTTCCATTTGAACAACTAAGACTTTATGCAACTGTTCAAAATCCTTATACTTTCACCAAATATTCAGGAATGGATCCTGAAATTGGTTATGGCGGAGATGATGGAGGTTCTTATATCCAAGGTATCGACTTAGGTTATTATCCAAGTTCTCGTAATATATTATTTGGTGTTAACGTTAAATTTTAAATCGACATGAAAAAAATATTTTTTATCATATCTGCGGCTCTTTTGCTTTGTAGTTGCAATGATTTTCTTGACACAGAGAATCTTACTAAGAAAACTACTGCAAATTTCCCAGGAACTGAGAAAGAAGCCAACGAGATGCTTGTTGCTATTTATGCTAATTTGGAATTTGAGGATCCTGAAACTTCTTCCGAATATTATATAGCACAACTGGCTTCTGATGATTGTTTAGGAGGTAATCTTTCAGCCTCTAATAACTGCGCCACAAACTTTCTTCTTTACAAGAATAATCTTAATGGATTTTCTGGTATCTGGTCACGCTGCTATCGTTTGATTAACCGTGCCAACAATGCACTTGCTTCATTCCCTAATTGTCAAAAATGGTCAAGCGAGCAAGAGAAAAATCGACTATATGGAGAAGCATATTTCTTAAGGGCCGTGGCATATTATGAACTTGCACAAGTATTTGGCAGAGTTCCTATCCACACTGAATTTGAATCTACCATGCGTCCTCAATCTGAAGTTGACGATGTATATAAACTTATTGCCGATGATATGCAGAAGGCAATAGAATTAATGCCTGCCAAGATTTATCCTTTTGGTAGTGACTTAGCTGGTCATGCCACTAAATATGCCGCTGAGGGTTATATGGCTCGAATATTCTTATTCTATACTGGTAGATATGCCCAGGACACCCTTCCTAATGGCATAACTAAAGACCAAGTGATTGCATGGATTGATGATTGTGTTAACAACTCAGGACACAAACTTGTTAACGACCAGCGTAATTTATGGTCCTATACCAATGCTGCTACCGAGACTAACACTGCTGGATATCAGTACAATTATGTTAAAAACCACGATCTTAAATGGGAAAACAATAGCACTATTGAAACTATGTTTGCCAATAAGCATAACCTAAAGGGCACTTGGACTTATACTTGGTGGAGTAACACTGTTGCTCAATTCTATTCTCCTTCCGGTGACAAGATGGACAAAAAAGAAAGCTATCCATTTGGTCAAGGTTGGGGTGCGGGCCCAGTATCACCTGCCATGGTAGAAGACTGGAAAGCATGGTCTAAAAAACAGACTTATTTAGATGGATATTCCGAAGATCCTCGTCTCACTGGTTCTATCTGGTCATACAAAGCAAAAGACCCTAATAATATAGGAAAAGTCCTTCTTGACTGCACTATGGATGAGGGAGAACCGGCATACACTGTATCACAGAGATACTATGAGCAAACTGGTTATTTCCAGAAAAAGTATATAAATGTACTTGCTTATGACGGCAAGAATTTCATGCCTTTCGGTATTGTTATGTATCCTGGAATTAATAACTCTGCTATCACGGCTCAATCACTTCTTAATATTGCAGATTTGATTCATTTGCGTTTTGCCGATATTCTTTTGATGCAATCGGAATTAAAACATGATGCTGAGGGATTAAACAAAGTTAGAGCACGTTCTCATTTGGCTCCTGTAGCCTACTCTCTTGAAAACATCAAGAACGAACGCCGTTGGGAATTGGCATTCGAAAGCATTCGTTGGTGGGATCTTCTCAGATGGTCTGGTCCATCATTAACTGAAGCTGGAAATGCTCTTAACACTCAAAAAGGCTTTAATGTAATCAATGCAGCTGTAGTCGTTCCTATGGTAAGCTACGATTATAGTGCTCGTCTTCAAAAGACCCAAGGATATTGGCCAATTCCTCAAGATGAAATTGATAAATCTAATGGTTTATATAAACAGAATCCTGGTTGGGATGCCTCTGCGCAATTTACGGATTGGAACAACCTAAAATAATCGAATATGAAAACTTCTTTTAAATATATATTATTTTCCGCTGCAATCGCTATGGCTCTTTCAAGCTGTAATCCGTTAGAAAGCAGTAGCGATTTTGATAAGTCTGCAACTCCTATCTCTTCAGACGACCTCACGGCCGCATTAAGCGTTACCCAACTTCCTAACAGCGATGATAAGGTGGAAGGTGACCAATATGTTATTGTCAAAAATTCTCGTTCTGAAATAGGTGGAGTATGGCACTTCATATACGGAACAACTGAAAAAACTTATGTAACTGATAATGACACTATCATTTGCACTAACAACGGCAAATACCAAGTATACTACGAGGCTATTTCTGGTAACAAGGCTGTTAAATCTAACACAATAGACCTTCAAGTCACTAATGTATTCGATCCTTGGTCAAAGATGTTGACTGGTGCTGTAGATAAAGCTGATAAGGGAGCTAAAAAGACTTGGCGGTTCCGTGAAGTGTGGTGGAAATCAACTCTTTCTTCTGTTTGTAACTGTGGTGCCTATGGCGGATGGAAATATAATGCCACATATAAAGATTATGGCTTTGCAGATGCGGGATATACTCCTGAATCAAACTTTATGTGGTGGAAAAACATCACTTTGAAAGATGCAGGGAATCAATCAATGGTATTCGAGCAGAATGGCAACAAGATGACAGTTTACAAAGCTGATGGTACTGTAAAATATACTGGTACGTTCACTTTCGCTCATGCTCATCCTGAGTGCTTTGACAATTCAGAGTTTGATTATGGAGTATATGGGTCTTTGACAACCACGGTGCCGGTTATCGGTGGAGAGTTCGACGAATCTGTGGGTCAAAGTTCTTCAAAACCTAATGTGTTCTGGATTCTTACTCTTTCTGATGATTATATAACATTATTCCACTCTTCAGCTAAAAACTATAAGTCTAAACCAGACTGGGATAGAGACGGGTGGTTTGTATATCTTCAATGCGATAAAAAATAGACATTATGATTAAGAAATTATCTATAATTCTTTGCATAGCCATCCTTACTGCTTGTAGTAAGGATGACTATGTCCCTGGAATTTGGGTCCCTGACCCAAATGACCCCACTGAAGTAATGGAGAATAGAGTTGAAGGCCGTGTGAATATAGCCTATGTTACATATTACGGCACATCAATACCTGACCCTACATATCTTACTCACATATCTTACTCTTTTGCTGAGCTTTATGTGAAAGATAATGTTTATCAGAAATTTGCTCTTCAAGGTGATTTATCTCGCTTCGAAAAAATTGTAGCTTTAAAATCCCAGAACCCAAGACTTAAAGTAGTCCTTTCTTTCACTAATAGTGTCTCTAATAGTGACAATACCAAAGATGGCGGATTCTCTGCAATGGCTAAGACCGACGAAGGAAGAACAAAATTTGCCAACGATTGCTTGGCATTCTGCAGAAAATACAATCTTGATGGAATTGATATTGATTGGGAGTTTCCTGGGATGACTTTTGGAAGCAATGCTTTTGATGCTACGGTAGATGTTGATAACTATACACTCTTGATGAAGAAACTTCGCGAGGTACTCGGAACTCAATACATCCTTTCTTATGCAGGATACTCCGATAATGTAAAAGCTACAACTGGCGGTAAAAAATATATTGATATAGCAGCAGTGGATCCGTATGTTGATTATGTTAATATCATGACTTATGACTTATGCAGTGCACCACAACATCAATCTGCAATAAACGTTCCTAGCTATTATTGGGACTGCAAGAGATCTGTGGATGCCTATATAAAAGCTGGTGTCAGCCCGTCTAAACTAGTTCTTGGTATTCCTTTCTATGGCAGAAGGGATTTTGAGTCATCAGCAGGCTTGATGAATTACAAAGACATCATCAAACTAAGCAAATCTTCTGGATACATAATTGACAATTGGGATGAGAAAGGTCAAGTACCTTATGTATCTCTAAATGGCGCATTTGAATATGGCTATGACAATCCTAAAAGTATCGCTATTAAAGGTCAATGGATTATGCCTATGGGATTCAAAGGCATGATGTTTTGGGACTACGATGGCGATGACGCGAAGGGTACATTAAGAAAGGCTTGTTGGAATGCCGTTATGAAGCAATATAAATAATATATTATGAAGAAAATTTTTTCGATTATACTAATTACTATTCTTTGCGCATGTTCCTCCGATGATTATATCACAGGTATACGTGCTGAAGAACCAATCCCTCCTGATCCTAATAAGGAACTAAACGAATTTATCAAAAATTCTGCCGACTTTAAAACTTTAGTTTCTAAATGTGAAACGGGTTTGAAAAGTCAATATATGGTTGGGACTCTTATTGAAGAAACTACCAACTATCCAAATTATGAAGGTTTTCCTGTCAAGCTATACGAATATTATACAAGCGCAGATTCTCAAACTGGTGCAAAAAAGAAAGGTCGCGTTTATCTTTTAAATCCTTCTGCCGAAAAGCTTGCAACCTGGATTGCCTCTGCTGTTTGGATAGCGAAAGGTAAATTAGATATGGATATAATGACCAAGACTCTTAATAATATCATTGGACAGTCTGGAGCTCAATTCCCCGTTTGCGGCATTGTTTATGAAGATATGGGAAGCACCACTAAACCAGGACAGCATCCATATTTATTCAAAGATGGTGTCACTGTTTATGCTGCAGACCAAAGCAAATGGGCTACAGAAAATTCTAAATTTCCGAGCAATATGAGTTGTACAGATGAACAACTTGAATATGACACACATATCACAAATGATCAACTCAAAACATATACTGGCACCTATGCCAGAATATGTAGCACGACACGTGAAAACTACATTGCAAATGGTGGTAAAGTTGATGTTGGGACAAGTGATTCATCCGCTACAAAGAAGGTTATATGGCTAGATGTAGTTCGTGATCTTTATAAGAAAGCTTGGAATTCTAACGAGAATGAATTAATCACTGCATGGGTTAAAGGTAATTGTTAATAGAATCTAGTGGTAGTTTAAGTACATTGTTTTTAGAAGAGGCAGAAAATACTTGTTTTCGTTCCTTAGGCTTTAGTTCTGCCTCTTCTTTTTTTATTATTCTAATTTAATTTCGTATATTGAGCAAAAGATATTTTATATTTAAGTTATCTATATACAATCTAAACCTAAAACTAAATTTTTTATTTATGAAGTGTTCTATTATTTCTTTTCTGCTTATTGTGCTATCATTCTTACAAATCAAAGCAGGTGAATGGATTCGTATTAATCAACTTGGCTATATTCCTAATGCCACGAAAGTAGCAGTTTTCATGAGTAACGATCCTATCACAATCAAGTCGTTTGAAATAGTTGATGCATTTACCTCCAAAATTGTATTTAAGGCTTCTGAAAATGCTATAAAAGCTACTGGAAAGCTCGGTGAAATGAATTCAACTTATCGCCTGAATTTTTCTAATTTCAAACAACCCGGTTCTTATTATATTAGAGTGAATGGATGCGTATCGCCTAATTTCCCTATAAATGGTTCAGTATATAATGGTACTGCTGATTATATTTTAAAATACATGCGCCAGCAACGATGTGGATACAATCCATATTTCAAAGATAGCTGCCATCAAAAAGATGGATATATTGTATATCATCCTACCAAAAGCGGTCAAATGCTCGATGTAAGAGGTGGTTGGCATGATGCCGCTGATTGTTTACAATACACCACCACGTCGGCTAATGCAATTTATCAGATGATGTTTGCTTATGAGCAAAATCCAGCTGCATTTGGCGATTATCATAAGGCTAATGGCGATCTAGGGGCCAATGGAATTCCTGATATCGTAGATGAAATTTATTGGGGATTGGATTGGCTGAATAGAATGAACCCTGAAAAGGGTGAACTTTACAACCAAATAGCTGATGACCGTGATCATATCGGAATGAAACTTCCTGCAAATGACCCCGCTGATTACGGCTGGGGAGCCAACAACGGACGCCCAGTATATTTCTGTACTGGCAAACCTCAGCAACGTGGTAAATTCTTAAACGCTACAATGGGAGTGGCAAGCACAGCAGGTAAATTTGCCTCCGATTTTGCTCTTGGCTCAAAAATTCTTGCTCCTTATTATCCTGACTTTGCAAAAATAATTGGAAACAAGGCTGCCGATGCCTATCAAGTTGGCCTTGACAAACCTGGAAATTGTCAAACAGTTTCTGTCGTTTCTCCATATATCTACGAAGAAGACAACTGGGTGGATGATATGGAACTTGGTGCAATAGAATTATTCAGAAAAACTAAAGACTCTAAATATCTCACTCAGGCAATAGAATATGGCCGTCGCGAGCCTATAACTCCTTGGATGGGAGCCGACAGCGCACGACACTATCAATGGTACCCTTTCATGAATATCGGCCATTATCAGTTAGCTAAAGCTGGGAACGAAAGAATTAAAGCCGAATTTATTCGCAATTTAAAAACTGGCATTGAACGTACACTCGAGAAAGCTCAAAGTTCACCATTTCTTTATGGAATCCCTACTATCTGGTGTTCTAATAATCTCACTACGGCTATGCTAACTCAATGTATAATTTATCGTCAACTTTCTGGTGACACACAATTCGAGGAAATGGAGGGTTCTTTGCGCGACTGGTTATTCGGATGTAATCCTTGGGGCGTTAGTATGATTGTGGAGCTTCCTCTAAGCGGAAATTATCCAAATCAACCTCATTCTTGCCTAATCTCAGAAAAATGTGGTACCACTACAGGTGGATTGGTTGATGGTCCAGTGTATTCAACTATTTTCAATAGTCTTAAAGGAGTAAATATAGTTAAGGGTATTCATGGTGATAAAGCTAATAACTATGAGGAATTCCAACCCGGAAGTATGGTTTATCACGACAATACACACGACTATTCCACGAACGAACCTACTATGGATGGCTCGGCATGTCTCACATTTCCTCTTTCTACATACCAACAAGAAGGTCTCTTACAATCAAATGCGCGTGATGACAAGAACATTTATCAGCAAGATGGTATTATTCGCAGTGATATTTCTAAAAAGAATATTTGTTTGGTCTTCACAGCTGCCGACAAAGCTGATGGTGCAGATAAAATCATTTCTACTCTTAAGAAAAATAATATAAAGGGAGGATTCTTCTTTACAGGTGAATTCTATCAGAAATTTCCAGATGTAGTGAAACATCTTCTTAAAGATGGTCATTATGTTGGTAGCCATAGTTTCGGACATCTTTTATACATGCCATGGGAAAATCCAGATTCTCTTCTTATATCACATGAGGAGTTTAACAATGATATGGCTAAAAGCTTTGCAATTATGCGTGAGTTCTGCATTGAAAAAGAAAATGCACCATATTTCATTCCTCCTTATGAATATTATAACGCCACAATAGCTTCTTGGGCAAAACAATTAGGGCTTCAAGTAATTGATTTTACTCCGGGCACAGGTTCTAATGCTGATTACACTACTCCTGATATGAAAAACTACATGAGTAGCAAGACTCTCTATAATAAATTGATGAATTATGAGAAGAAAGATCCAAACGGGCTTAACGGACATTTCTTAATGGTTCATTTTGGCACCGATGACACTCGCACCGATAAATTCTATAATCTTCTTCCTCAAATAATCAAAGAGCTCAAAAAGAAGGGTTATAATTTTGTCTCCGTTGAAGATGCCATTGGATTGAATATGAAGTAGTCATATAATGAGATACATATTTTACTCTTTAATAGTTTTTCTCTTGTGCGGAACGGCATCTGCACAGGAGAAAACTATTAATTTCGCATTACTATCTGACACACATTTTAACTCATTTAAATATGCCGAAGACGATCTTCGTCAAGCTGTGGCTGATATCAATGCCTCTGATTCAATTGATTTTGTTATTATCAGTGGCGACCTAGTAGAATTCGGAGAAACTGCAGAATATAAAGATTATAAGAATATAATAGCTAAATTAATGGTTCCCTATCATGTAGTATCGGGGAATCATGACACAAATTGGAGCGAAAATGGGTGTACTGCCTTTGATAAGTTCTTTGGTAGTACTCATTTTATTTTTGATTATAACGGCTATCGTTTCATAGGACTCGGTGCTGGCCCTATGCTGAAAATGGGCGCCCCTTACTATCCTCATAAAGAAATCGATTGGCTCAAAAGCGTAATAGACACTACAAATACTTCAGTTCCTATCATTTTCATAAATCATTTTCCAATGGATGAACCGATTTGTAACGGACACGAAGTGATGCAAATATTGAAAACACGTAATCTTAAACTAATATTAAGCGGACATGAGCACCAGAATTCACGACGCTTATTCGAAGGCGTTCCCGGAATAGTATGTCGCTCTATTCTCAGAAGAAAAGACCCAATAGGCGGATATAACATCGTAACACTAAAGGACTCTACTATCTCATTTAGAGAACGAATTATAAAAACAACTACCTATAATCCTTGGACAACAATAGATTTGACTAAATACAACCATATTATAGATCCTTACCCCAAAAACGATACCACATCATATTCTATTAACAAAGATTATCCACAAATAATCGAAAAATGGCGTATTGAAGAACAAACGGATCTGCCATCACAAGCTTCAGTGTATAAAAACAAACTCATCTACACTACCACTAACGGCTACATTAAGGCACGAGATATTAAAACAGGCATAGAACTCTGGGAATTTAAAACTTCTAATTCAATATTCTCAACTCCCTTTATAACAAAAAAATATGTCTATACTTCGTCCACTGATGGTTTCATATACTGTCTTAACCATTCTGATGGATCATTAAAGTGGAAGAAAGATACTCGTTATCCATTGGTATCATCCCCATTGATTTCAAATAATATACTTTATATAGGTTCGTCCAATGGACATTTTTATGCAATCAATGCTTATACTGGAATTGAGAAATGGGAGAATGATAGCATACATGGCTTTGTAGAGGCACGTCCTTGTTCAGATGGAACAAATGTATATTTCGGTACATGGGGGCTAAATTCTACGCCCTAGATAAAAAGGATGGCACTATCAAATGGGAATTTGACACAGGCAAAGGACGATATTTTTCTCCAGGAGTATGTTGGCCATTCATAAAACATGGGAATATTTTCATTCAAAGTAGTGACTATTTCATTAGAGCATTTAATCCTAATAATGGTGATATAGTTTGGCAAACAAAAGAACCTAAGGGTCGAGAATCTATTGATATTTCTAATGACTCATCTACTTTGTATATCAAAGGAATAAATAATTGGATAAGTGCTTTTGACCTAAATAGCACCACTTTTTCATTAAAATGGAGATTTTTTATGCCATATAAGGAGAATTTCATTCCCACTAGTATCCAATCATCCAAAAATATCATCTATATAGCATCAGGATATGGTACTGTATATGCATTAAAATCCGATGGTTCAAAACTAATGTGGCAACACAAAATTTCTAACTCAGCTATATCTTCATTTAATTGTTTAAAAGATGGTTCTGTTATTGTATGCACAATGGATGGAAAAATAGTCCACCTCAAATAGTATATCTAAGGGAGCTGAACTTGCGATGTCTTAAGGACGTCGCACGGTACATGTCTTTATTCCGCCTCCGGGCATAAA